>VAPL010158014.1_pt1 | contig 12097 bp, 11 predicted proteins | sample 3395061 | NCBI WGS metagenome assembly VAPL01 (sample SAMN08290444, study PRJNA428436) | hydrothermal vent metagenome | isolation source: Deep-sea hydrothermal vent chimney 2 | place: Pacific Ocean: Juan De Fuca Ridge | depth 2182 m m
GTTGTTTGGAGTGCATAGAAAACTGCGGTTCATAACAGCCTACCGGTTTACCTTTCAGATTTAAGTTATCTTGGTTGAACTGATCGCAATATCCCTTAAAAGTACTAATTTGAAGCCCAAGCTGTTCAGGCATACCCCAAGCGGGGTTACCGTGGTAGCGTATCTGGAACATAATATCCGCCCCTTGGGGGTTCTCGAAGTAGTTTCCATCGGATGGTCCAAATAATAAGCGGCCGGGCAGATTTCCAATTTCGATGGTCTCAGCAAAATAAGCTCGGCCATCGGAACCCGCGATACCGCCCGTTACCCAGAATCCAGAAATTTGAGCCGCTTCAATTTGATCACGATTGAGTCGTCTGTCGGCTGTCAACATGTCCAGAAATATATCATCTTCTCCGCAATCGAGGTCGCTACATGCTTCTGGATTGTCAAAGGTCATCATCCACACAGTATAGGCTCCGGGAGGTAGCTCTCGAGTATTAATGCGAATATCGATACGATCTTCATATCGTTTAATCTTGGATTTTGCCCGGTTAATTCTTGTTTCTTCAAGAAGCTCAAGACGCTCATTTTTGAATTTTAGCATCGGGCGACTACTACTGTTGCTATCATAATTATAATTTTGCATTTCATAATTCGACGCGAAATTTGCATTACTGAAGGTCGCAAAGGCGAGACAAGTTACCAGTCCAAGTTTGGTGTTTAATTTCATATCTATACACTCCATTGAGTTGCGGTTTTTATTGCTAGCAATGATCAGTTAGAGCCTGTTTTTAATTATTTTGAAAACGATATTTTGTTCTTTCGTCTTGCGTTCAACCGGTTTGCTAGAATAAATGATTCGCTTGTCAGGCGGCTTTCATCAGCCTGACACATGGCTTGCATTGATGGTTTATTTTATATAGTTATGTTTATTAGTCAGATAGAGATCGATACGAAGTTGGGAGATTTATTTAGCGCACAATGCGGAAAGCTTGGAATCAATACTGCGGGATGGTTGCTTTGACTGTTACGTGTTTAAAAACGGATGAGCAGCCGTGCACAACGACACTGCTAAATTCAAAATACTGTGATTTAAAATCACTGGGCTATTTTACAGAATGACAACGCAGGCAATTCTTTGTCGGAGCGAAGGCGACTTTGCCATGGCATACCCCGCAATATTTACCTTTTAAGATATCATCCATTTTAATGGTATTTGCGCCTTTTTTCTGTTTAAAAATACCTGGATGACAATTTTTGCAAGTAAGCCATTCTGTATGGGCTTTGTGTGGAAAGCGGACCTTGGGCATGGAAGCTGTATTGGTAAAAATAATATCCAGATCCAATGGTTTTAAATCTTTGCTGGTACCGTATAAATCGGAGCGAGGGGCGATATGCCCCTTGCTTAAGGCTTGCACCCAATCAATTAAGCCGGCATCGTCACGTGGAAAATTTTTCATGGCATCGACCGGTGGTTGTAATCCATACATTGCGGTAATATTGCTTGGGTCATGGATGCCATCTTCTGCAATGAGAATGGTTTCGCCTGTCAGTTGAAAATGTTTGCCTGAGCTCCAAAATTCACTCACTAACTTTTTTTGCTCTGTCGCAAATGATAAAGATGTCAACGGTAACCAAAATAAAATAACAAAAATAAAGCGGATTCGCATGACTTGAATAATTCCTAGGCTAATATTGTAGACCAAGATAATGAACCATATTAATCGGCGGGCTTGGTTGGCTATTCATCGCTAAGTGATAGAGTCAATAGATCTATTTGTTTTGTATGAATAACGATCAAAACCATTTGGTCAAAATTAAGCACATTATACATCAAATAAACGCCAGAGAGGTTTTAATTTATATGTCAAAAAACAGGGGTGAGGCGATTAAAATTTAATGGCTAGACGCCCTATTTATGGCTGTGCTGAGTATGCGTATTGCCTATTTCTAATGGACAGATTGTGGCTGGTGGCACACGAGGTTAAGGGTAGGAAGTTGATGTGTCAGCAAAGAGCCGTTTGTTGTGGGTAAAAGCGTTTTTTGATGTGGAAAAAAATAGTAGCAAATAGAGCCCCGCAGCAATAAAACTCGGCTGCAGGACATTTATCTCTGCGTTATGCTTCGACTTCAGCCTCTGTCTCTACGGCCTCTGGCGCTTCACTTTTCATTTGTGAAATAGCTTCATCTCTCATGGCTGGTGTCGCAAATAAGGTACTCGTCGCTACGATTTGGCCATTTGATGCTTTGATGTTAAAGAAAAATTTTCCATTTTTCGATTCTTTCAATTCATATCGATGGTCATCAATACAATTTTTTTTAACCGACGCAATTCCATTGACGGCACTCTTTTTAGCGGCATAATTTTCACTTCTTACTAAGGTGGCGCCGTCATTGTTTACAAAACTAAAAGTATATGGTTCCCGTGCATCACTTTTTTTAAGAATAACCTTCACAACATTGACTCCTCATACATGTATCTATACTAAAGCGTATTACGAAATTTATCTGAAGTGAGAAAAAGAAATCTCGCCTTTTGATCGTCCGCTATCAAAATATCTAGAACAACTTTCGAGACCAGGTTCATGATGTCAATACTCTCATCATTGGCTGATAATAGTCCAGTCACCGCAGAAACAATATTGTCTATATTTCTTTCACCGTCAGTTTTTTGTAAAATAGAGTTGGCTCAATATGGATTTTGAGATCTTATTTGGCGACTTGAGCCAACGAGCCTAAGGGGTTTCCTGCCATTTTTATCCTATTCATTAAAACATTCAATAATAGTATACCGTACTAACCATCGTGAATACGAGATAAAATTTATTCAATCGTGGCTAAAAACGGAATCAAACGGTAACAAATGAAATGCGTATACTTAGGTAAGGAATGCGCATGGAATAACTTCCCTGTTTTTCGCTTATCATTTAGGCATTGATTTCATTGGCTTCCGACGTGGAAGGGGAGGGGTGTTTTTTTTGGTCTGTTTGGGGCTAGCAGGAGGGGCTGTTTTAGGTTTTTTTATCCGTGATTTGGTTTTTTTTTCGGTCAGCCGCGTTTCTGGTAGATCATGATCGGGTTCAAATCCATTAATTATCTTTCGGGGTAATAATTTACCAATCAAGTTTTCTATGTCAGATAGGGCGTCGACTTCATCCGCGCAGACCAAAGAGATCGCTTCTCCACTGGCCCCGGCGCGACCCGTTCGGCCAATGCGATGCACATAGTTTTCCGCCGTATCCGGCAGGTCAAAATTTATCACATGGGGTAACTCTGAAATATCAATGCCTCTGGCGGCGATATCGGTGGCGACCAGAACTTTTACTTTGCCTTGTTTAAAGTTTGCCAAGGCCCGTGTTCGTGCGCTCTGACTCTTGTCGCCATGAATCGCTTGTGCATGAATTTTGTTTTTTTCCAGTTGTAAAGCGAGCCGGTTTGCTCCGCGTTTGGTCCGGGCGAAAACCAAGATTTGATCCCAGTCATTTTTCCGAATTAAATGGGTTAGTAATCTGGATTTCGTTTTTTTATCGACTGGGTGGACCATTTGTTTCACCAACACCGCGGTTGTGCTGAGCGGGCTCACGTCGATTTGTACCGGATTGTTTAGCAGTCCCTTAGTTAATTTACTAATGTCGCTTGAGAAGGTGGCAGAAAACATCAGATTTTGACGTTGTTTCGGCAACAGGGAAAGTATTTTGCGAATGTCATTGATAAAGCCCATATCAAGCATTCGGTCTGCCTCATCAAGAACCAGGATTTCAAGCTGATTAAATTTGATGGCATTCTGGTGGTATAAATCCATTAAACGGCCGGGGGTGGCGACTAATACATCAACACCTTGGCGTAATTTCATCATCTGTGGGTTGATTTTGACGCCGCCAAACACCACGGCAGATCGCAAAGACAGGTGTTTGCTGTACTGTGAGACATTTTCATTGACTTGTGCTGCAAGCTCGCGGGTTGGTGTGAGTACCAGTGCGCGCACTGAGTTTGGCTTTGCTCGATGCCCTTCAGCAAGTCGGTGCAAAAGCGGGAGAGTGAACCCTGCCGTTTTACCGGTGCCGGTTTGCGCTGCCGCCATAACGTCCCGTCCGGCGATGATTGGCGGTATGGCTTGGGCTTGGATGGGGGTTGGGTCTTTATAGCCTTTGTCGCTGAGTGCGCGCAAAATAGGATCCGATAAACCAAGAGTAGAAAATGACATGAAAATATAATTTTTGAGTGTTTTACAAAGAGATCTAGCTGGTTTTTTGAGCCGTTATCATATAAAAACCCCGCCAGCTTGGTGGGGTTTTTGTGATGCTAGTGTTATGAATTGGGCGTTAGGCCGCGCTTACATCGGCAGCGGAAGGGCCTTTCGGGCCGTCTTGTACGGAGTATTGGACGCGTTGCCCTTCATCCAAACTTTTGTAGCCTGAGCCCGTTATCGCGCTGTGATGCACAAAAATATCCTTGCTGCCGTCTTCCGGTGTAATAAAACCAAAGCCTTTGGCGGCGTCAAACCATTTTACAGTACCAATATTCACTGGCAATATTCCTTAAAATTCAACGTTATATATAATGTAATCGTCATGCAGGAAGGAGAGGAGAAAGATACTTCAGAAGTCATTATCGAGCTTGTCGCCCGTTAATCATCATACGTTCACCACTAATTTGTTCATTACCCATCAAAAGCCTACCCTACTTGAATCATACACGAACAAGCCATAAGCCTAGCAGTATATAGGTGGGTTCGCAACTTAAAATACCGTTTTTGCGTGCTCATTCCTCACTCTATGGCAGAGGAGTATCATCGGCAGTTTCTAACGTGCAAAACGTTTGACGATAGTTATCAATTCATCAATGGCGGCGTCGTCACCCTGGCGAATCGAATCCTTTACGCAACCTTTAGTGTGATCTTCGATGAGCTGGATTGCGACGGCATCAAGCGCTGAGCGAAGTGCCGTAATTTGCGTGAGTATGTCGATGCAGTAACGATCGTCTTCGATCATTTTAGCGACCCCGCGTACTTGGCCTTCGGCCCGTTTTAAGCGGCTCAATAAAGCTTTTTTGCGCGGTTGAATGGTCGACTTATGGTGAGTTTCTTTAGCGGATGACATTGAAGCCCGCCGTTTGGATGGCTTGATGAAGGGCCTCACTATTCGTTTGCGTTGCATCGAATGTGAGGTTAGCGGCGCCGGGCTCAAGTGTGACTTGGACTTGGCTCACCCCAGGGATGGCTTGCAATACATTGGTTACGCTAGTGACGCAACCATGACAAGTCATGCCCGAAATTTTTAAGGTAATTTGTTTCATTGATTGCTCCTGATCATGGTGGTGAAACGTATCGTGATGTTATTTGGTTGCTTTCCAGCGTTTTAATAATAGCGAGTTAGTGACCACCGATACCGATGACATCGCCATGGCGGCGCCGGCGATGACTGGATTTAGCAGGCCAATGGCGGCGAGTGGGATGCCGATGATGTTATAAATAAAAGCAAAGAAAAGGTTCTGGCGTATTTTTTTTAAGGTCGCTCGGGATAAACTAATCGCATCGGCAACGCCGTTGAGGTCATTGCGCATTAAGGTGATATCTGCCGCTTCAATGGCAACATCCGAGCCGCCACCCACCGCGAAGCTGACATCGGCGGCGGCTAATGCCGGTGCATCGTTAATACCGTCTCCGACCATGCCGACATGAATTTTTTGATTGCGATAACGATTCACTGCATCGGCCTTATCTTGAGGGCGTAGGTTGGCGGCGAATTGCTTAATGCCGGCTTGTTGAGCAACGGCCTGTGCTGTTTTACTGTTATCGCCGGTCAGCATGACCAGCTCTATTCCCATTTGTTGCAAGCGCTGTACGGCGGTCAATGAGCTCTTTCTTAGTTGATCGGCGATGGCAATGTAGCCGAGGTTTTGCGTGCCTTTGGCTAAAATAATGACGGTTTTCGCTTGCTCTTGTAGGTGTTCGAGGGTGGTGAGATCGAGATAAATGCCGCGTTGTAGGGCAATATGTGGTGCACCTAACCAATAATCCTGAGCATCGATTTGTCCAGAAACGCCTTCGCCAACGTGACTATAAAAGTGATCAACTCGCTGTAGTGTGATTTTCTGTTGTTTGGCATCATCGAGAATGGCGCGAGCCAGAGGATGCTCTGAGCCTTGTTCTAACGTCGCTGCGATAGTGAGTATCTCAGGTATCGTGTGATCGTTAGTCGCTGGGCATATATCGGTGACTTTTGGCTTGCCTTCGGTCAGGGTGCCGGTTTTATCGATAATTAAGGTGCGGATATGCTCGGCGTGTTCCAGGGCGGTGGCATTTTTGACTAATAGGCCATTTTGGGCGCCGCGCCCGGTGCCTACCATGATGGCGGTGGGGGTGGCGAGTCCCAGTGCGCAAGGGCAGGCGATGACCAATACCGCGACGGCATTGATTAAGGCGTCGGTAAAACTGCCAAGTAGACCCCAGCCGGCCAGTAATGTGACGATACTGATGGCGATCACAATGGGGACGAATAGGCCGGCAATGCGATCAGCCAGTTGTTGGATCGGGGCTTTGGAGCCTTGTGCTTGCTCAACTAAACGAATGATGGCGGCTAATTGGGTTTGGCTGCCAACCCCGGTGGCGCGGCATTGCAACTGACCTTGTTGATTTAACGTGCCAGCATAGACGGAGGCGCCCATTTGCTTGGTGACCGGCATGCTTTCACCGGTTAATAACGATTCATCGAGATTGGATTGGCCGTCGATGACTTCGCCATCAACGGGAACATTTTCCCCGGCGCGTACCACGAAAATATCCGCTCGTTTTAACTCGGCCACATTGACTTCAATGAGTTCGCCATTTTTTAACAGTCGTGCTGTTTTAGGTTGCAGTTTGATGAGCGATTCAATGGCTTCTGAGGTTTTATGTTTAGCGTGGGATTCGAGTAGTTTGCCCATTAATACGAGCGTGATAATGGCGGCACTGGCTTCAAAGTAAACATGTTGTTGAAGATCGAAAATTGTCACAATGGCGCTGAAAAAATAGGCCATGGAGGTACCAAGGGCAACTAATACGTCCATATTAGCGCCACCACTGCGCAATGCGTTCCAGGCACCGATGTAAAAACGTTTGCCTATCCAAAACTGCAGCGGGGTGGCCAATATCCATTGTATCCAGCGAGGCAAAATTTCATCTCCAACGCCGAATAACATCGCGACCATTTGCACCATGAACGGGGTGGTTAATGCAACAGCGATGACAAAGATCAACAAATCATGCTTGATTGCCTGACCTTTGCGTTGTTGTTCGGCTAGGCGGGTATTGTCTTCGCGGATATGGGCTTGAAAACCGGCTTTTTGGATGGCCATAATCACATCACTGCTAGCCAGGGTGGCGGGATAATCGATTGTCGCTTGTTCGGTGGCGAAGTTAACTTGCGCTGTTACGCCATTGATTCGATTGAGCACCTTTTCCAAACGAATCGCGCAAGCGGCGCAGGTCATTCCTCCAATAACTAGTTGACTGTGTTGGTTAGGTACGTGAAAACCCGTTGATTTAACGTGATTGATAAATTGATCGCTAGGGGTGGCACTTGGGTCGTATTCAATATGGGCGGTTTCCGAAGCGAAGTTGACTGTCGCGTGGGTGCTGGGGAGTCGGTTCAGTACTTTTTCCAAGCGATTGGCGCAGGCGGCGCAGGTCATCCCTTCAATGGGTAAGGTGAGGTTTTGCAAGTATTGGCGAGTCGCACTATTCATGTGAATTAGTTTATACCCCTGAGGGGTATTTATCAATTAAAATTTTCTTGAGCTGTATATTTCTATCAATGCTGGGAAGTGAGGTATAAGGAATGGGCATGGAATCCGGAGAGGGGCTGCGTTTTCCCCGGATTACGTGGCACTGTCTTCAGGCGACGTTGGTGTTAAGACTGATTCAATAAAAAAGTCACCGGGCCATCGTTCGTCAGACTCACCTGCATATCTGCACCAAACTGTCCTTGAGCAATGTTGTGGTACATGGTTGAACTGACGGTGAGGATGTGATGGAATAAGCGGGCGGCGTCGTCGGGGGCGGCGGCACTGGAGAAGCTAGGCCGTAATCCTTTTTTGGTATCTGCCACCAGGGTAAATTGGGGAACCAGCAACAGTCCTCCGCTGATGTCGATCAGGCTGTTGTTCATGCGGCCATTGGCATCGGCGAATACGCGATACCGCAAGGTTTTCTCGATGAGCTTTTTACCCATTGCCAGGTTGTCATTTTTTTCTATGCCGAGTAGCACCAACAAGCCTTGTTCGATTTGTCCGATGATTTTTTCATCAACGGTGACGCTGGCGCGGCTAACGCGCTGCAGAAGTGCAATCATGCTGGCTGGTCCATCACGTCGCCCATTTCTTAATCGCGATCGTCGATGATGTTTTCTTGGAAACGAAGGGCGGCAGTAATACCAATGATCAGTAATCCAAGCAGTAATAGACTCGGACCGATACCGGTGCCGAGCACCGTTTCTGCCCAGGGCATAAAAAATACCCGGCCTAAATAGAGCATGCCTGAATGTAATAGGGTGCCCACAATAAAGATCCAGCTGATTAATTGTTTGATAAAGGGAGGGGCAATAATAAAACATAAGATGACACCGACAGCAATATTCAGCAGCGCTTCGAGATTGCCATGCGCATGCGCGCCCCCTTTGATAATGTCGATGGCGGCTTCGGCATTGATCAGTTGGTTGATCGATAAAATACCATCGGTATTGGCTTTGGCGATTTGTTCGGCGGATAAGGCTTCTAAGTCTTCTTCGAAGTCTTCACTTTTTAATTGTTGCAAACGGCCCACCGCTTGTTGTTTCAGTGAAACGGCTTCATTGTAGGCGCCGTATTTATCAACCATCACCAAACCGAGTGAGGCGGTGAAGACAAGATAAATAAAGCCAAACACGATATTTTTTTTACCGATCATAAATTTGCTCCCAAATATGGTTAATATATTAATGGTCCAGCAATAAATATCCAGCTATTTTTTTGTGTTTGGTCAATGCCTATAAAAATACTGTTGGCGTGCTTGGTAAACTCGATTATTCAGTGCTTCACAACTGTAGTATAATTGATCGCTTTGGTCATAGAGGTCTGTTGGATGATGGTTGGAGGGACGGTGAAATGAATAACAAAGTAGGTTTTGTGAGCTTAGGTTGTCCAAAAGCGCTGGTCGATTCAGAACAAATTATTACCCAACTGAGGGCAGAGGGGTATGAGATTAGCCCGAGTTATGATAAGGCTAATTTAGTTGTGGTTAATACTTGTGGTTTTATTGATGAGGCGGTGCAAGAATCTTTAGAGACCATTGGTGAAGCACTGGATGAAAATGGCAAGGTGATTGTCACTGGCTGTCTCGGGGCGAAAGGCGATATTGTTAAACAACAATTTCCACAAGTGTTGGCGGTGACCGGTCCGCACGCCTTGCAAGAGGTGATGGCGGCAGTACATCAGCACTTGCCTGCACCACACGATCCTTATACCAGCCTCATTCCGCCTCAGGGGGTAAAGTTAACTCCCGCACATTATGCCTATTTGAAAATATCCGAAGGCTGCAATCACCGCTGTAGCTTTTGTATTATTCCCAGCTTGCGCGGCGATTTAGTGAGCCGGCCCATTGGGGATGTGATGCAAGAGGCAGAGAATCTCGTTCATAGTGGGGTGAAAGAGCTCTTGGTGATTTCTCAGGATACCAGTGCGTATGGGGTTGATGCTAAATATCAAACCGGATTTTGGCAGGGGCGGCCCATAAAAACTCGCTTTGTTGAGCTGGCGCGTGCGCTGGGTGAATTGGACGTCTGGGTAAGATTGCATTATGTGTATCCTTATCCTCATGTGGCCGAGGTGATACCGTTAATGGCCGAGGGTAAGATATTACCTTATTTAGATGTACCTTTTCAGCATGCTAGCCCGGTGATATTGCAATCCATGAAGCGTCCTGCACGCAGCGATAATACTTTAAAGCAAATCCGCCAGTGGCGTGAGATTTGTCCTGAATTAGTGATACGAAGTACCTTTATTGTTGGTTTTCCTGGAGAAACGGAAGCAGACTTTCAGCAATTAATTGAGTTTTTGCATGAGGCACAGCTCGATCGAGTCGGATGTTTTAGCTATTCCAATGTCGATGGGGCGGCGGCGAAGGCCTTGCCTAACCAATTACCCGAAGCCGTCAAGCAAGCTCGCTTAGCACTTTTCATGGAGGCCCAAGCAGCGATTAGTACCCATAAACTTAAACAAAAAATAGGCAAGACCATGGACGTATTGGTGGATGACTTGACTGATTTTGGCTTTGTCGGACGAAGTGCAGCAGAGGCGCCAGATATTGATGGCGTAGTGGTGGTAGAAACTGACCAGCGAGTGCGAGTGGGAGAGTTTGTTGAGGTGGAAATTATCAACAGTGATGAGCATGATTTGTTCGCTTCACCGGTATCGAAGCTGGGCTGAAAAATCAATGGGAAAATGAGATGGTGGCTATGGGTGGACTTGAACCACCGACCCCAGCATTATGAATGCTGTGCTCTAACCAGCTGAGCTACATAGCCATTGGCAATGATTTTTAGAGCGCGAATTCTCGGGTTTTATGATGTGAATGTCAAGTTTTTATCTGAATGGTAAGGTGATTGCGGTGAAAGTGGGCGCTATTGTACCGTCATATTATGAAAACAATGGGTTATCATCTTTTGTTGATCGGATCGTTAAATAAGTTTCTGTCTTTGAGGAGAATATAAAGGGTTTGATTGCTGGTTTTTCATTCGCTCATGCCGGGTTTTTGCTGGCGAAGTGATCTTTTTTTAATCATTATCCCATAAGCCATCAGATTAATGGCAATCACAATTAGCGCTAAAATAAATTGAATCTGCGGCGTCAGTTGTGCAGGATAAATGATCGGTAATAGATATTGCTCGACAAAACTGGTGTCATAGGTTGGCTGCTGCGCTCGTTGCCGAAGTGCATTCTCCAGGTGGGTTAAAGGACAGATCCAAGCCATGACTTCAACCCATACCGCCCACATCACGCTGGGGATATGCAACCACATTAGCCATCGCCATCGGAGTGCCAAAAAACCACCGAGTAAAACGAACAAAATAAATCCTAAGTGAATAATGAGGACCAAGTCTGATAACAAATGATAAGGCGGCATAGGCAGATGATCGCGGTATACTTGATAACAATTTTATGAGTATACCCTATCAATAAGGAATGAGCCGATGGGAATAGCAACTATTTTGTGAGCGTTTTCATTACAACCTAACGGCGCTTATCGAGGAGGCTGTCCGAGAATGGAAGTCGGCGGGTTGATGGCGCCTGCCAAGCTCGGACTTCCACCCGCCATGGCCGTCGCTGCAAGGGAAATCCATTTGAATGCAAATTTTTCAATCGTTTGAGAGGGATCGTTGTTGCTATGGGTCAAAAATAACCAGGGTACAGGTGAAAAATGAGTTTTCCGTATGACTGCATATGCAGGAGGTGATCGCCCAACAGCAGGCGACTCAAAATTTAGGAGGTAGAATAACGCATGGAGCCGCTATCGAGACAAAGCCGAGATGCAAAACCGGGAAGTTATTGAGTCCCTCTTTGACTATCCCAGTTGAGCACGTAAGTATAAATTTATGTGGCACGAACATCTTTATGGCCTAGTGTTCTTGTACTGTGCATGTATCCATGCCGCGCTCTAGAAAGGTGAATGGCGCAAACTATGGCCACGAGCGATTTTTTGGATGCTCGCTATTCTGGTGGCAATTCTGACGGCATGCTGTAGCGAATAGCATCCTTAATTTGATTTAAAAAGGGAGAAGAATAGGATAAATGGTCATTATCCTGCCTTGCTTTTATTGGAATTCTGACAAAATAAACAGCAGCCTAGCCAGGATGTGTTTTTCAACCGTAATATTTCATCACTATGACATATTTTCACGCCAACTATTGTCTTGGATTACAACCAGTAAAAAAAGTAAGACAATCACATTTTATTTTATAATGTATTGATTTTTTATGGTATTTTATAGAGATGATGAGAGGGGCGATAAATAATGATGCACTTATTGGTCTTTCGCTGGATGCGTATTATGCGTCAAAGTGACGTAATATAATACGTCACTTTGACGTCTATACTATGTTA
>VAPL010442106.1_pt1 | contig 12092 bp, 8 predicted proteins | sample 3395061 | NCBI WGS metagenome assembly VAPL01 (sample SAMN08290444, study PRJNA428436) | hydrothermal vent metagenome | isolation source: Deep-sea hydrothermal vent chimney 2 | place: Pacific Ocean: Juan De Fuca Ridge | depth 2182 m m
AAGCCGGTGTGAAATAAAAAACCAGGGTACGTTAACAACAAAAAGAAGTTTTGCTGTCATTATGCTACTGAGATTCAAGCCATTGTTGGAACATTAACACATCCCACAAATGGTACTGCCAGTTTCTTTTACCTGACAGATGTTCTTCCCACTTAGCACGAATTGGAGCAGGTTCAAAGTAACCTTCATGACGCAAACGGCTTTCATTTAACAATGACTCAGCCCAGTCTTTTAGTGGGCCACGCAACCATGAATCAATTGGCACTCCGAACCCCATCTTCGGCCTATCTATCAGTGTCTTAGGAACATACTTATAGAGTAATTGCTTCAATAACCATTTACCCTCACCATTTCGAATCTTCATATCAAGAGGTAACTTCCAAGCAAATTCTACCACTCGATGATCAAGCATGGGAACACGAGTTTCCAGGCTAACCGACATTGCAGCACGATCAACTTTAGTGAGAATATCATCAGGAAGATAACTAACCGTATCTAAATACATCATTTGTTGCCCGATATCTGACAGCTCAACCCATTTACTAGAATCGTTAAGAACAGTTGATGGGTTTATTGCATCATAAACCAGGTCATCCGGTTTTTTCCAATGAGAAACAAGATTCATATACATCGCTTCGGGAGTATCTACTGAAAGAATGCCCGCCAACTTCCGGATCTTATCTTCAGGCAAATTAAAGTGAGCCCGCGCAGGTAAAATTGAAGATATAACCTTATATAACAGATTCCAACCTTGCGGAGAAATAAGCATCATCGCCCGTGAAATTATATTTCTAATAGTTAATGGCAAAAACTTAATTTTATTCCAGATTTTATTTGCCAAAAAATGACGGTTATAACCGCCAAAAAGCTCATCCCCCCCATCACCAGTAAGTGCAACTGTTACATGCTGCTTAGCCATAGAAGAAACTAGATACGTTGGTAGCTGAGAAGAATCAGCAAAGGGTTCATCATATATTGAAGGTAATTTAGGTATAACATCTAGTACATCATTTGTATCAAGGTACAATTCTGTATGATTAGTTCCTAAATATTCAGCAACATCTTTAGCATGAACGGCCTCATTATAATACTTTTCATTGAACCCGATTGAAAAAGTATTCACAGGTAAAGGTGACTGCGCTTGCATTAAAGCAACGATAATTGACGAATCAACCCCTCCAGAAAGAAATGCGCCCAAAGGCACGTCTGATATCATTTGCTCCTGAACTGCACATGACATCACACCTTCAAGTTCTAATATCGCGTCATTAATATTCCCAGAAAATGGCTTCTTACAACCAGATCGTGCAATTTCCCTAACACTCCAATAAGGCGTTATTGTTGGCTTCCTTTCACCATATTTAAGAACAAGCATTGAACCAGGCTCAAGCTTATAAATATCATGGTATATAGAATAAGGTGCTGAGATTACATTATGGCGTAGTAACAAACAGATGGAATTTCTATTAATCTCACTAAGAAAGGCAGGATGTACACGTAATGCTTTTAACTCCGATCCAAATAAAAATGTATCACCCTGCCAACCATAATAGAGCGGCTTTTCACCCAGTCTGTCACGCGCCAGGATTAATTCTTTTTTATTGCAATCCCAAATTGCAAGGGCAAACATACCAGAACACTGTTGTAATGTTTTCTCAATACCCCAGGTTGCAAATGCACTTAATAACGTCTCAGTATCAGAATGTCCACGCCAATTAGCCGCATCACCCGTTTTATCTAAATCTTTACGAATAGATAAATGATTATATATTTCACCATTAAATATAATTACATAGCGACCACAATGCGAAGACATTGGCTGATGCCCCGCAGACGATAGATCCTGAATTGACAGTCGCGCATGACCAAATACAATCCCTTGTTCTTTTTTTATCCATACACCCGAATCATCCGGTCCTCGATGATGTAATTTTTGCACCATTTGAGCACAAATATTCGAAGCATCATTAACCCGGTCTGCACTTAAAAAACCAACAATTCCGCACATTCAAAATTTACCTATACTCTTCAGCAAGACAAACGCCTTATCCAGGATACTTGAACGAGAAAACAACAAGAATAAAATTCTCTAATTTGTATAAATATAACAATCATCAAGGCTAATATAATAGTTAATAAATTAAGAACACCTTTTAATGTGAATTTCATATTCCATTAGTATTGAGTGCTTAAAAATTGAACATACTGCCTAGGCAGCAGCACAAGATACCGTCTTCTCTTCAACGAACGATCGGGCAAGCTTTTTATTCCGTTTAATACTTTCTAAATCCAGAATGGCTCTATTCATTAATTACTCACCTTTCTTTAACGATTTTTTTGATGTGCCAACATTTCTCATTTGATTCAGACTAGTTCATCCGAGTTCAAGTCAAGTGCGTAAGGTGGGAGAAAAACAATATCAAGCTTTCCTTCCAGAGGCTCGATTTAACCCATCACCCTTTTGATTTGTGTGCCAGATGACCATCCATAATAAGTATAACTAGTGACGTTCTGTTTTTTAAAAACTTATGGAAACATTCAATACATTTATTAACTGTTAAATTTTCCATTGTAAACGTGACACCAAAAACCACCTTTGTTGAATAATGCTTAAACAGAATTAATCGACTGTCTTTGACAACTGGTTTTGACAGCCGGTGTTTTTCCTTTTTCTCCCCACACTCTTTACCCATTCAAACATTAGCGAATATTATTTTTTGCATGATTTTTATACAAAAAAACATCGTGAAACAACATCACCCCAATAATCATCAAAACTGCTACAGTAATGTCTATTTAATTCATAAGACTAGGACATTTACTATCAGAAATAGTATTATACCCACCATTTTTAGCTAAACAAAAATAATGATCTGCTTTAACCCTATCACGCTGCACACCAAGTTCACCACTATCATATATATAAGCCAATCTCAAATCAGCATCTATAATCCCCATGGATGATGCCTTAAAATAATATTTCAGTGCCATCTTAGTATTTTTACTTGTTCCCAAACCTTTTTCATAAAGTCTGGCAATCGGTAAATATGAATACATATATTTTTGACTAACCGCCTTACCAAACCATTCAAAGGCCTTTTTATCATCCTTTACGCCATTCTTGTATGTGTTCTTTTCAGTGCTAGCCAACCACATCCCCATTTTGTATTGAGATTCAGCATGCCCCATTTTTGCTGCTCGCAGATACCAGATTTTCGAATCTTCATCAAGCGCATGGGAGCGCTCATCAATTAATTTTGCAATATTAAAATATGTATGAGCATTATTATTACTCACACTGCTCATCAACTCATCAATCATTTTATTAATATTTTCAACTCGGTTAATTTCCTTCCTTAAACGTTTCGCATTAACTTCAAGTGCGCCGTATCCTTGCGCAATAGCTTTTTCATAATAATAGAGAGTTACTCCGAGATCCTTTTTCACGCCCAGAAACCCATTTTCATAAATTTGGCCCATTCGTAACAAAGCATCACCCTGTTCTCTATCTGCCGCTAATGAATAATATTTAAGTGCCAAATGTTTAATTACAGGGGTTCCCAGCCCATGCTCATAATGACGCGCAAGTGGTAATACTGCAGTAGAAGAACCATTATCAACTGCTTGCTTGAACCACAAAAATGCTTGCTTATCATTTTTAACTCCAAATCGGTAAGTGTTTTTTTCTGCAGTAGATAACCACATCCCACTTCTATATTGCGATAACACATGCCCATTTGTTGCAGCCTTAATATACCACTCCCTCGCATCCTCATTATTTTTATGACTCATCCTGTCGATTAATTCTCCAAGCCTGAATTGCGCATCAATATCACCATTATTTCCCGCTTTTGTTAAAAACATAATACTTAAATTATCACCCACAATTGCTTTCGCAGACAAAACAACTCCCGGCAACATACTTATAAAAAACAGTGATATGAAAATTGGCTTTATTTTAAAATTTAATTTTTTAATGCCCAACACCAACATTAGCAATATAAAAAAAAGAACAGAGGAAAATATAAATACGCGTCCTTCATTATTCAAAATGCCAGCTTCTGAAAATATATATACCAGCAACTCATTTACGTTATAAAACATTAAGGGCTGTAGTAAAGGTACCTGCACTTCATTATTCCAGCTTGTCTCCCACAACAACTTGGCCAAAAAGACCAGAACTATCGTCACTACACTTACAAGAAGAAAATGTCTTGAGTATCGACTTACATATAAATTATTGTCAGCCAACATAAATAATTGATTAACCAGCAACAACACTGAAAACGGGAAAAATATAATGAATAACCTTGATAAATCAATATTGTATGAAAACAACCATGAATGCGAGAGAACAAAACCAAACATATAGAAAATAAGAAGTATTGACTGCTCCCGTTGTTTACGCAAAGATTTTCCATAAACCAGAACCCAGGTTAACGCGATAAAACTAACCGTTAACAACTGTATGATTTCTGCTGGCAAAAGTAAGCGTTGCAGATAACCAAGTTCATTGACGCCTGATATATCCATAGAAGTACCAGAAAACACAATTTCTGAACCCCAGTGTGTATAATTCTTAAGTATAAATAACCCGACACCAACACAAGCCACGTTAATAAATATAGCTAATGCTACGTATAAAACAGCACTTATATATTTACCCTCATATTTCTCTGAAAACTTACCATGCACAAATGCAAGCATTTTATTAAAAACAAAATAAAGCACAGACGCATATAACAAACCAAGAATCACAAACACATATGCACGATGACTATGTATAACCGCAAAAGCCATCAATAAAATAAATACATAGCTTAATAGACGGCTAGCTCTAAAAGTCAAGACAAATAACACCAAACCAAGAATATACATATTCGCAAATGCATTTCTAAACTGGTCGCCATGCAAATAGAACCAGACATAATAATGTCCTGAATATAATAATGCAGTTGCAAGTGATATGGCTATTGAGCTAGAAGATGAGCGGGTCAGTCTTCTCTGAATCAAATAAATCAACGCGCAAGAAATAACGCCTAACATAATACGAATGAACGTTGACGGTAAAACTGAGCGCTCATGAAGAACGGTATTAGTCAGGACTGGCAGCGCTTCCTGAAAAACTTTGACAAGCGCATACGGGTAAACCTGATTAAATGTTTCATAATAGAGCTGAGAAAAATCTGTTTTAAAGCTGGTCCTAAGATACTCTACCCCCAATTCGCCGCCTGTTGGATTAAAAGGCGAAGGTATAATGTTAAATGCAAAAACAATACATACCAAACCAATAATTGCGCTTGGGTTCAGTTTGTTTTCGACTTGTATAATGTTAGAACCTACAAACCACAAACCAATAACCAACAAGGATAAAACTGGTTTAAAAATTATTGCAATTACAAGAACCGAAAATAATAAAAAATACTTTATATAAAAGTTTATATCTTGTTCCATATGAGAAATTAAATTCACTTAGATATCCTTATTTGTACAACTATTGATAGACTGATATAGCGTCATTGAGGTTTGCATATCGCCCATATTTCTCCCCACGCTAATTTATAGTCATCTATACTATAGCCTGAAGAGTTTATCTCCTCAGTAAACTCCTCCAATGTATGCTCAATAAAATGAGTTGGATCTGAAAAATAATTCACATCCAGCTCTTTACGCATAGGAACATGCCAATGCCTACTAAAATATGGCACTCTAATCAAACAAGTATTCGGGCTATAAATATTTCTCAATGATTGCAAGAACCCCACTCTTTCATCAATATGCTCTAATACATTTGACAAAACAATAATGTCGCACTCAACACCAACATCCTCTTTTGTTGCATCTGCACATATATATTTAATATTCTCTCGAGAATTACATTCGATAGCCTGCTTTATTTTATCTCCATCAAGATCAATACCAACAACTAAGACATCAGGCACTCTATCCGCTATAGAACTACTAACTGCACCATATCCGCAACCAATATCAAGAACTTTGCTGCCTGGCATTATATTTCTTACAAAAAAATCATGGTATTTTGTAAGACGATGCTTTGGATGTTCACCTTCACCGTATCTGGTTGCTGTTTCATTTATCATTAAATCAAGATCATCATCAATCAAAAACAAGTGACCTAATGCGTTTTTTTTACTACCAATACGCGACTCAACAATAAACATACTTTTAAATAATAACTTTCTTAAACTAAATGGTATAATAGAAACCATATAAGCTATTATCTGCACGATAACCAGAACGATATTTTTCATACTACTATTCATTTTCCCCCCGGGAAATCCAGCACCTTACACACAAACTCATATATTATTATGAATATTGCATTTATGATTTCGATAAGCTCAATAGCTTACCGTAGAAACTATTAAAAACATTCTTTGGTAAAACTTTGTGGGCAAAATATATAAACAAATGGAAAGTTGCAGGATATGCAGAGTATTTTTTATTCCATATTTTATAAATAGTCCAAATAGCCGAGAACTTATATAAATTACTATGTTTATTTTGTATGTATGACCATATTTGACCACGCTTATTATGCGTATGGCTACTCAACATGCCACTTTGACTTATATAATAGTTGAAAAGAGGTTCATCAATCTCACAACCATAGATTCCGTGATTACCTAAATTTAAATTATATTCCCAATCCTCAAGCCCATCTCTCATTGACTCGTCATAACCTCCTATCTTAGTCCAGGCAGCTTTTGAATAAATCATACAGTAGGGCAATCTATTCAAAAATAATTGCTCAAAATAATTATAATGCCTTTTCAGTACCCCTCTATCATCACCGAACGTTTTCATATTGGCATATACAAAAACATCATCTGAACTATCATGCAATATTTTTAATCCCACTTCAATAAACGTGGGCGCAATAAAATCATCGCAATCTAAAGGAAGAATATATTTACCAGTTGCTTGTTTGATCCCTGCATTTCTTGCAGCAGGCAAGCCTTTATTTTTTTGCCTAACTAGAATAATTTCACTTTCTAATGAATCAAGATACTCAATAGTTGCACTCTCAGTTGAGCCATCATCGACAACTATTATTTCTATATTTTTGTAAGTTTGATCTTGTATACTTTTAATTGCACGAGGTAGATATTCGCCAGCATTATAACAAGGCAACACTACACTAATAGTAACCATACGTTAAAACCCTTCTCTATCTATGAAGTAACTTGGAAAAGATGTTCTTATGACGCATCATCCAGTCATCGACATTAAATTTTGAAACTGCACGTTCTCTGGCTGATTGACTGTATTTAGTAACATTTTCAGCAACAGATAACATTGCCTCAGCTAATAATTCAGGTGATGGAATTAATGGTTTTTCCCAGTCATCACCTACATCCACCCCAATACCCGCAGATGTACCAACAAGTTCAGGTACACCACCGCTATTTGAATACACGACAGGAAGTCCACACGATAATGCTTCTATAACCGTATTTGGACAAGGATCATTATGTTTCGTCATAACATATGCATCAGCCTGCTGATAAATAAATGGCGCTTGGTTCTGTGTATATGGCCCAATTACATTTATATATTTACTGATATTTAACTCCTCAGCTAAAATCAATATCGCTTTTTGGACATAGTTATCTAGCATACCCGCAATATTTAATTTGCACTCCATCCCATGCAGTCTCAATTTTGCAATGGCCTGCATAGTACTCTCAATACGATAAAACAAGTGCTTATCAATTTTTCCTGTTATAAGATAAATAAATGGCTCTCTGATTATTCCTTCATGAACAATCTTTAAAGGCTTAAAGTGTTCAATATTAACAGCGTTATAGAGTATCTCCCCAGCGCCTGAGCGTTCTCCCAGATACTTATTTGCACACGTTCTACAAAATTTGCTTTGATAGAACACATGATCAGCATAATGATAAGACAGACTCATTTGCTGATTCATTTTAATATAATCCCCCCCATACCACCCCGGATAAAAAACACCATTTTGATTATGAACTATAGGGACATGTCTCTTTTTAAATGTACTTAATGAGAATTCTGGTAAATATGCCGTATTGCTTAAAACATACACCAGATTGTAATTATACTTGTACTCTGGGAATACTTTTTGCAACCTTGAAACCTTAACCAAAGTCCCACCACCATCACCTGGTCTTGCTCCGCCATAATATACCCGTGGTTCTCTATTATCATTCGATGACATAGAGCTAAATAAAGAATGGACTCCCAATCCCATTCTATAAATTTTACGTAATACAGGCTTTATATACTTTTCTTTCTTTTTTAACATTTAAACAGTAGTTATGCGATTAAATATCTAACATTATATAATTGATATTTTATATACTTCTATGTTCAACTTAATCAAGTCCAATCAAGATTAATATTAGTCAAATCTTTATCCCTTATGGCCCTTCTTATTTTATCAGTAGGAATCTTCAGTTCCGGCATTTGTTTATCATGTGTTTCAACAAACATATGATCAATTTTATCTATTACCCCTGAATCAATAAGTTTCTGTAATACCTTACATTCAATACCTTCGATATCCATTTTCACTATCTTGATGCGCGAGTCAAGTGACAGAATAAACTCACAAAAATCGACAACTTCGATCTCTTTATATTTCCCGCCTAGAACATTCCCCTTATTCTCTAAAAACGAGGAACCAACAGACCATTTAACCTCATCCTGATCAGAGTTCTCATGCATGTAAAGTTTTAATACAGTATTTTTATCTGAAACACCTTTCTGGATACAATGAACATTATTGCATGAAGAATATTTACTTTCTAAAATATCGAATGCAAATGGATTAGGTTCAAATGCATAAACTGTTGAACCAAACTTTGCCAGATATTTAGTAACTTCACCAATATTGGCACCACAATCAATAACAATATCTGATGGTGACAACTTAACAGACAGTAATTCGCGCCTGGCTTTTTTTTCAGGGGTATTTGGCATCAGTTTTCGAATAATTCTTCTTATCATAATATTTGTATCCATAATCACTTACAAAACACTAAAAACAAGAGCATAAGAAAACAGATTATAACATCCATTTAAACATTACTCATGCTGGTATAATAAGCTACAAATTTAACGCTATATTTAATTCTAAAAGCTAAGAGATTAAGTGCAACAGGTGATATAATTTTGATTTATCACTGCTGTCCCGTTAACTTTATATTCGTCATGCTGGCGTAGGCCAGCATCCAGTAAGTCGTTAAAACCACTGAATTCTGGCCTTCGCCGGAATGACGGCAGAGGTTACTGATAATTCATGTATCAAATACTCAAATCACCCTACAGGGCACGCAATACAGTGCATTCTAACCCGGCAAATATTTGTTAACGGGACAGCAGTGTTGATTTATATATATTAACTATAGGTCCAAACCGTTCTAACTTTAATAAATTAACCTGACTATAACCAACAATAGTCGTTGAGTGAAGATATGCGGGCATAATTCCTGTACTACCGGGTTTAAATGTAGCGACAGGCTCACCTAATGTTTCCAGCATTTTTCTTTGCCATTCTGTCACATGCAAAGAAGATCTGTACTCAACCACATAATATGAATAGCCGTTATCATAATAATGACTAACAAGTTTTCCAGGGGTTTGATTTTTCTGTATTTCAGGTGTATGTATGTTTTGATTAATATGTAGAACATGATATTGCGGATAAAAGCCATATTCGCTAATATCTATGCCATTTTTTATTCCCTCTAACAAAATGGCATCACGTCTTGACAGGTAGTTATTATCAAAAAATCGCTGCTCCTCAAGTGCTGCTTTTGTTGGCGAGAGTCTTACAGTATTCAAATCAACAACAATCTTCTCTCCTGAAGAAATATTATCCTTTATCCAGTTTACTGCCTGAATCCGTGTATCATCAGCAAATAGAAGCTTACTAATCTGAAAAGAAATAACAACTGGAAATATTAAAATCAAACCTACAACAGCAATTACCATTTTTCTTGCTGACTTATTAAATTCAGTTTTCAACATAACTGAATCAATAAAAAAACCACCTGCTAGACACATAACAGGTAATACAGGCATAATATATCTATCTTCTAGAGGCATGTAAAAATATAAAAATAACACATATCCCATTACACCAAGAAGCAAAACCAAATGCTTTTTGAATTCTTTTTCTATAGTCAGCGCAACTAGCCCAAGCACATAAAAGATTAACAGGACCGGATCAGCATCATACAACGTACCAGAATAAAACTTTAAAGCGGCAACATACCCATCAAAATTTTTCACATCACCAATTGGCAAAACAGTTTCCGGTGAAATGTATCTTAAAACAGCTTGCGGATATAAAAGACTAAAAGTTAGAGCGATAAATACAAATACAAGAGCAGCTGTAATTGTATTTACATTTAAAATCTCCCTTAGTTTGTATTTTTTAAAGTGAAGTATTAGCGTACTTACTAGACCTAAAGAACCAATAAAACTTGTCGCAAAACCCAACCCCGAAGACACCCCAAGGAAAATATATTTTTTTCTTGTTGGATTATTATACAACATCCACGAAATCAGAACCGTAAGCCAAATAAAAAAAACAGTCGCAGACCAATGACGTGAAAAGTGAGATAAGAAAACGTGATAAAATTCCGCCGAAAATAATATAGTTGCGACAACAACGGAAATTCGATATTTGAATAATAATGCAGACAACCTATATATAACATAAACAGTTGCCACAGAAAATATTACCGACACCATTCTGGATAACATCCAGACAATGTCAATATTACCAAAAACACTTATCGAAAATATATCACTAGCAGGCATACCCTGTATTAAATAGTGAATTCCGAATACAGGCGCAATAAACAATATGTAGAAGTATGGTAATAATGGAGGATAATTTAATATTTTAAATTGTTCTGGATTTGAAAATGGAAATAAATTTTTTTGCTCCATCATCCTGAGGGCGCCACCAACTATACTTTCTTCATCGCTGACGAAAAAATAAGGCATGCCATAATTAATACCAACTATTGACACTAGGAATGACAGTAATAAAATAATACCTATATCAGATTTTTTAGTTATGCTCATATAATTTACCTAAACAATATTATTGCTTTGATCTACGTTTAAGATCTTTCAGTCTGTGCTCTAATACTGTGGTTGCATTCGCCCCCCCAAAAATACTTTTTGCACTCCGTATAATTCTCATAGGATGAATCAAATATCCCAAGATATAATTTAACAACATAAAAAATATTCTATATATCGCAAGCTCTTTCGATCCCATATTTTTGTTAAATGTTATAGGATTGAATGCTGTATAATCACTATTAAGAGATGTTAACGACAAAAAATAGTCATCAGAGATTCCAAAACGCTTTTCAGCGACTAATTCGGAAAACAACTGACTGCCAGGATATGGAGAGAATATATTTATCGAGGCTTCATCGACTCCACATAATGCTAATTTAAGCCCGTACAAAACAGTTTTCATAACATCACGACGAGTTTCAAAAGGGAACCCAATAATCAAGTTAGCCCTTAAAACTAAACCTAATTTTTTTGCTGTCTTAACTGACTCTGTCAAGTTCTCTAATTTTATTTTCTTTTTGATCGTATTCAAAACATCCATTGAGCCACTTTCCGGAGCGTATACTAGATAATTACAGCCTGTTTTTTTTAACAAATATAAGGTCTCACTATCTAAAGCTTCACTTCTTGTCCCTGAGGGTAATGACCACTTAATGTCAATTTTTTCTTCGATCATCCTGTTACAAAATTGCACAATCCAGCTTTTTTTAACTACTGCTGTCAAGTCATATAATTGAACTGCTGTGATATCATGTTTTCTAATATAAGTTTTAATCTCATCAATAACATCTTCAACATCCCGCAAAATATATCTTGTCGTCCACATGCTTGGGCTAGAACAAAATGTACATTGAAAGGGACATCCGCGTGAAATCATCATTGGAATATCACGATCCGTCTGAACACCATATGACTTTCCAGCATCCCAGAATTTTTCTAAATAACCCTCTGGCCATAATGGCCAGGGAATAACATCGATATCTCGTATGCGT
>VAPL010478917.1_pt1 | contig 12088 bp, 8 predicted proteins | sample 3395061 | NCBI WGS metagenome assembly VAPL01 (sample SAMN08290444, study PRJNA428436) | hydrothermal vent metagenome | isolation source: Deep-sea hydrothermal vent chimney 2 | place: Pacific Ocean: Juan De Fuca Ridge | depth 2182 m m
GGCGACAAACTAAAAATCCTAGACATCTCAAACTGGGGACCACTAAACGTCGGGAACAGCGGTTCGTATTTCTACGGATGCTCTAATTTGAATTCAACAGCGACGGACAATCTAAACTTAACGGGGACCACAGATCTGAGCTATATGTTCTCCTTCGCCGGCTCCTTCAATGGCGATATCTCGGGATGGGATGTCTCAAAAGTAACGAATATGACTAACATGTTCCTCGCCGCCACCTCCTTCAACCAATCCCTAAATGGCTGGAACACCTCCTCCGTAACCGACATGTCCTACATGTTCCAATACGCCTCCTCCTTCAATGGCAACATCTCAACCTGGGATGTCTCAAAAGTAACGAATATGACTTACATGTTTTACGGTGCCCCTATCTTCAACCAACCCCTAAACACATGGAACACATCGAGCGTGAAAGACATGAGCTACATGTTCTCCTACGCCTCCTCCTTCAATGGCAACATCTCAACCTGGGATGTCTCAAAAGTAACGAATATGAGATATATGTTCCTGAGCTGGTCATCTATTCAGGTTTCTGCTTTCAACCAACCCCTAAACACTTGGGATACGTCATCAGTAACCGACATGAGCGGGATGTTTTATTTTGCCAAAAACTTCCACCAAAACATCTCCAACTGGAATGTTTCAAAAGTAACGAACATGAAGTATATGTTTTACAAGGTATCTATTTCCACCCCCAATTACGACTCCCTCCTAATCAGCTGGGCAAACCAATCCCTACAAAACAACGTAACCTTCGACGCAGGAACATCAAAATATTGCCTTGGTCTAACCTCAAAACAGAACATAATAAACGAATACAACTGGACAATCACCGACGGAGGATCAGACTGCTCACTTTATTCCATCCAAATCCAATCCCCAAAAAACGAAACCTACAACTTCACAAAAATACAAACAGAATACACAATAGAATTAAACACAACAGCAAACTTTCCCGTTGCCCACTGGAATTATTCCATCAAAAATTTAACATCAGGAAATTACTCCTTGCGAAATATTACATTCACTCCAAATACTTCAATAAACGCCTCAATCGGGGGCAACTTATTAACGCTCTCTGCAATATCAACAAGCGGAGTATGGTTCAACTCAAACGTAGTTTTTGACGTAAACGTCTCAAATTCTACTCCTATCTTAGGAAAGATCGACAACCAAATTTTTGTCTGCGAAGGGCAATCTTTAAGTTACCCATTCAATGCAACCGACGCTGACGCAAAGGATTTGCTCGGAGACATCTTCCCCAAAAACCCATTTTATATTGAATCATTAGGTAGGACGGGCACAACGAACTTTTTCAATATAATTTCAGGAATATTAAAAAAGGGCAACGTGGGAGTTTATAACGAAACAGTTTCCGTGGCAGATTCAGAAGGAGCCACAGATACAAAATCCACAAACATAACGGTAATCGAAATAAACAATCCTCCCGTAATAGAAAACCCTCTGGGAGCTCAAACCGTTTGGCTCGAAGGCGCAAACTCTACTTTCTACCATATAGTCAACGTCAGCGATATAGAAGACGGAACAACAGCAGAGGGCAATTTAACTTTTAATTTAACATGGGCGGGGAACGAAAATCTGTTTAATATCGGGCTCCACACTGGCGTTATGAACTTTACACCAAATTCAGGAGAGGTGGGAAATACTTATTCTCTAAGGGTTTGCGTAAAAGATAAAGGGCTACCTGTAACCCCAGACAATATAAGCCTATGTGCCCCCGCAAGTGCAGCTGTCCAATCAGCCTGTGATGATTTTACATTAACCGTAACAAACGCCAATCGAGCTCCAGAAATTTCAAACCAAACGCCAGCAACCAGCACGATAACCACGACTTCGACACAAGATACAAAATATTTTGCAGACGTCTCAGATCCCGACGGAACAATCCCAGATATTAATTGGATTGTAGACGGGAGCCAAGTAAAACACGAAGAGAACAAATCCAATGATACATTCACTTACAATTTTGGTTGTGGAGTTAGTGGACCACACACAGTAAAAATATTAACAACCGACGGGCTACTTAATACCTCATATAGTTGGGATGTCAATGTAGAAAAGATTGCTTGTTCTTCTGGCTCTTCTGGTGGTGGCGGAGGTGGCGGGTCAGGTGGCGGAGCATCAAAAAGTATATGCACAGAGAAATGGGAGTGTAGCGACTGGCACCCATGCCAAAGCGTCCAAAAAGCATTCGCCTCGAAGAGCATATCCATAGAGGATTATGTAAATAAAAAAGACCTCTGTGCCCAGCGGAACATTACAGACGAGAAACTTTGCGGGTTCCAAACTACCACTTGCCACAATATAAACAATTGCTCCAACAATAATACAGCGAAAATAGAATCAACAAAAAATCGAGTTTGCTATTTTAGAGGAAATGAAAATACACTCAATAAATCCAATAGCTGTAGCAACGGTAAAAAAGACAATGAAGAACTGGGGGTAGATTGTGGCGGACCATGCCCAAATAAATGCAAACAGAAAACACCAATTAAAACAGTGAGCAATTTACTAAAAGCAGTCGCTCTTTCTCTAGTAATTCTGATACTTGCCGTTTCCTTAAAATTATTTTTCCTTTGGAAAAAGAGAGCCATTGAGCAAAGCTTAAATACTATTAGTAGTATTTAAAAAGTATAAAAATGGGGTATAAAAAGTATCAATAATGACAGACATAATTTTCAAAGATAAGTCTATTCAGACTGGTCACCGTATTAAAATTCCAAAAGCAATCATCGATACTCTAGATTTAAAAGTTAAACAAAAAATAGAAATCAAATTTGACGCACAAAAAAAGAGAATGATTATCGAGGTGTCGAAAAAATGAGTCGTTGTAAAAGAAAAAAACTATTGTTCATGACGTTCTTGTTTCTTCTTATTTTTACAATGGTTTCTGTAAAGGCAGTAACGTGGAATACATCTATCGGTCCATTCTACGGCAATGAAGGGACGTATTATTCATATAATATTAGTAATAACACCTATGATGTGAATGGAACCCTATCAATAGTTATTGATACAACTTCCAATTATATAACATGGGATAATGGGACAGGAGTCTTAAATAATTACTCATCTCTGAGTTCATTCCCATGGATGACGTTTAACACGACAGACTTCTTTTTAAATATAAACTCGTCACGAAATAATCAGAGTGGAAAGTTTCAAATACCATTCTCCGCCAAAGACGATGGAACATACGGGACACTAGACTACTTAACCTTCATAGTAAACGCCACCAACGATGCCCCACTTTTCACCAACCTAAATTCAACTTACGACTTCGTAGAAAGCTCAAGCAATTCCTACACAATCACCGCCAGTGACGAGGAAAAGCAATACCCATTAGCATTCAATCTAAGTTTCCTAAATAATTGTACCCACGCAACTTGGTCATCTAATACCAATTGCGACATTTTCAACCTAACCTCCCCAACCAACACCTCAACACTTTTCAATTTCACCCCAACCCACGACGACGTAGGAACATACTGGGCAAATTTAACCGTTCGAGATTCCGGAGCAAACTACCCTTGCCCAACTCCCTACTGTGACAACACAACTTACGAACAAAATCAGTCTTCGAAAACATACCTCTTAAAATTCAATATCTTCTCAGTCCTTAGTATTGATGCGTCAACTTGCAACGGGGCAACAGTGGAGGGGCAAACATTTAATTGCACAATAAACATAACAACACAAGGAGAAAACGACACTCTAGAGATATCCAGCTACGGGCTTTTCCAGAATTCATCTTACACCCCAAACAATAAAACATGGTTCTACCCAAACTCAACCAATCATTCGTCGGGGCTCCTTTACACAATTCCAATTTCAATAACGCCGACAAAAACAGACGTAGGGAACTGGACAATCAATTTAACGGTATTAGACACGAATACTTCAACCCAAAAAACCACCAGCATATTGCTTTTTGTAAATTACACCGAATCAAACGTTTCGTTAGGTTATATCCCAAATATAAATAGCTACCAAAACCAAAATTTTACCATTAACGCCACCGACGACGATTTCTTAATTCAAGACAAGAGTGTAAAAAATGAAAGCCTTATCTTCGCATCAAATACCTCTTGGGTAAAAGTCGGATATGCATCATCTCCAACAGGAGTATTGTCTTCCTCTGTGGTTGAGATAAACCACACTTATGCAACCGACAACAATTTAACAGGAAACCAAAGTATCAAAATCAACGTAACGGATTCCGCAAGAAATACAGACAGCCAAATATTCACAATAGACATTTCAATTGATAACCCACCACAGTGGAGTTCAGCTCTCCCAACGCCCGTCTCGTTCAACTTATCCGAAAACCAAAGTTTCTCATATAATTTTAGTGCCAATGTCTCAGATGCCGATGGAGACAACATTACATTCTACTATGAAAATATTTCCAATTCTTTTTGCTCCTTAAAGGATTTCAACTTGAGCGGGACAATAAATTTTATACCAATAGATTGCGACGTGGGTTTTCACAATGTATCGGTAATAGCCAGCGACGGAAAAATGAACACATCAAAAACATTTCTTTTTAACATCTCAAATATAGACGACCCCCCAACGATTTTCTCCTTTAGCAATAACAAAGTCGCAACTATCTCCGAGGGAGCTAATCTCTCGCTCTTGGAAGGCGATACCGTAAATTTCAATTTAGTTTCCAACGACGACGATTTTCTCATTTCACAAAAGAGCTATTATAACGAATCGCTTTCCGTCACAACTACATTTTTTAAAAACCTCACGGAACAACCAGCACTTTTTAATTTTTCATTTATAGAATTCAAAAGCCCATTACCTCAGAGCGCATCCTATAGTGCAATTTTCACCCCCGTGATTTCGCAAGTCGGAAACTGGACAGTAGTTCTAAATATCACAGACGCATCTGGGGAATCAATAAACAGAACATTCTTCTTAGATATAGAGGAAAATGTCTCAGCCCCAGTTTTAAGTCCAATTGCAAACCAATCGCTGACAATATACGATAACCTAAACCTTACAATTAATGCCACCGACGACAAAGATGATTATTATAACCTAAGTCTCAATTATACCATATCAAAACTAAATTCCTCTGCCCCAAATTTAACAATTTCAAATAATACCATTCTAGGCAATATGACACAAAATGACGCAGGGAAATGGGCATACAATCTCACCGTCAAAGATAGCCGAAACTTAACAGACTCCCAAGTGTTCTACTTATCCGTTTATGGAAATGCCTTATTAATTACCCCGTCGGAATTCACGGTTTTCTCACTAAAAGAAAATAAGTCATCCTCATTAAATTTTACAATCACCCATGCCGTAAAAGACAATCTTACTTACGAGTTCTGGATAAATAATATTTCTTGCTCTTTCCAAAATAATTCCAATTGCGTCTACGGAAATTCAACATTACGTGAGTCGATAATAACATTCGGAAACGGGAGTAATATCACGTGGGACTTCACGCCAAATTTCCAAGATGAAACTTATGGTAACTTAAAAAACCTCACCGTCAGTGTTTATCCTGCAAACTCAAGCAACCTAACGCTACAGCAAAGAGAGTCGGTCGCGACTAATTTCACCTTTAATCTGAATATTACTCATACCAATGCCCCCATAAGAATAATCTCCAATATTAGTCTCTTACAGTCGGACTACAATTCCAACATCAAATTAAATCTAAATAATTATTTTACCGACGAGGATGTTAACGACCCATACTACCTTCAAAATGTTACTTTTGTAAAGCTCCCATCGTCGGGAGACATTTTTATAACGCACACAGGGGGGTGGAATGTTCAGATTGGCACAACTCTCAAAACCGTTCATACAGAAAACATATCAATCAACGGAAGCGATGGGGCTACAACTGCTCAAATCGACAACATCCCAATTGAATTTACCGCTCCCCCGACAACCCCAACCCCAACTTCAACCCCAACATCCAGTAAGACATCTACGACAAGATTAAAATTCTATTCACTGCGGATTATTACACCAGGACAGGTGACAATATCAAATAAAAATTACATTGAAGTTCCATTCACTTTAGAAAATTCGGGAGGCGTAGATTTGCGAGGTATCAATCTATCCACATCAGTTTTTTATAATAACGAATTTGCCAAGGGGGTAAAAGTAGATTTGGGAATTGGTTATCTCGATTTTTTAAAAGCAGGAGAAAAGAAAAATTACACAATGAAAATCTTCGCAGATACAAACAAAGCTGGGCAATATAGAGCAACACTTTTCGCCAACATAACTTCGCCAAAATTCACAGATTGGGCAGACTTTTTTATCAACCTAAGAAAAACAAATGATACCCAGGCTGAAAAATTACTAATATTCACAGATAAAATAATAGCCGATAATCCAGAATGCTTAGAACTTACAGAAGATTTTCGACGAGCAAAAGCCGCCTTCGCTGCGGGGAACGTAAACGAATCCATGAAGATGGCACAAAAAGTAAGCGTGGCATGCGAGAATGCGATAAAGGCAAACGAACAAATTAGGTATGACATGAAAGGGATTGTAGAAAAAAACTTTTCCTACATAGCGGTCTTAAGTTTAATAATATTTTTGGGAGGATTTATCTTCTACGCTTACAAGAGGGCAAGGTTTAATAAATCTAGTGAGGATGAATATCTCAGGTGAGGTGATGGTTGCTAAAAATAATAAATCCGAAATTCTCGAAATACTAAAAGACATCGAGAAAGAAATGGAGAACATAATAGTAGGACAAAAGAAAATTGTTCATGGGATTTTACGAGCTGTGCTTTGCAATGGGCATGTTCTGGTAGAAGGAGTCCCAGGAACCGCTAAAACATTAATCGTAAAGGCGATGGCAAAAATATTGGGATGTGAGATGGAGCGAATTCAATTTACGGTAGATTTATTACCAACAGACATAACGGGTATTATGAGTTATAACCCAAAAAAAGGTTTCAGCGTCGAGAAAGGACCAATCTTCACCAATTTTATTTTAGCCGACGAAATTAATCGTAGTCCATCAAAAACACAGTCAGCACTCTTAGAGGCAATGCAGGAAAAAGCAGTTACTATATCCAAAAAAACATACGATTTGCCAAAACCCTTTTTTGTCATGGCAACCGAGAACCCCCTAGAAAATAGCGGAGTATATACTCTACCAGAAGCTCAGATAGATCGTTTTTTATTTAAACTTCTAATCGGCTACCCAAATTCAAAAGAAGAGCAAGATATCTTGCGCAAGAATACAACAATTAACGCCTTTGACAGTTTTACTCTAAAAGCAGTTCTAAACCCAGAAAAGATTATACAGCTACAAGAAAAAGTAAAGAAGATTTTTACATCAGAAGCCATAGAAGAGTATATTGTTAAAATAGTAAGAGAGAGTAGGAATAAAAACTGGGAGATGGGGAAATATGTTTCTTACGGAGCATCACCACGAGCTTCAATCGCACTTTACATCGCTTCTAAAGCCGAGGCGATGATGCAAGGGAAGGATTATGTAGGGCCAAAAGATGTCAGAGAGGTAGTCTATCCCATTTTACGTCACAGAATTATTTTAAATTATGAGGCCGAAGCCGAGGGAATTACTACAGACGAAATAATAAAACAAATCCTCGGCAGAGTGACCGTCCCATAGATGGCAGAAAACTCGCAAAAAGGGAAACTTATTGTAAATTTCCCTCGAGCAATTACGGAATTTAATAATGCAATGCAAAAATTCCCAGTAAAGAAGATTTTATACAAAAACATTTTCAGGGGAAAGGGCTTGGAGTTTGATTCTTATAGAACCTTTAATCCCGACGATGACGCAAGTCTAATTGATTGGAAAGCAAGTTTGAGGTCAAACCAGCTTTTAGCAAAAAGGTACATAGAAGAAAGAAATTTGAATGTATATTTTTTATTAGATGTCTCGAATAGTATGCTTTTTGGCTCTGGAGATAAACTAAAAGCAGAATATGCAGCCGAGTTCGTAGCGTCGTTAGGGCACCTAATATTGAATTCAGGAGACAGAATAGGGCTTGTAATGTTCAGCGATAAAACAAAAAAGTTTTTACATTCATCCAATTCAAAAAACCAGTTCGGACTATTTACAAAATTCCTAGGAGATTCCAGTTTCTATGGCGGCGGCTTTGATGTTGAGAGTGCGATTGAACAAGCATTGCGAGAAGTAAAATCTCCCTACGTAATTTTCATAATAGTGTCAGATTTTATAAAAATAAAGAAAAGTGCGGTTAAAAGCTTAAAATTAATGGGGGCGAAATTTGAAAGCGTAGCGGTTATGATTAGAGATAAATTTGACGAGGATTTGCCAGATTCAAATTATCAACTTACGGTTCAAGACCCATATTCTGGGAGGCAAATGATTTTAGACTCAAATCTCGCTAAGGAGAAATACAAACACATAGCTCAAAGTCAAAAAACAGCAGTAAAAAAAGCCATGAGAGAATCAGGGATAGATATATTAGAATTAACGACTGATAAGAACTTTGTCGTCGCTGTTTCCAGCTTTCTAAAAAGCAGAGCAAGGGGGACGCGAGTATGAAAAGTTCGCATCTTCTCGGAGGAAGCATAAAATGCAACTAGTCTTTCTCTATCCAAAGTTATTATTCCTACTCTTACTGGTTCCATTTTTTATTCTTATTTATTTCGCCGCCATGATTTATAACAAAAAGAAGGCAGTAGTTTTCTCTAATTTTGAAGCAATGGAGCGTTTTTATGATATAGAGTTTTTTTCAAAAAACTTTCTAGCTCTTTACATCAACTTAGCCATCCTAATTCTGCTGATATTATCAATAGCAGGAACGGGGGTATCCTTCACAGCCAACACCTCTATTTTTTCTTACGTCATAGCTATTGATTCTTCCTCAAGTATGTCCTCCAACGACCTTTTGCCGAATCGGCTCGAAGCCGCCAAATCTGGAGCCGAGAAATTTTTAGATGCCCTACCAATCGGAGTTAGCGTAGGCGTCCTAAGTTTTTCGGGAAACGCGGTTGTATTACAGGTTCCAACAGAGAACAAGCTCAAAACAAAGATGGCAATAAACGAGGTCAATTACGGCAAAATCCCCGGCACCAATATTTTTAACGCCTTAGTCTCAGCAGACAAACTTTTCGGAAGCAAAAAAATGAAATCAGTAATTCTAATAAGTGACGGGCAACTTAATGTAGGAGATGTCCCCAGAATTATAAGCTACATACAAAGGAAGGGATTAACGGTTGATACCGTTGCTGTCGGAACAGATAAAGGGGGAGTAAATACAATGGGAACTGTTTCCAAAGTAGACGAAAACGTTCTAAAATCCTTGGCATTCAATTCAGGGGGAGAATTTTTCCGAGTAAAAGACGCTTCAGATTTTGATACAATGGTAACCGGGTTAATGAGCACTGCGCCAAAAACCATCACAATAGACCTAAGTTTTTACCTACTTTTTATAGCGATTTTAATCTTAACCTTATTTTGGGTTATTTACAATTTCAGATTTAAGACTCTCCCATAACTAAGTAAGACTACATTTCTTCTAGGGTCTCAATTCCGAGCAAATCCAATGATATATCCAAAACAATTCTAAACGCATCCACTAACGCTAATCTAAAACCTTCTTTCTCGCTCCCTAAAACTGGACACGAATGATAAAACTCGTTAAATACTTTCGATAACTCAAACGCATAATTAGCAATTAAGTTCGGTGCCAGTTTCTTGTAAGCATTTTCTAAAACACCGTCGAACTCCCCGAGTTTTTTCACCAATTTAACTTCACTTCCTTCTAATTCTTTAATGATAACTTTCTTTACACTCTTAACTTTTTTACCAATTGAATTCGCCCTCGCATAAGAATACAGCAAATACGGACCAGTGTCGCCCTCAAACGAAATCTCCTTTTTAGGATCGAAAATAATCGTCCTAGTTGGGTCCTGTTTCAACATCGCATATTTAATAGAAGCAATCGCAATTTTCATGGCTCTCTCGTCGATATCAGCACCGTCATAACCTCTTTCCTTCAGCCCACTCTTAGCAATGCCAAAGACCTCCCTAGAAAATTCAGAATACAAAACATTCTTCCCAGTCCTAGAACTCATTTTACCCTCGGGAAACCTAACCATCCCATACGGCAAGACTTCATATCTCTTAGCCTCGTCTTCAAGCCCCATCAATTCCAGTGTCTTAATCAGTTGTTGAAAATGCAATCGTTGCTCATTTCCAACAAGAACCAAATATTTATCACTTTCGAAATCTTTAAATTTTCTCAACGCAAGTGCGATATCCTTCGCAGAATATAAAACCGTCCCATCTTTTCTCAGCAACACCCAAACCCCAAGCCCGTATTTTTTCAAGTCCATAAAAACAGCGTCGTCCTTTTTCGCAATCCCATTTTCTAACAACTTAAGTGACTCCCGTTTTCCATCTGCTTCAAATTCACTCTCAAAAAAACTAACATCAAAATGTGCTCCCAATTCAGAATAAATTTTCTCCCACGACGAAATCGACAACTCTCTTGTTTTTTTCCACAACTCATTAATCTTCGCATCCTCTTTACTCTCTATCTTCTTATTGATTTCCAAAACCTCTTTCTGAAACTCCTTATTGTCCTCAAGTCTCTTCACCGCCTCGACATATATTCCAGCAATCCAAGCTTCGTCATTTTTCAATCCGTCCCTAGAATGATATTTCTCATAGCACCAAATCCATTTTGCAATATGCATCCCAGTGTCTCCACTGTAATTCATCTGAACAACCCTCTCTCCACACGCCTTGAAAATCCTCGACAAACTTTCCCCCAAGGACGTTCCCCTTATATGCCCGACATGAAATGCCTTGTGCGTGTTAGGTTGCGAATATTCCACCAAGCGACTTTTCCCCTTTCCGATTTTCCCTTTCCCGAAGCCCCTACTTTTCACCGAAGAGAGGACTCTCTCTGCCATCATTTTCTTATCGACAAAAAAATTAACATATGCCCCTTCACTCTCGACCCTTTCAATATCACTAGGCAATTTCAAACTCTTAGCCAATTCACTTGCAATAATCACAGGAGACTTCTTCATACTCTTAGCCAAGCCAAAGCAAGGAAAAGCAAAATCTCCCATTTCATCTTTTGGTGGAATTTCAATCAAATTCTCAACATCCGAAATATCCAATCCAGTTTCCTTTACAATCAATTCCACAATAGAGTTTTTCATAAAACAACACAGCAATGAGTATTTATTAATCTTTAGAAGTCGTAATCAGAATAAGGCTTACTCCTTTCCCTCCAAGTAAGATGAGACTGCTCCTGAGCCCTCACCAACATCGCTTCCAAAACATCCAAATCCTCAACAAACGGCATCCTATATAACTCCTCAGTCTCCCAGAGTTCATTATCATCTCCCTTATTTAAATAGACAACAACATCCAAACAAGGCACCTCTTCTAAACTCCTATCATAGAAGCAAGCAAATATCCTTACAATCAATTAAACGTAAGTTTTATATATTGAACCATCGTACATTTCATTATGATTAAGGAATTAAAAAAATATCAGGGAATTAATGTTTTATCTTTCTTTCTGGAGAACCCAGATTTAGAAATTCATATAAAAGAATTAGCAAGAAAATTAAAAATAAGTCCCGCAACCGCAAAAAGGTTTTGTGACATATATTCTAATAAAGGCGTTTTTCTGTTAGAGAAAAAGAGCAATTCAAAGTTTTTTAGATTAAATAATTCAGATAATTATGTCAGAGAACTTAAGAGGTTTTACATTCTTTCAAAGATTAAAGACAATTGGGCAAATGATTTAGACGAGAATATCAAAACCGTTGCCGTCTATGGGAGCAGCGTTTCAGGAGATTATTCCGGAGCAAGTGATATTGATATTTTGATTCTCTCGAGGAAGAAGGGGGCTGATGTTTCTTTCGCCTTAAAACTTCAAAAGAGAATAAAAAAAGAGATTAATTTAACAAAAATGACTTATGTTGAATGGCAAAAATTAAAGCAGAAAAATGATGTGTTTGTGCAAGAGGTTTTGAGTAACCATTTTTTAATTAAGGGGGAAAAGTTATAATGAGTTTGGAAGATTGTAGAAAAAGA
>VAPL011127097.1_pt1 | contig 12076 bp, 12 predicted proteins | sample 3395061 | NCBI WGS metagenome assembly VAPL01 (sample SAMN08290444, study PRJNA428436) | hydrothermal vent metagenome | isolation source: Deep-sea hydrothermal vent chimney 2 | place: Pacific Ocean: Juan De Fuca Ridge | depth 2182 m m
ACTATGGCGTGGCGATATACATCTCACTGTTCCTTTATTATTTTCTGTTGCCTTCGTCAGCACATTCACCATAGGCGGAATCACTGGTCTATTTCTGGGTAATGTGGTTATTGATTTACCTCTATCCGACACTTATTTCGTTGTTGCTCACTTTCATATGGTCATGGGTGTTTCACCTATTCTGGTAGTTTTTGGTGGAATCTATCATTGGTATCCCAAAATCACCGGTAGAATGCTTAATGATACGATGGGCCATATCCATTTTTGGTTTACTTTTATTGGTACCTATCTCATTTATTTCCCTATGCATTACTTGGGTTTTATCGGCATGCCTAGGCGCTATCATGCCTATGAAGGCTATGAATTCATCCCGGATTCTGCGCAAAATTTAAATGTCTTTATCACTGTTTCAGCATTGATGGTAGGGGTTGCACAATTTATATTTTTATATAACTTATATTGGAGCTACCGAAAAGGTAAAAAGGCTGATGGCAACCCCTGGAATGCAACTTCGCTAGAATGGCAAACACCCGACACTCCACCCATTCATGGCAACTGGGGTGAAAAGCTACCTACTGTTTATCGCTGGGCTTATGATTACAGTGTTCCTGGAGCCGTGAAAGACTTTATTCCGCAAGATGTTGAACATATAGAGTATGAAGATGGATATAATCCGCAACAAACTGAGGATTAACTAAACCATGTTCATAATGGAAAAACCCTGGTTAACCACGGGTGCAGGGAATTATAAAGAACTACGCAACAGAGAAGAAATACGCCTTTCCCAGACAAAATCTGGTTTGCGCTTGTTAATTAGCGCAATGTCGGTGCTTTTTTTCTTAACCCTTGTTGCTTATATCGTGCGGATGAAAGCGGCCGATTGGCAACCACTATCCGAACCCTGGTTATTATGGATAAATACTGCTTTTCTAGTCGGTAGCAGCATCACTATGCAGTGGACACTCCATGCAGCCCGCCATAACCAAAATACAAAAGTTAAAATTGGCTTCTTGGTCGCAGGATTTTTCGCTTGGTCATTTTTGCTGGGTCAATTATGGGCATGGAAACTATTGAATAATTTGGGTTACTTTATCGCATCCAACCCAGCCAATAGTTTTTTTTATATGCTTACTGCTTTACATGGCCTACATCTTTTAGGAGGCTTAGGTGTCTGGGTATATAGTCTATTTAAGATAAAAAAGAATTTTCAAATGATAGAGGTACGCTCAACTATAGAGCTATGTACAAGCTATTGGCACTTCCTACTCATTATCTGGATTATCCTATATAGTTTGCTATTATTTACTTGAATGAGGTTAAAAGCATGGCACTAAATGAACAGGAAAATACTGCAAAATCATCTGTAGCCACGGAATGGAAAAGCAAGATTTATGATACAAGTGCCGTAGCTGTTGAAGCTATAGATCAAGGCTATAAAGAACTTGCGGTAGACTGGTCATCAGACAAAGATGCCTTTAAAGGTGTGGTCTGGGGAAAAGCGATGATGTGGATTTTCCTTATCAGTGATACATTCATATTTACCTGTTTTTTGACTGGCTATATGACAGTGCGACTCTCTACTACTGTGCCATGGCCCGTTCCTAGCGAGGTATTTGCTTTGACCATCGGTGGAGAAAGCATACCGCTTGTGCTAATCGCTATTATGACTTTTATCCTAATTACCAGCAGTGGCACAATGGCCATGGCGGTAAATTTTGGCTATCAACGAAAGCGTAATATTACCGCTGCCCTAATGTTAGTCACTGCCTTATTCGGGGTTTCTTTTGTTGGTATGCAGGCTTTTGAATGGACTAAATTAATTGTAGAGGAAGGTGTCCGTCCCTGGGGTAATCCTATGGGCGCTGCACAATTTGGTTCTACTTTCTTCATGATTACAGGCTTTCATGGCTTACACGTCTCAATCGGGGTAATCTATCTGTCAACAGTGGCTTATAAAGTATGGCGAGGACACTACGAAGATAGCAACTACGAAATTGTGGAAATTGCCGGATTATATTGGCATTTTGTCGACCTAGTCTGGGTCTTCATTTTTGCATTTTTCTATCTTTGGTAAAGGAAAATATTATGGAACATGCTAAAGGACAACAACACCCTATAGGTTTATATCTAAAAGTTTGGATATTATTATTTGTGCTCAGCACAATGTCTTATATGGTAGATTATTTGAATATTCAGGGTTACCTCAGATGGTTTCTTATTCTGTTATTCATGTTTTTGAAAGCCGGATTTATTGTTGCAATATTTATGCATATGAGCTGGGAAAAACTAGCACTCAAATGTGCAGTATTGTTACCCCCACTGGCTTTGCTAGTCTTTATTGGCTTAATGGCCTTAGAAGCTGACTTTACGTTCCTAGTACGGGCCTTATTTTTTGGTATGACACCTGCACCCGATGGCGGACACGGATAAATACCGAAATATCACCTTGTGTTTAAAACATATTTTACGAGAGCTAAAGGAATCCCATCATTCAATTGGCGCAGGCATTATACCTAGAACACCTTTAATCATTGATCAAAGCTATGCCTCATACACCCTGTAGATATTGGTTTTTATTAATCAAGTCTACTGTTGAATCAAGATGAAACAGTTTATAGTCAACGACTGATTTCACCAAAACAGAAAAATTATTTCCCTTTGTTGGTCCAGGTAATGCTTTTGCTAGCCTACTTTGTGCTTTTTTATATGCGTCAGTTGACTCACGCGAAAGTAGACTAAAATCCTTAAAACTCCCCTTTGGAGCCAGTAAAGTATCGACTGATTTTCTAAGAACTTGAATATAACTTAATAAGGAATCAGTCAATTTCCCAGCTTTAACTTTAGCCAGTAATTGCCCTGTGTCATCCATTTTATCAAGTACTGGTTCTATATTATGCTTGATCTCTTCTATGGGCATTTCCATAGGAGCCCATGCAGACTGAACTTTAAGAAAAATATTGAGATATTCTGAATTAGAGGCTGTGTTAATAATTTCAGATTTTTTTTGATACTCTGTATACACTGTTGAATAAACACTTTTTCCTGCATCAAATACATTTCTAGCAACTATGTTAAGTACAAACATCTGCGCACTTTCCAATTTTTTTTCAAAATCTAAGGTAGTCTCAAATTTAGAGTCAAGATCTTTAGCCTTAGCGGTATAAGCTCTTATAGTATTAAAATCTTCATATACTTTTTCTGCTTTAACCATTACATTGTTTGATGTTCCTCCGAAATCGGACGTTTCAATTTGTGCATTGTGCAAATAGAAAAACTTTTGCCCAGTCTGTTGATCTGTTATCACCCTATAATCTGGTATTTTAGCTTGCGCTAACTGTAAATAGAGAAGAATCTGTCCTGACTTTTTAATGATGTTAATCGCATTTTGGTTACCTGGCTCCTTCTCAAGCAAACGGGATGCGAAAACCAATGCATTTTCGTGATCATGACTTTCCAGAGCATTTTGCATTTTATCTTGTAATGTTGTTTGCCTGCCGACGAGCATGTAAATAATACTTGCCACCCCAATCAACACCAGGACAACCATTAATTTATTATTCTTAACATCCGACATATCACCATACCCCGCTAAAAAATAAGAGAACCTCTGCAGTAAGCTACAAAAATTCGTTAAGATATTTTTTGACAAACCAAAAGTCACCAAGACACTTATCACCCACCAGCCAGAGTGTACGCTGACTGAAGCTATAGATAGTGAGAATGCACTCCCAGCACCTTGTATCCTCAGACACCTTTATAGACTGAACCAATTATGTCACATAAATGCATGTTAGAATAAACTTAATTCATAAATAACATTCTCAAAAAAGGGATCTATTAAAAGCCCCTATACTGTCGGGGACAGCTACATAACTGTCAGGTTTCACTACGTTTTACCATGATTATTAAACATGACTAAGGAAACAATATTTATCAATCAACTGAAAATTCAATTCAACTGGAAAGTTGCATTGGTTATTACAATATGCATCCTTGTGTTAGTCAAATTAGGCTTTTGGCAGCTAAATCGAGCTGAACTAAAAAGACAATTGCAAACAGAGCTACTGCAACACCAAAATGCAATACCCAAACCTATTAAAAGTTTGCTTACTCAACATAAGCAAACATTAAACCAGCAACGAGTACGGTTAATTGGGCATTATATTAACGACAAATCTATCTATATCAGCAATAAATTTTATCAAGGTAGGCCTGGCTACGAGGTTTTCACCCCATTCCAATTAAAATCCAGCGATCAAATTGTACTCATTAGTAGAGGATGGATATCAAGGCGATCTCAGCAAAATATATTACCAGCAATCGATTTGATAATAGGAGAACAAGAATTGGTTGGGACCATTCATCTGCCTACTGGAAAATCATTCTACTTAGCAGAAAAAATTAAAAAAAGGCAATGGCCCATTCGATTACACCATTTCCAAATGGAAACCATCGTCGGTCTTTTGCAGAATCAAATACCCCCTTATGTTGTAAGACTTGAAGCTGGTAATATCGGCATCTTACAACCCTTCTGGACTATTGTCCGCCATAATGCAGATCAGAGTACGGCTTATGCCATCCAGTGGTTTATTATGGCTATTGGATTGTCGGTTATTACCATAATACGAAGCTCTAATATTGTTCAGCTCATCCAATCAAAACTATAATTCATCGCATTTTTGCAACCATCAGGCTTAAACCCTCAACAACTGGAATTAGATAACTCATCACCTACGCCCTATATGAGTATTATATCTTAATATTCAACAACTTGTAATACCAGGGCAAGACATTTATAATCCTTTTACATTACCAAATAATTATCAACTTATTTTTCAATTTAATCTGTTAAAGTATTTTCGGGATTGTACTAAGAGATCAGACTGTTGATCCTGAATATATCAATATTGAGGATAATTAAAAGCACATTCACATAAAATGCCGTATTCAGGTACGGCAGTGACTGCCTATTATTTTAAACAAAAAATAGACTAACAGTCATTTTAATCCATCATTAGATTATCTATTTAATTTTATAAAACAATAAAATACTGCAATGTTTCAACCCATTTTGGAGCCTTATCATTAGGCTATATGAATAACTGGTTTTGTTGTTCAGAATTGGACACATCATAATAATAGACACCATCAATTTATGACAAGCTAACGATGCCTTACTACCCCCATATCATTTCAACATCTCATTGGTGTTGGAGTACGAGTCAATTTTAGATAAGGAATATACGTGTCAATCAACACTGAAATTAAAACTGATAAGTTTGCTATCTTATCTTTTTTTATCGCCTTGTTATTCTTGGGGTTTAGTTTTGGGTACCTTTCTAATCAATTCGAATGGTTTCCTGATTCTATTATTAAAGAGGCATACAAAGGCTATAAATCAATAATGCGTCAGTCTGTATATGAAGATAATTGGGTGTATACAAAAACAAAATCCAAAAACAGGGTTAATAAAAGGACGCAGGGATTAATGCAACCAGGATTAACAGCTATTACTTCATCTGAAGCTGATTACAAATTGGGGGTTAAAATAATTGAACCCGATGGCTCTATTGTTCATCAGTGGAAACTGGATTGGTTTAAAATTTGGCCGAATGCAACTCACATCAATGAAGAAGAACGACCTATTGCTGAACCTGGGACTGAAATTCAAGGTGAGGCTATTATGCCCAATGGTGATCTTGTTTTTAATTTTGAATATATCGGATTAGTTCGTGTCGATGCTTGTGGAAATGTAGTTTGGCGTTTACCGAAATTAACGCATCATGCCATTTTTCTTGATGAGAACCATCATATATGGGTACCCAGCCGAATTTATCATGATAAGAAATCTGCAACATATCCTTTCCATGTACCTCCCTTTTTTGAAGATACGGTTCTAGAAGTCTCTCCTGAAGGTGAAGTCTTACAGGAAATTTCTATGCTGGGTCTTTTAATAGACAATGGCTATCAAGGACTGCTTCATATTCTGGGAACACGTGTATCAAACGCAAGAACTCCAGACTCTGTGCATCTGAATGATGTTGAAATTTTTCCGTCCACTCTAAAAGAAGGTGTATTTTCTTCTGGTGATGTGATGGTTTCTTTTCGAAACATTAGTACGGTCGCAGTTTTCAACCCAACTGATAGAAAAATAAAATATATCAGCACCGGAAAAGTGGCTCACCAACATGATGCAGATTTTATTGATGGAAATCATTTTTCTGTAGTGGATAATAACAATATAGATTACCAAAACAAACCCTTTTCAAGACTGCGTAGCCGAATTATGATCGAGTCTGCAATCGATGGAACACTAAAAGTACATTATCAAGGTACTGAAAAAAGCCAATACTATACAAACATCCGAGGCAAACACCAATGGCTGGATAATGGTAATATGTTGATTTCTGAATCAAGCAAGGGCAGAGCTTTCGAAATTACCCCAGAAGGAAAAATTATCTGGGATTATATTAATATAGTAACTAATGGTTATGCAGGTATTATCGCTGAAGCAGAACGCTTGCCGGCTTATTATTCAAAAGAATTTTTTGTCGCATCAACTAAACAATGTCTATTGAATTAAAGTGGACCTAGAATATACTTTGCTAGATAATTAAAATCCATTTTAGCTGAATAAGGTAAAACACCTAATAATGGAACTGAAATTTTATTTCTAATCATTTCAATGTTTTCATTTTTCATTAACATCTCAGGGTCAGTACAGATGGCGATCCATCCTCTGCATTCCACCCCCGATGCTTGTATAGCTTGATAGGTTAATCTTGCTTGATTGATACAACCTAGCTTAACAGCCACAACTAATAGCACGGGTAGTTGCAATTTTTTTGCAAGATCAGCAATGTCATATTTATTGCTTATAGGTGACAACCACCCACCCGCACCTTCTACTAAAAGTACATCTGCTTTATCTTGTAGCTGGTTAAATGCATGCACAATGACATCAATGTTTACAGTGTTTTCCAAAGCCGCTAAGTGAGGTGAAACCGGCTGCTCAAATGCATAAGGATTAATTGCTTTATAGTCTAAACTCAGTGAATTATGTTCTTGAATTAACAGAGCATCTTCATTTTTGAGCTGACCATCCAGCCATTCACACCCTGCCGCAACCGGCTTCATTCCTACAACAGTTTCCCCCTGTTGTTTAAAATAGTGCATTAAAGCAATAGTTGCCCAGGTTTTACCCACCCCAGTATCAATACCTGTAATAAAAAAACCCTTTTTCATAACTCAGCGAGTTGCAGTAGCAAAAATTATTTCATAGCTTGCTGGGATGACTCCATCTACTCTAAACTTTTCATAGGCTTCCAACATATTTTGCATTTGTGTTTTGCTTGTTGTTCTTTTATTACGACCCGCCAAAACATGATTAGCACCAATTCCCTTTAGTTCTTTCATTAATTCAATCACTGTCTGATAATTTGATTGATAGACCTTAGTTTCAGTCTGGATATTTTTAAAACCACTTTGCTGTAAAAAATAATAGAGCTCTGCGGCAGTATAAAACTCATTAACATGCTGATAGTCATCGACTTCTGACCATGCCTGTTTAAGCTCGTTTAAAGTTGTAGAGCCAAAGGTGGAAAAAAAAACCTGCCCTTCTGGTTTAAGGGCTTTACTAAAACCATCAAATACATCAGTCAATTTTGTACACCATTGCAAAGCTAGGTTTGAGATGATTATATCGGTAGATTTAGCAACTAAAGGTAAGCGTTCAGCATCAGCACAGAGAAATTTTACGGCGTTGACATGAGCTAACTTGGCTTTAGTCACTTGTAGCATAGACCAAGCTATATCGATGGCAATCATCTGTTTAAAGGCTAATTTTAGCAATAATTCCTGAGTTAAAAACCCAGTTCCACAGCCAATATCTACGATAATATCGCTACTCTTTGGCAAACTGAACATTTTTAATAAATCGCGGCCCACCTCCCTTTGCAAGCCAGCCAATCCATCATATGTCATTGCTGCTTGAGAAAAGCTTCTTTTGATTTTTTTTTTATCAATAGCCAGGCTTTTGTCGATAGAAAAAATAGCACTCATAGAAAACTGTTAATTGCCCCTATTACTTCCATTTGATGTGATATAAAAGGAACATGACCCGCTCCCCTAATAATATCGAATTCACAAGTCGGTAATATCCCTTGTATATCCGACACCACTTTTATGGGTACTAAACTATCTTTATCTCCTTGAATAATTTTCACAGGGCAGCTTGCTGAAGTTAAATATTCTCGTAAGTCCACATCCATTAATATATCCAAACCACCCTGTAATACCATTTGTTCAGGCTCATCACATTCCTGCATCGCTTTTTTTAATTCTACTAAAATATTTTTACCATCAGCTAAGCCCATGACCTGTAGTGAAAAAAAACGAATTAATGTTGACCTACAATTAGTTGATAAATTTTTTGCAAAGTCTTTTAATACTTCAGCTCGTATACCTGACCAGTCACCCTCTTGAATAAATCGAGGATTGCCTGCCAATAGAATCAGTGAATTGACCCTATGCGGATAATTCTTTGTTATGGTTAAAGCCACTGTTGCCCCTAAGGACCAACCTAATAGGCAAAATGACTCGGGTAATTTATTAATTAAGGCCAAACTAATCTGCTCTAGTGTATAGGGTTCTACATTTTCACTTAAACCATGTCCCGGCAAATCCACACAAATGACTCGATGGTGTTTTGCTAATTGTTGAGCAAATTTCCTCCACATCCCTGTGTGCATAGCCCAGCCATGAATTAATACTATCGGATCACCTTGCCCGTATACTTCTTGATGAATTTTTATCATGCTGCAATAGTCTCTAAAGCGGCTAGCAACTGGTCTATCTGTTGTTCCTGATGATTGGCTGAAAAAGTGATTCTTAATCTAGCCTCGCCTTTGGCAACTGTTGGCGGCCGAATAGCACTGACCAAAAACCCCTGATTTAATAAAGCATGACTAATCTCAACCGTTTTCTGACTATCTCCAATTAAAATAGGTTGTATCGCAGAGGCAGAAGGTAATAAAGGCAAACCCAATTGATTGGCACCTGCTCGAAACCTTTCTAGCAAGTATTTCAACTTCTCTCTACGCCAATTTTCTGCTATGACTATTTTTAGACTTGTACGCGTTGCTTCTGCTAAGGCTGCTGGTAGTGCCGTGGTATAAATATAGGTTCTGGCTTTTTGAATTAAAGTTTCAATCAGGATTTCCGAACCCGCGACAAAAGCCCCAAAAGTTCCAAAACCTTTACCCAAAGTTCCCATTAATATAGGTACTTGTTGCTGTGTAAGACCATAATGTTGTAGTACACCGCCGCCATTTTTACCCAAAACACCTAGGCCATGTGCATCATCAACCATTAACCATGCAGCATGTTCATTGGCTAACGCGCTTAATTCTGATAAAGGAGCAATATCACCATTCATACTGAAAACACCATCGGTCACTATTAATGTTCGTTTATCAGTATTACTCAGTTTTTTTTGTAAATTATCGACGTCATTATGCAAATATCTCTTAAATGTCGCACCTGACAACAAGCCACCATCTAATAAAGAAGCATGATTTAAGCGGTCTTCAAAAATTCGGTCCCCTCGATTCAGCAACGCAGAAATAACACCTATATTGGCCATATATCCCGTTGAAAATAACAATACGCGGTCTCGATCTGTAAATTCGGCTAATTCTTCTTCTAAAGCATGATGGCTGCCACTATGACCACAAATTAAATGGGCTGATCCACTACCCACACCAAAATCATGACTGGCCTGTTGAAATGATTTGATAACTTGTGGATGATTGGCAAGCCCTAAATAATCGTTACTAGAAAAATTAATCACCTGTTGACCATTAATTTCAATAGTGACACCCTGAGGTGAGGAAATTAATCGCCGGGAACGATAAAGGTTTTGTTGTTTTATCTGCCCTAACTCATCGGCTAAGCTAGAAAAACCTAACCCCATTATACGTGACTAGAACCGCCTGAGTTCAAACCTAACCGATCGAATAAAGCTAAATCATGGTTGGTCATAGGATTTTCTGTCGTTAATAATTTCTCACCATAAAAAATAGAATTAGCTCCAGCAAAAAAACAAAGTGCTTGCATTTCATCAGACATATCAGTCCTACCAGCGGATAAACGCACTCTGGACAAAGGCATTAAAATTCTAGCGACCGCTATAGTTCTAATAAAAACAATGGGGTCTAAAGATTCAACATCTTGTAGTGGTGTCCCTTCAACCTGTACCAGCATATTAATCGGCACACTCTCAGGATGTTTTGGTAAATTGGCCAATTCAATTAATAAGTTTGCTCTATCATCATCCGACTCACCCATACCCACAATACCGCCACAGCAAACGTTAATGCCAGACTCTCTGACACGCTCTAAAGTATCTAATCTATCCTGATACGTTCGTGTAGTTATGACTTCTGAATAATAATCTTCTGAAGTATCAAGATTATGATTGTAATAATCCAGACCGCCGTCTTTTAAAGCTTTAGTTTGACTATCACTCAGCATACCCAGAGTCACACAGGTTTCCATACCCAATGCTTTCACCCCTTGAACCATTTCTACTACCCGTTCTATATCCTTATCTTTAGGGCTGCGCCAAGCTGCTCCCATACAAAAACGGGAAGCACCCTGGTCTTTCGCTAATTTTGCAGACTTGATGACCTCATCAATGGGCATTAATGCTTCAGGTGTTAAATCAGAATCATAACGGGCACTTTGTGGACAATATCCACAGTCTTCCGAACACGAACCTGTTTTAATACTCAATAAACTACTGACCTGAACTTCATTTGGATCAAAATTTTCTCTATGTATCGATTGAGCTTTAAAAAGTAAATCGTTAAAGGGTAAGCCATACAATGCTTGCACTTCGCCTAACTGCCAATCATTTCTAATGGCTGTAACAACTTTTAATTGTGCTTGAGTCGGTATTTGATCTATATTTGGGTTTGCAGACATTTAGTCAATCTCCAGGGCTTTTAACCCAGAAAAAGCAATTAATCACGGTTTCTAGCACAAGCTCTTGACTCCGCATTCAACTGCTTTTTCCAGGTTCTAACAAACTTGTCAACTTAAAAAATAAAAATGGTAAACAACTGGTTCAATATTATACAGGATTACGTGCTACCGCCTACATGCATCTTATGCGGAAACCCCGGTTTTGATTCGCAAGACATCTGTCCAGAGTGTTTTAACGATATGCAAAAAAATATTCATTGTTGCTATCGATGCGCAGAAACCTTTGAAACAGCTAACGCAACACCTCAACTCTGCGGACACTGCTTAACTAAATCCCCTGCATTTGATGAAACTTATGCCCCCTATCTACATCAAGGCACTATCCGCCACCTGATTGCGACTTTAAAATTCAATCGACAATACAAAAACGCGAGAGTACTCGGTTACCTGTTAGCATCACACATTAAAAAAACAGCAGAAATCCCAGAACTTATTATTCCTGTTCCCTTGCATAAACAACGATACAAAGAACGTGGATTTAATCAGTCCACAGAAATAGCAAAAACCATCTCCAAACGACTCAACATTCCCATAGACACTGAATCTTGTATTCGGCAGCGAAATACCCTGCATCAAATTGATTTACCTGCCAAACAGCGGCATCAGAATATTAAAAATGCTTTTGCCGTCAAAAAGAATATTGCCTTTGATCATGTTGCCTTATTAGATGATGTAATGACTACCGGCTCTACGGTAAACGAACTGGCGAAAGTATTAAAAAAAGCCGGCGTTATGAGGGTTGATATCTGGGTGTGCGCTAGAGCCTAGCATCTTTTAAAGCCATTTTCTTTAGCTATGTCACCGTTAAATGTGGAATTCCAAGCACACTAATGTCATTTCTCCCGCTGGTCGAAATGACACACTTTAGATAAAACGTAGTATTTTATCTGTCGTCGCATTAGTTGAAAATATTACCCCCATGGGGCCATGTATTTTTTCAATAAAGCGAACTTCAGTTAAACAATATTTTCCACACTTAACCCTAGAAAAATCAGTTGATTGCTAAATTTTTACACAAATGGTTGAACAT
>VAPL010484030.1_pt1 | contig 12074 bp, 10 predicted proteins | sample 3395061 | NCBI WGS metagenome assembly VAPL01 (sample SAMN08290444, study PRJNA428436) | hydrothermal vent metagenome | isolation source: Deep-sea hydrothermal vent chimney 2 | place: Pacific Ocean: Juan De Fuca Ridge | depth 2182 m m
CGATGGCAAAATGAGCATGGGCGCGATGACGGCTACTGTTGCAGGCGTGGAAGTCGGTGGCATGGACAGCATAGAGGTCACGGCAAGTTCGTCGGTGGATGATGACCTTTTCGCTGCCAACGTGAAGCTCGAGTATCTCGGTCAAACGGTCCCGATGTTTGGGGAGATTTCCATCATCGCGGACGTGGCCGCCTCAGGCTTCAACGCGCCCGCGCTCGGCGCAATTAACCAGAAGCTTGAACAGGCCGCTCCGTCACCTGACCCGATGGCCATTTATGGCGACGGAGTGGAAGAGTTTAAGGACCTGGTTGCAGCAGGCTTCGATATCGCGATCAATCAGCTCGACATCGTTCTTCCTATGGGTACGGTTGAAGCGATTGTGACCGTCAGTATTCCGGAGTCGGACCGAGCGACGTTTGAGTGGACTTCGCTGCTGCTTAACGCGGCCGCAAGTGCTGACGTTACGATTCCCGAGTCCCTGGTGCAGCTCGCTTCGTCCATGGACCCAGCGGTCGGTGCGATGATCGGAATGGGCTACCTGAAGCAAAACGGTGATGTTTACGAGGTGAAAGCCGCTCTCAAACAGGGCTTGCTGACAATCAACGGCGCACCCATGCCGATTCCGACAGCAGCGTTTCAGTAGTCAGGACAAGAATAAACTCTATGCACTGCATGCACCAGAGGTCGAGTGCATTGCCACCAGTAAGTAAACCTTGCTCTTATTTCTTGACTCGATTCGAGAAACAACAGTTATGATTCTGGCGCAATATGTCCTTGGCGAGTAGCAATGCTTCGTTTAGCTCCGTGGGACTAAGTTGAAGCGCGGCATTTCGACTTGCCTCTGGAGAAATCGGGCGCCCACGCAACGTTGCGCCGGCGGCAATCGATCCATTAATGATCTGGTCGTGCAGGTATTTGTATGCGTACCCAATGGTAAGGTTGGCTTGCTCCGGCGAAGCCCGGCTATGAAAATACCATAAGAGCGACGCAGCATCGACGTCTCCCGCACTCCACGCTGACTCAAGATAGAGCTGCGCCCTGGGATCACGACGCCCGAGCAAAGTCTGTCCAACAGTCATCATCGCGCGTGTATCCCCCAACTCTGCGGCTAATTTCAGCCAGTCGTCAGCCTCTTCAATTTGTTTCTCGGAGACGCCATTGCATCGAACGTATGCGTTTCTGTAAATCTGCTCAACCACCGACATATCGTCAGTACCTACGATTGTTGCGGGGGCCTCTGATCCGGGCAACGGCACGGTATGTGTTTGTTGTATCTGATCGATCGCATATTCGAGTTCCTCAACAGTACGATGCGCACCACCACAGGCTTGCAACAAGTGGGAAAGCACAGCCGCCGCATTCGCTTCGTCGCGTAGCTTTTCATACACGTCGAGCATTCTTCCGGTTGGCGGAGTCGGCGACGCCGGAGCGGCCCTCAGGTGAAACGGCAGATACTCTCCGTCTGGAAATTCGACCACATAATCGTCGCGGCCGATATCTGCGCGCGATTCACTTGTTTGCGCAATTTTCCCCTGGACTTCGATTTCGACTAGGCCAGGAAGTGGCGGATTGGAGCCGGACTTCGACACGGCGCCACCTTCGTTATTCGACGTGTTCGTTAGCACTGCGATGAAGACGGTAGCGAGTGCGATTGCACAAAGTAAGGCAAAAACCCGTAGCCCGCGTTTTCTATCGGGATAGACCCGGACGTTATTAGACATAGATATTCCTCACGACTAATGGCGTGCTGTCTTTCTGCCCATACTTTGTCCGCTGGCTATGTGGAGAATATACATGAGTGGGATGCATACACAACGAACTATCCTTCGATTCATTGCAACAAGTATGCGAGTACTTTCGATTGTGCTAGTGCTCCTTGGAACGGAGGCGGCTTTGGCATTTGAATGCCATGAGACTTCGCCGGGAGGCGAGTTTTTTCTTTGCACAGAACAGAACGCGATCAGTGCGCAAGAGGTTGAATGGTCATCTATGGATGGTTCCGGCCCTAAAGGCATCTTTTCAACTCCTGTCGATGGTCTCCCATGGATGGCAAGTTACAAGTGCGCCGATCCCGCTGGAATCGGGTCAGGTGTGACTATCAAGATGAGATGGAAAGAAGATGGCGTGTGGTCAAGTTGGAGTACGAACTTTCTCATAGTCTGCCAAGCTCGCGCGACAACTTCGTACAACGTTTACTGGCAACCGTTCTGCTGGGGTTCTTCTGCTACCGTGTTTGGTTTGAATGCTGTTTTCGAGCTGGGCCCGGTTTCTTATCGTCCGTCAGAGTCGCAGTGGATATGTTGGGCCATCGCAGTGATCGGAGCTGAATGAATTATCAACTATTCGCGCTTTCTGCCACGTCCATCGACCCAGCGGTCGGTGCAATGATCGGAATGGGTTACCTGAAGAAAGATGGTGAGGTCTACGCGGTAACCGCGGACCTCAAGCAGGGCTTGCTAACCATCAATGGCGCACCCACGTCGGTTGCGTTTCGCTAGTGATACGGATAAATCGAGCTCACCGGCACGGTGGCACGCTACCATCGAACCGCTGACATCGCGCAGCGCTGGGCGTCCCTCGCTGCACGCGTTTACCGCAAAGTTACAACGCGGATGAAACACGCAGCCAGGCGGTGGCACCAACAAGGACTGTACTTCGCCTTGCAGCGGTGCTGCTACGGTTGCGACGAGTGGGTCCGGAATCGGTGACGCGTCGAGCAATGCTCGTGTATACGGGTGGCGCGGCGTGGAAAACAGCGCCGCATTGTCTGCCACCTCGGCCAGGCGGCCCAGATACATAACCGCGATGCGGTGGCTTATGGCGCGTACAACGGCGAGATCGTGCGATATGAAAATGATCGACAATCCCGACTCCTGTTGCACCTCTCTCAGAAGCCCTAATACTCGCCCGCGAACTGAGCCGTCCAATGCCGCGACGGCCTCATCGCAGATTAGAATTTTGGGTTTTAGTATCAGCGCACGAGCAATGGCGATTCGCTGGGCCTGACCGCCCGATAATTGGTGTGGGTAGCGACGAAGATAATCTTCGCTAAGGCCCACTTTTTGCAAAATCGCGATCACGAGTTCGTTTCGTGCCGTTGGCGACAAGCCTGGTTCGTGCACCAGCAACGGCTCAGCAACAATGCTGTGCACGCGCAGTTGCGGATTCAGCGCACTAATCGGGTCCTGGAATACGAGCTGCAAATCGCGCCGCAAAGTGGCGGCGCGCGATTGCACCGGACCCTCCAACACTTCGCCCGCATACACGACCCGGCCCGCGCGCATCGGTATCAGTCCGAGCAGTGCGCGCACCAGGCTGGACTTGCCGGAGCCGGACTCACCGACGATCGCCAGCGTTTCTGCTTCTCGCAAGGACAAACTGACATCCGTAACTGCCTGCAACGATTCGTTGTTCGCATCGCGATAGCTAACGGTGGCGGCATCCACACTCAATACCGTTGTGCCGCTTGAGGGTGCCGGCGCGTCACCACGATCAACGCGAAGCGCTGCGGCCAGCAGTGTTCTTGTGTGCTCGCTCGACGGTGCTGCGAACACAGATACGGTTGCCCCCGATTCAACCAATCGACCCGCTTCGAACACCAGCAATCGTTCGCAGCGGCCGGCAACGATGCCAAGGTCGTGAGTAATCAGTAACAATGCCGTATCGTCACGCACCTCTTCAAGCAGATCGAGAATCTGTGCCTGAACGGTCACGTCCAGTGCCGTAGTTGGCTCGTCAGCAATCAATAAATCCGGTTTCGCAAGCAGCGCGGACGCGATCATTGCTCGCTGGCGCATGCCACCGGACAGTTGGTGCGGAAACGCGCGAACCTGCCGCTCCGGATCGGGCATCCCCACCCGCCGCAACATCTCGATCACTGCCGTATCGGCAGCCTGCGCTTTAGCAATACCGTGGCATAGCAATATCTCGCGCAGCTGTTTGCCGATGCGCAGATAGGGGTTTAGCGCCTGCATAGGGTCTTGAAACACGATGCCCATGCGTCGTGCCCGCACTTGATCCAGTTCTCTGTCGCTCTTATCAGCCAGCTCTTCGCCGTCAAGCCGAATGCTGCCCGAGAGCTTCGCATGTCGCGGCAGCAGGCCGAGCAGCGACATCGCCGTTTGCGACTTTCCCGAGCCGGACTCGCCGACTAGGCCAACCGACTCACCGCGATTCACCGAGAAGCTCACGGCATCGACGACAACGTTGTCCCCGTATCGAACCGATAGCTCGCTCACATCAAGCAAGCTCATCGCGCTTGCCTGACATCAAAGTAGTCGCGCAACGCATCACCGAGAAAATTGAAGCACATCAAAATGAGCGCCAGCAACGCTGCAGGAATCAGCAATATCCACGACGCACCCTCCATTCGATTAACGCCGGCATCGACCAGTGCGCCCAGCGACGTCTGCGGCTCCTGCACGCCCAGGCCCAGAAAGCTCAGGAAAGACTCCACCAGAATCGCTTGCGGGATGGTCAGTGTCGCGTACACCAGAACAATGCCAAGCAGATTCGGTGCAATGTGCCGGAAGATTATGCGCATCGTGCTGACCCCAGTCAGGCGGGCCGCATCCACAAACTCGCGCTCGCGTAAGCTCAGCGTTTGCCCGCGCACAATGCGCGCCATGTCCAGCCAGTTAATCGCGCCGATGGCGACAAAGATCAACAGGAAGTTGCGCTCGAACGCAACCATGAGAAGAATGACCAGGAAGATAAACGGCAGCGCATAAAGCGTATCCACGAAGCGCATCATCACCGCGTCGACTCGCCCGCCCACGTAGCCCGCGACCGCGCCGTAGGTAACGCCAATAAGCAAGCTGACCAGACTTGCGACAATCGCGATCAACAGCGTAGTGCGAATGCCGAACATCGTCCTTACGAACAGGTCGCGACCGAGATCGTCGGTGCCGAAGAAACGCAGGCCCGCGAAACCCGGTGGCTGCATCAACGTCTCGAAGTCGGTGCTGTAATAGTCGTACGGACTCAACCATGGCCCAACAATGGCCAACACCAGGACGAACAAGAGTATTCCGCCGCTCCACTTCATCGGTGCCGTACTCGCGGGTCCAGCACGCCATACAGGATGTCGACGATGAGGTTCAACAGGATAATCAGTGCCGCGTAGAAAATGACGATACCCAGAACCAGCGTGTAGTCACGGTTAAGCGCGCCGCGCACGAAAAACTGCCCCAGCCCCGGTATGCCGAATACCTCTTCAACCACAACAGAGCCCGTCAATATCGCGGCAATTGCGGGGCCCATATAGGACAACACCGGTAACATCGCCGGCTTCAGCGCATGCACACGAATGATCCGCCTCGTACCCAAACCCTGAGCGCGTGCCGTGCGGATAAAATCGCGGCCCAGAACGTCGATCATGCTGGCCCGGGTTAGACGAGCGATGTACGCGATTTGCGGCAGCGCCAGGGTAAACACGGGCAACACGTACTTCGCCGCCCCGGGGGTACCGCTCCAGCCAGCGGGCAGCCACTGCAGTTTCACGGCAAGCAACAACACCAGCACCGGCGCAACCACAAACACCGGGACCGAAATTCCGGTCATCGCAAACGACATGACGACGCGATCCAGCAGCGAGTCTTGTCGTAACGCGGCCGCGGTACCGCTGCTGACACCGACCACCAACGCCAGCATCATCGCCAGCACGCCCAGCTGCAGGGAAATCGGAAAACCGCTGCCGATTAACTCCGCCACCGTGTAGTCGCGATATCGATACGACGGGCCAAGGTCGCCCCGCATCAGGCCGGACAGGTAGCGCAGAAACTGCTTTGGCAGCGGCTCATCAAGGTGGTAAGCCGCCTCAATGTTGGCAGCAACGTCGGCCGGCAACACGCGCTCGTCGTCAAACGGGCCACCCGGCGCGGCATGCACCATCAAAAAGGCCAGGACGATTACCAACAACAGGGTCGGTACTGCCCCCAGCAATCGCAGCAACGCATATCGCAGCAAAGGTCGGTTCCAGCGCGGCTACTTGTCCGCTTTGAGACTCAAGTGCTGAGAGTAATGATAATCGAGAACGTTGTCGCCCCAGCCCTCCACACGCGGGCTGACCAGGTGCTTGCTGACATAAAAATAGATGGGAATTGCCGGGTGCTCAGCCAGCATCAGTCGCTCGGCCTCTTCAAGAAACAATCGACGTTTACCGAGGTCCACCTGCTCTGCCGCGCGCGCCATCAGGGCGTCGTATTCCTCACTCGCGTAGGCGGGCATATTGGCCGCATTTCCCGACTGCAGAATGCTCAGAAACGTATGCGCATCGTTGTAATCGCCGAGCCAGCTGCCGCGGAACAACTGTGTCACTTCGCGGTCTCGCATGTTCGCCAGCAGCACCTGAAACTCTTCGTTGATCAGCTCGACCTCGAAGCCCAAAACCTCTCGCCACATGGACTGGATGGCGACGGCAATGCGTTTCTCGGTATCTGCGGTGTTGTAACGAAGCTCGAGCTGCAATGGGTTCTCGGCGCTGTAACCTGCCTCCCGGTAAAGGCTTTGAGCGATCTGATTGCGCGCCTGCTGCGTGAGTGGTGCGTAGCCAAATACCGTCGGCTCGTAGTTGTCGACACCGGGCGGCACCCAGCTGTAGGCGGGCGCTTCGCCCCGGCCTGTGACCTTCTCCACCAGCTGCTCGCGATCAATCGCCATCGACAGCGCCTGACGCAGTTTCGGGTTGTTCTTGAACGGCGGCTTCGTCAGGTTGTAGCCGTAATAATAGACGCCCAGATACGGCGCTACGCGCAATTGACCGCCGAGTTCGCGGCGCACTTGCGCGAAGCTTTCGGGCGGCACAGAGCTCGTAATGTCAATTTCGCCCGCGCGATAACGCGCCAGCTCGGTCATTTCCTGCGTCAGCACATGGTGTCGCACCTCATCGATCGCCGTGGCCGCGTCGTTCCAGTAGTGCTCGTTGCGCCGCAGCGTTAACACCGACCCCGGCACCCAGTCGACAAGCCTGTACGCGCCATTGGAAATCAACTTTCCCGGCCGCGCAAAACCATCGCCGTGTTCAGCGAGCGCACCCGGGTGTATCGGAAAAGTCGCCGGATGGGTCAGCAGACTTAAGATGTACGGTGTTGATCGATCCAGCGTTATCGTCAGCGTGTGTGGATCAACTGCCTCAACCGCCAGCGTCTCCGGCGCTTCGTCGCCAGCCGTAATGCTCGTTGCGCCCGTCACATCCGCCAGCATTTGCGCGTAAAACGCAGCGGTTTCCGGTGCCACCAGACGGCGCAGGCCCATCACGAAATGTTCCGCCGTCAGCGCGTCGCCGTTGGACCATTTTGCGGTTTCCCGGAGGTGGAACGTATACGTTAATCCGTCCTCTGACCGCTCCCAGCTTGTCGCACTTCCGGCAATCAGTTCACCGGTTGCCGAATAGCTAACCAGGCCTTCGCCCAGATCGCGCAAAACGTCCGCTGCCTGAATGCTGCGCGCCTTGTGGCCGTCGAGGGTTTCCGGATCGGAGCTGATGCCGCGGTTGAGAACGGGCGTGGCGCTTCCGGCGTCATTCGAATCGGCACAGGCGGAAACAACACTTAAGAAACAAACGAGCAACAGGAGTCGAATCGATTTCATGCCGCGAAGGATACCTGAACGACGCGCGGTTACGCACTTTCCTGCAACTGGCGCTTCTTCAGATGCACTAACAGCAACGACACCGCCGACGGTGTCATGCCCTCCAGGCGTGACGCCTGCCCAAGGGTTGCCGGACGAGCGGCAAGCAGTTTCTGCCGCACTTCGTTTGAAAGGCCGACCACCACTTCGTAGTTAATGTCCTTCGGCAGACGCAGCAACTCCTGTTTCGCGTGCTTTGCGATTTCGCGCGCCTGCCGCGCGATGTAGCCAGAATACTTTGCCTGTACTTCCAGCTGCAGCTCGACCTGCTCACGCTGTTCGTCACCGTCCAGGGCGCTCGCATCGAAAGCACCGATCGAAGAAATGTGGCTCAAGGCTTCGTAGTTCAGCTCTGGCCGGCGCAAAAGATCCGCCGCCGTGCACTCCCGAGATAGCTCTTTGCCGATCTGCTCTTTATCGTTCGCTGTGAGCGTGGCCGGCCGAACCATGATGCCGTCGAGGCGCGCCTGCTCTTTCACCACGGCGTCGCGCTTCGCGTTGTACACCGACCAGCGCTGCTCGTCGACGAGGCCCAGTTCGCGCCCCTTGGGCGTCAATCGTAAGTCGGCGTTATCTTCGCGAAGCGTTAGCCGATATTCGGCACGACTCGTAAACATGCGATACGGCTCGCTGACGCCGCGTGTAACCAGGTCGTCGACCAACACCCCGATGTACGCCTCGTGCCTTCCTGGAAACCACTGCTCGCGCTCTTGCGACCTGCGCGCCGCGTTAATGCCGGCAAGCAATCCTTGCGCACCGGCCTCTTCGTATCCCGTCGTGCCATTTATCTGGCCGGCAAAATACAGTCCGTCAACGTGTTTTGTCTCCAGCGTCGGTCGCAGCTCGCGCGGATCGAAATAGTCGTACTCAATCGCGTAACCCGGCTGCGTGATACGCGCGTTTTCAAAGCCGGTGATCGAGCGCACAAAGCGTAGCTGCGTTTCGTACGGCAGGCTGGTCGAAATACCGTTTGGATAAACCTGCGAGGTGTTCAGCCCCTCGGGCTCAACAAAGATCTGGTGCGAGGCCTTATCGGCAAACCGCACGACCTTGTCTTCCACTGACGGGCAATAGCGCGGGCCGACGCCTTCGATCATTCCGGAATACATCGGCGACTGGTCCAGCGCAGCACGAATAATGTCGTGCGTTTCTTCGGTCGTGTTCGTGATGTGACAGGAAATCTGCCGGGGATGATCGCGCCGCCGGCCGAGGAATGAAAAGACCGGCGTCGGCTCGTCGCCCGGCTGCTCCAGCATCGCGTCGTAGTTCAGCGTCTTACCGTCCAGGCGTGGCGGTGTCCCGGTCTTCAGGCGTGCGACTTTAAACGGCAGCTCGCGAAGGCGCGCGGCGAGCCTGTTTGCCGGCGCATCGCCGAATCGACCGCCGGCTTTCTCGGTACGACCGATCAGAATTCGCCCGGCAAGAAAGGTACCGACCGTCAGGACAACGGTCTTCGCAAAAATTTTCTGCCCTTCGCCGACGATCACACCAACGATACGATCACGCTCGATGATGAGATTTTCGACTGACTGCTGACACAGCGACAGGTTTTCCTGCCCCTCTATCACCGCGCGAATCGCCTGCCGGTACAGCTGGCGATCCGCCTGCGCCCGCGTCGCGCGAACTGCCGGACCCTTGCTGGCGTTCAGCGTGCGGAACTGGATACCCGCACGGTCAATCGCCTGTGCCATGGCACCGCCCAGCGCGTCGATCTCCCGGGTAAGGTGGCCCTTGCCGATACCGCCAATCGCCGGGTTGCAGCTCATTTGCCCGAGCGAATCGATCTTCTGCGTAATCAGTAGCGTGCGAGCGCCCGAGCGCGCGGCGGCCAGCGAGGCCTCCGTACCGGCATGTCCGCCGCCTGTCACGATGACATCGAATGCTTCCGTCATGTACGCCCGTCGTATTCGCTGGGTGGTTAAAAAGTAGTCAATCCGGGCGCGCATTCTTTACTATTTGCGGACGCTTGTCCAAGATGGCCCGCTCTCTCAGGAACAGAGGACACAATGCCCCGTTTCCCCGCAGTTTTATTGCTCGTGTTTTGCGCGACGGGCTCAACCAGCGCCCAAACGCTGGCTCTTACGGACTGCCGCATTAGTGCCGGTCCGGGCGCCGCCAGCATGAAAGCGCGTTGCGGGACCCTCGTACGTCCGCTGGACCCCAGCGGTGAAGTCGCGGGCGAAATCGAGCTCCGGATTGCCGTGGTACCGGCCCTCAACCTTACGCCCGAACCCGACCCGCTGGTGCCGATTGCCGGTGGCCCCGGTCAGGGGTCAGTGCAGTTTTACAGCGCCTACGCCTGGGCCTTCGAAAATGTGCGCCGCAATCGCGATATCTTGCTCATCGATCAGCGCGGCACCGGCGACTCAGCGACAATGAACTGCGAGTTTGACGAAGACCTGGTCGAGGGTGAGCACTCCACCGAATTAACCATCGAGTACACCGAACGCTGTCTCGCGGAGCTACCGCACGACCCGCGTTTTTTCACCACCAGTGTCGCGGTTACCGATATCGAGGCCGTTCGCAAAGCGCTGGGCTATCCTTCGTTGAATCTCTACGGCATATCCTACGGTACGCGTGTCGCGCAACACTTTGCGCGTCGTTATCCCGACTCGACCCGCACGCTGGTTATCGACGGCGTTGTGCCACCGCAGCTGTCGCTGGGGCCGGAGATCGCTACCGAAAGCCAGAGGGCTGTCGACAATATTCTTGCTCGTTGCGCCGCGGACGACGCGTGCAACGAACGCTTTCCGGATGTCGCTGGCGACTTCGCTCGTCTCGTTGCGGAACTGAAGGCGACGCCGGTGTCGATCAGCGTACCGGACCCCAGTACCGGCAGACCGGAGACCATTGACTTCGGCGGTGGCGAGCTGTCCGCGGCGATTCGCCTGCTGGCCTATCACCCGAACACGATTGCCTTGATGCCGCTGCTGGTCAGCGAGGGTAGCAAGGGCAACTACGTGCCCCTGGCGTCGCAGTTCATGATGACCATGGTTGCCATAACCGACGCGCTGTCGCTGGGGATGCACAACTCGGTCGTGTGTACGGAAGACGTACCGTTTTACGACCGAACCAGCATCGATTACGCCGGCCTTGAGGCGAGCTACATGGGGACACTGCAACTCGACGCACTGCAGGCCATTTGCTCGGTCTGGCCAGCGGGACCGATTGACGCGGAGTTCAAGGCACCGTTGGCCACCGACATTCCGGTGCTATTGCTCTCCGGCGACGCCGACCCCATCACGCCACCGCGCTATGCAGACCTCGCCGCCGTTGATCTCGAAAACGCGCTGCACCTTGTCGGCAAGAATCAGGGGCATGGGCAAATAGGCGTTGGCTGTACCTCGAGCCTGGTGGCGGACTTTATTGAGGCCGCGGACTTTTCGGAGCTGAACACCGACTGCCTGCAGCGCAGCTTCGTGATGCCGTATTTCCTCGACTTCTCAGGGCCGGCGCCGTGATCAAGGTCGACAACATTCACAAATCCTTCGGCAAGGTACACGCCGTTCGCGGTATCAGCTTCGATGCGCCTGACGGAAAAATTACCGGCCTGCTCGGACCCAACGGCGCTGGCAAATCAACCACATTGCGCGTCCTGTACACGGTGCTGAAACCCGACTCAGGCTCGGCAAATATCGACGGCGCAGACGTCGTCACCGACAGCCTGTCCGCGCGACAGAAAATCGGTGCGTTGCCGCACGGCGCGGGCCTTTATCCGCACCTGAGCGCGCGCGAGAACATCGCATACTACGCGCGGCTTTGCGGTCTCGAAAACGGCGTCGTGGATGACAAGGTCGACACCATCATCAAGCTGCTCGAAATCGAGGAGTTTGCAGACCGACGCACCAAGGGCTTTTCGCAAGGTCAGCGAACCAAGGTGGCGCTCGCGAGAGCCCTCGTACACGACCCGCAAAATGTCATTCTCGATGAGCCCTCGAACGGGCTGGATGTAATGGCAACACGTTCGTTGCGCGATTTGATCCTAAAACTAAAAGACGACGGCCGCTGTATCCTCTTTTCCAGCCACGTCATGCAGGAGGTGGCCGCGCTGTGCGACGACATCTGCATTATCGCGAACGGCCTGGTCGCAATCGACGACTCGGCCGATGGAATACGAGAGCGAACCGGCTGTGACGATCTTGAAGACGCCTTCGTTGCTGCTATACAGACCGTGGCAGATAAATGATGCGCACGTTTCTCACCGTATTCCGAAAAGAAATCGTCGACAACCTGCGCGACCGCCGCTCGCTCGCCTCGGCGCTCGTCATGGGCCCGATTTTTGGCCCACTGTTGTTTGCGTTCGTCATCAACCTGTCCATAGAGCGCTCACTGGACGACGCGGAAGCAATCATGAAGCTGCCTGTCGTTGGGCAGGAGTACGCACCGAATCTGGTGCGTTTTCTTGAGAGTCGCAATATTGACATCGTCGCCGGACCAGCGGGCTC
>VAPL010627255.1_pt1 | contig 12073 bp, 8 predicted proteins | sample 3395061 | NCBI WGS metagenome assembly VAPL01 (sample SAMN08290444, study PRJNA428436) | hydrothermal vent metagenome | isolation source: Deep-sea hydrothermal vent chimney 2 | place: Pacific Ocean: Juan De Fuca Ridge | depth 2182 m m
ACTTTAAAAGGATATACCGACGAATTGATTATCGATGTATTAGGCAAAACAAATGCAGGTACAGAATTTATTATTCCTTTAAGCGATGTAAGTACAGTTAATGAGTCAAAACTAATTCATTTTGAAAATCATGTTACCGAAGTTGAAGAAACCAAACATGAAGAAGTTGTATTTGAAAAATTAAAAGGACTTACCATAAATTTCAAATTAGAGGTTACCAAAGACGCTGTAGCTCAAATAGTTGTCGATAAAATATCTGGTAGTACTTTAAGAGGCAGTGGTGATGGTGAAATTAATTTAAGTATCGATACCAATGGTAAATTTGAAATGTTTGGAGCCCTGGTAGTCGATAATGGAGAGTACCAATTTAACAGTATTGTAAATAGAAATTTTAAAGTAAAAAAAGGAGGAACTGTAGTTTGGAATGGTAATCCCTTCGATGCCGAAATTAATATTGTCGCCATAAATTATGTTAAGGCTAATCCGGCAGTTTTGTTGGATGAAGTTGCAAGTTCGAGAAAAATAGATGTCGAATTAATAACCTCTATGTCTGGTAAATTATCTGCTCCTATTTTCAATTTTGATATAGATATTCCAAATTCAAGTTCATTGGTAGCCACCGAATTAGATTTTAAACTTAGAAACGAAGATGAAAGACTTACGCAGTTTTTCTCTTTGCTTGCAACCGGTTCATTCGCGAAATTAAATTCAAGTAAAACTAATTTTGATAGTAATGCTGCTATTACCGGGACTATTGCTCAAAAAGCATCTCAACTTTTATCGGATATGTTAGTAAGTGAGAATGATGATTTTCAAGTTGGTGTAACTTATGATGTGGGTTCGAATAATGACGTAAAAAATGTGATAACCGATGACCAATTGGGAGTTGAGGTTTCGGGTAGAATTGGAGATAGGGTTATTGTAAATGGTAGAGTAGGTGTTCCTGTTGGATCAAGTACAAGTTCCAATGTAATTGGTGAAGTGGAAGTAATTGTTCCTTTAAATGATGCCGAAACTTTGAATGCTAAAGTTTATAACCGACAAAACGAAATTCAATTTGATGTTATTGAAGGAGAAGGATATACACAAGGAGTGGGAATTTCATATCGATTTGATTTTGATAATTCAAATGAATTTTTTAGAAAAATTGGTATGAAAAAAACTAAAGAGGAAAAAGAAATTGCCAAAAAGAAAAAAGACAGTATCCGGAAAGTTAAAAAAAACCCACTTAATAAATAGTATTTTATTTCTAAATACTTGAATTTCTTACTTTTTTGAACCTGATTTATTTGATTTATAAATAAGCTGTTTTATGTATTTTATAGAACTTTAATTGCTTTTCATAGATTATTTGGATTAATACTATACTTTTTTACTACATTTAAATGATAAATAACTCGAAATTACTAAAATGAAAAAATCATCAACATTATTTCCACTATTAATTGTTGGAGCACTCTTTTTTATATTTGGATTTGTAACATGGATCAATGGGGCACTTATACCATTTATGAAAACTATTAATGAATTAACAGCTGCACAATCATATTTAGTGGCTTCTGCATCCTATATATCTTTTGTAGTTATGGCTCTACCTGCATCATGGGTCTTAAATAAAATTGGTTACAGATCTGGCATGTCTTTGGGTTTATTTGTAATGGGAATTGGTGCTCTAATATTTATTCCTGCTGCCAATGCAAGAACCTATTGGTTGTTTTTATTGGGTATTTTTATTCAGGGAACTGGAATGACCTTGCTTCAAACTGCTGCAAATCCGTATGTTACAATTTTAGGACCTATGGAAAGTGGTGCCAAGCGTATTGCCATGATGGGTATTGCCAATAAAGTTGCCGGTGCTTTGGGTTCACTAATTTTTGGTGCTTTGTTATTGTCTGGTATTGATGAGGTAAATGAGCAATTAAAAACAGTGAGTGGTCCAGAAAAAGAGCAGTTATTAGACAAGATGGCCGATAGTGTACATATTCCGTATTTGATTATGGCGGGTATGTTATTTTTATTGGGAATTATGATTAGAAAAGCACACCTTCCTCATGTGGAAGCAGAACCAATAGAAGAGTTTGAAGATAATCAACAAAGTAAATCGAATATACTGCAATTTCCTCATTTATTATTAGGAGTTTTTGCCCTGTTTATGTACGTAGGTGTAGAAGTAATTGCTGGTGATACAATAATAGCCTATGGTTTATCTTTAGGTTTACCTGTTGCAGAAGCCAAATGGTTTACAACTTTTACGCTGTTTGCTATGGTCGGGACATATGGATTAGGGGTATTATTGATACCTAAGTATTTAAGTCAGACAAACGCTTTGAAAATAAGCGCTGTTCTTGGTATAATCATTAGTTTGATAATTGTTAATACTTCTGGGTTTACTTCGGTTATATTTGTTGCTCTATTAGGTGTTGCAAATGCCTTAGTATGGCCTGCAGTTTGGCCTTTGGCTCTTGATGGATTGGGTAAATTTACAAAAACAGGTTCTGCATTATTAATTATGGCCATTTCAGGTGGAGCTATTATAACACCACTTTATGGAAAATTGGTTGATAAATTACATGTTTCCTATTTAGCTTCAGGAATGGAAGATGTTTTGGCTACTTCTACTTCTGCAAATCAAGGGTATTGGATATTATTGCCAAGCTATTTAGTTATTTTATTTTTCGCTATTAAAGGGCATAAAATTAAGTCATGGTAATTTTTTTAAATGTTACTTTCTAAAAGAAATCTATTTCCAATAAATGGAAAGGAAATGATTTAAAATTTATAATTAATTGTTTTAATATTTTTATTTGAGTAAGTATAGTTAATAGGAGTAGCGTGAGAAACTACTCCAAACTATACTAATGAGGCATTAAAAGTAAGAATTAATTTTTCCTTTAGATAAATCATGCTATTTTTGGAATCAACTATTTAATCAACTTATACATTTGAGTACTTTTCTGATATTTTCGATAATCCTTATATACTTTAGTATTATCATGGCTATTTCTTATTTTACTTCAAGAAATACGAGTGATGAATCCTTTTTTACCGGCGATAGAGAATCTCCCTGGTTTTTGGTCGCTTTTGGTATGGTTGGAGCTGCTTTGTCGGGAGTGACCTTTGTATCGGTACCAGGGATGGTTGGTAATAATTACTTTTATTTTTTTCAATTTATACTTGGTAATTTTGTAGGATACTTATTTATAGCTTTCGTTTTAATTCCCTTGTATTACAAGTTAAAATTGGTGTCAATTTATGGATATTTAAAAAATAGATTTGGAAATAAAACGTATAAAACAGGATCTATCTTTTTTCTGGTATCCCAATCCTTTGGCGCTTCATTGCGATTACTACTTGCAGCCAAAATTTTACAATTTGCTTTTTTTGACAAATTTCATATTCCTTTTTATTTTACTGTTATAATTATATTGCTTTTGGTATGGTTATATACGAATAAGTCGGGTATAAAGACCATCGTATGGACAGATACCATGCAGACATTTTTCTTAATTCTGGCTGCGGTAATTACTATTTATTCTATTACAACTTCTCTCAATCTAACAATCTCTGAATCTATAACAGAGGTTGTGAATCATAAGTATTTCAATATATTTAATTGGGATGGTAAATCTGGGAGTAATTTTTATAAACAATTTATTGCCGGAATTTTGGTCGCAATTGCTATGATTGGTTTAGACCAGAATATGATGCAAAAAACCCTGACTTGTAAAAACCAATGGGATGCACAAAAAAACACATTAACATATAGTTTTATTCTAGCTATTACGCAATTCCTATTCTTAGGATTGGGTGTATTACTTTATATATATGCCGAAAAAAATGATATAACCTTGTCAATTGGAGAAAACGGTAATTTTATTGATACAGATACTCTTTTTCCAAATCTGGCATTAAATTATTTAGGAGTAGTTGCAGGTGTAAGTTTTTTACTGGGAATCATTGCGGCCTCCTTTTCTAGTGTTGATTCTGCTTTGACAGCTTTAACAACTTCGTTCACTTACGATTTTATGAATATGGAAAATAAATCCAGTGAAGAGAAAAAAAAGATAAAAAATAGAGTTTTATTTGGTTTTTCAACCGTAGTTTTTATTATAATTATGCTATTTTCTAAAAGCAAAGGAGATGTAATTTCCTTAATTTTTAAGGTAGCTGGTTACACCTATGGACCACTATTAGGTTTATTTTTGTTGGGTATGTTTTCATCAATAAATATTAAAGATAAATGGGTACCCTTTATATGTATTTCGTCTCCAATTTTAACCTATTTATTAAGTGTTTATTTAAAAAATGAATTTAATTTTGATTTTGGATTTATAAATATTGCTATAAATGCGATGCTAACCATAATAGGATTAATATTAATAAAGGATAGTTCTAAAAATTGATTCACAGCCAAATTTTCATTTTTTTTTATAGACAATGAAAATTTGTGAAACCCTATCGAGTTAAGGTAAGAAAAGATGAAGCAGAATATGAAAAACAAAGAGAACCAATAGGGAATAAAGAGAATAAACAATCTAACTGCGTTATATTTTTTAGCAATAACAAAGGCTATTACTAAAAAATATGCCTTGCATCTAATTTATTCTCTTTATTTTTGGCAAGAAATCAATTTTTAGAACTACCCTAAAGAAAAGAATTTAATAAATGTCAACCACATCTATAACAGAGCAATCGTCTTATTATGACAACTTAGAAAAAATGAGTGTTATCGAATTGCTTACAAATATCAACAATGAAGATAAAAGAGTTCCATTAGCAGTAGAGAAGTGCTTACCTCAAATTGAAATATTAGTAGAAAATATAGTTAATCAATTTGAAAAAGGAGGTAGGTTATTTTATATTGGTGCAGGTACAAGCGGGAGGCTAGGCATTCTTGATGCTTCAGAATGTCCACCCACTTATGGGGTGCCAGATGATTGGGTAATTGGATTGATAGCAGGAGGTGATAAGGCTTTGAGAAAAGCAGTGGAAAATGCAGAAGACGACACCCAACAGGCATGGAAGGATTTGGAAGCATTTCATATTAATTCCAATGATGTATTGATTGGAATCGCTGCTTCTGGAGGAACTCCTTATGTTATTGGGGGATTAAAAGAAGCAAATAATAACGGGATAATAACCGGATGTGTTACTTGTAATTTAAATTCAAAGGTTGCAGAAGTGTCTAAGTATCCTATTGAAGTAATTGTTGGCTCAGAATTTGTAACGGGAAGTACCAGAATGAAATCAGGAACTGCTCAAAAATTGGTACTGAATATGATAACTACCTCATTGATGATTAAATTAGGAAGGGTAAAAGGTAATAAAATGGTTGACATGCAATTATCTAATGATAAGCTGGTTAGACGAGGTACTATAATGATTTCAAAAGAGTTAAATATTGATAAAGATAAAGCTCTTCAATTGCTATTAAAATATAAAAGTGTTAGAAACGCGATTGATAGTTATTTGAAAAATTAGAATTAAATTCCCCACAGTTTATATGGCAAAAACGAAGAAATATGGTTTAATTGGGAAAAATATATCTTACTCCTTTTCAAAGAATTATTTCTTAAAGAAATTTGACAAGCTACAATTAGACAATTGTACCTATGAAAATTTTGATCTGGCTTCCATTGATGAATTTCCTTTAATATTGGATAAAAATATTAACCTGATAAAAGGATTAAATGTTACCATTCCTTATAAACAAGATATTTTTAAATATTTAGATGAAATAGATAAGGATGCCGAATTAATAGGAGCCGTGAATACGGTTAAAATTATAGATAACCAAAGGTTAAAAGGATTTAATACTGATGTTTATGGTTTTAAAAACTCATTAACACCTTTATTACAAAAACATATGAAAAAAGCCTTGGTACTTGGAACAGGAGGTGCATCAAAAGCAGTGGCATTTGTCCTGAAAAGCCTAAATATAGATTTCTTATTTGTATCGAGAAGGCCTGAAAATGATATCAGTATTTCCTATGAAGTATTAGACAAAAGTATTCTAAATAAATACCAGATACTTATTAACTGTACTCCTTTAGGAACCTTTCCTGATGTTGAAAATTATCCGGATTTGCCTTATAAAGAATTAACCCATAAGCATTTATTATTTGATTTAATCTATAACCCAAAACACTCTTCTTTTTTAAAAAAAGGGATGCAGTATGGAGCTCAAATAAAAAATGGTCAAGAAATGCTTGAATTGCAAGCCGATAGATCATGGGAGATTTGGAATTCTTAATATTGAAAAAGTTTACGCAACTTATATCGAAATAATTCATCTAATTTTTAACATAGTTTTGCGATTTGCCTTGCTATTAGTATCTTTCGGAACTTTTAATTATTTACTTGGAACTTTAAACATTATAAAATGTTAGACGAAAATAGAGACAATTTATCATCAGAAGAGATTAATGAAAATCAGGAGGATACTAAAAATGATAAAATTAAGAATTTACAGAAAGATGGTATTGACAATGAAGTAGAGAATAATAAAGAAGAAAAGACCATTTCTAAGAAAAAAGATACACAAGAACAATCTGAAGAGACAAAGGATAAAGGTGATATAAAAGAAGAACCTTTGACTAATAATAGTGAATTAAATTCAGAAATAGATGAAAATACGGATTCTGAAAAAAAGGAGAAAGCGTTAGATACTATTGAAATCAAGTCCGAAAATGGTAATTCTGAAGTAGAGAATAGTAAAGAAGAAAAGACCAATTCTAAGAAAGAAGATACACAAGAACAATCTGAAGATACAAAGGATAAAAGTGATATAAAAGAAGAACCTTTGACTAATAATAGTGAATTAAAATCAGAAATAGTTGAAAATGTGGATTCCGAAAAAAAGGAAAAAACGTTAGATACTAATGAAGTTAAGTCCGAAAAAAGTGATTCTGAACCAAAAGAGGATAAAAAAGTAGAGGCGGAACCAATTTCTGCCAATATAAAATCAAAAGAGGAGAGTGTTTCTTTAGGAAATGATATAGATGAAATAAGTAAGAAAAAGATAAAGGCTAAACTTCCTGTTGTTGATTTCGCACAATTAAGTTTTGAGGATTTAAATGATAATTTTAAAAATTTACTGGATAATTTTTCGATATATGAGGCAAAATCTCAAATAGAGTTGTTAAAAACCAACTTCACGAAAAAATTCAAAGAGGTTCTGTTAGAAAAAAAGAAAGAATTTATTGAAGCAGGAGGTAATGAATTAGACTTTCATTATAAATCTCCGGTTAAAAATACTTTTAATGATTTAGTTTTTGAATATAAAAAGAAAAGAAAGCAATACTATAATAACCTGGAAATAGAACAGAATCAAAATCTGGTTAAGCGATTGGAGTTAATTGATGAATTGAAAGAATTGATAGATAATGCCGAAGCTTCTACTATGTACAAGAATTTTAGAGTGCTTCAAGATAAATGGCGTGGTATTGGTCAAATTCCTCATTCAAAATATAATAATGTTTGGAGAACATACCACCATCATGTAGAACGTTTTTATGATTTACTTCACTTAAATAATGATTTTAGAGATTTAGATTTTAAACACAATTTAGAAGAGAAATCGAAATTGGTTGAAATTGCCGAAAAGCTGGCTGATGATAAAGATATTAATCATGCTTTTAAAGAATTACAGATTCTTCATAGAATGTGGAAAGAAGATATTGGTCCGGTAGCCAGAGAATTACGTGAGGAAATTTGGGATAGATTTAGTAAGGCCACCATGAAAATTCATGAGAAAAGACATGAATTTCAAGATAAATTGGACGATAAATTAAATGACAATATCGATTTAAAATTAGCAGTTATTGAAAAAATAAAAGCTATTAATTTAGTAGGAATTGATACACACAAAGCGTGGCAAGAAAGTATTAGAAATTTAGAAAAGATGCGTGAAGAGTTTTTTGCTATTGGAAGGGTTCCAAAATCAAAAAATGAAGAAATTTGGCAACTATTTAAAGATGCTACCAGAAAATTTAACAAAGCAAAAAATTCATTTTACAAAGGAATAAAAAAAGACCAATCAAAGAATTTAAAGAAGAAATTAGATCTGCTTGAACAGGCTGATAGATTAAAAGACAGCGATGATTGGGAAATGGTAACCGATGTTTTTAAGAAAATTCAATCCGACTGGAAGAATATAGGACATGTTCCAAGTCGTGATTCGGATAAAATTTGGAAGAAATTTAAAAATGCTTGTAATCATTACTTTGACAGATTACATGATAAGCAAGATGGTGCCAATAAAGAACAAACGGAAGTATTTAATAGGAAGAAAGATTTTTTAGATCAATTTAAAGAAAAACTAAATCAAGAGGATATTTTAACAATTGATTGGGTCAATGAAAATATTAAAAATTGGAGAGAACTGGGACATGTTCCTATTAAAATGCGACATATAGATAGTAAATTTAATAAGGCATTGGATTTAGCATATAAAAAATTAAATATTGATAAAGAAGAGGCCATATTTTTAAAATTTAAAAATATTATCGATAGCTATGTAGAGCAAAATGATGATCGAAAAATTGATAATGAGCGTTTATTTGTTAGAAGGAAAATGGATGAATTAACAAAAGAGATCAAACAATTAGAAAATAATATAAGTTTTATATCCAATGCCTCTGAGGATAATCCTTTGATAAAGAATGTTTACAGGAATATAGAAAACTATAAAAATGAATTTGAAGTGTGGAAACGAAAGATTTCATATTTAAATCAAATTAATGTTTAGATTAAAAACCTGCTTTTAGCAGGTTTTTTTATCCATATAATTAAAATTTTCCAAAGCAAAACTTATTATATTTGTTCTTTATAAAAATAACGAAATATGTCTGATGATAAAAAAGTAATTTTCTCCATGTCTGGAGTAAGTAAAACTTATCAAAGTAATAATAAACAGGTGCTTAAAAACATTTACCTCAGCTTTTTTTATGGTGCTAAAATTGGTATTCTGGGATTAAATGGGTCAGGTAAATCTACCCTCTTAAAAATAATTTCTGGTATTGAAAAGAATTATCAAGGTGATGTTGTGTTTGCTCCAAATTATACGGTTGGATATTTACCCCAAGAACCTATTTTGGATAATGATAAAACAGTAATTGATATTGTAAAGGAAGGCGTAGCAGAAACAGTTGCTATTTTAGACGAATACAATAAGATTAATGATATGTTTGGCTTAGAGGAAGTTTATTCTGATGCAGATAAAATGGATAAATTGATGGCTCAACAAGCAGAATTGCAAGATAAAATAGACGCAGTAAATGCCTGGGAATTAGATACTCAATTAGAAATAGCCATGGATGCCTTAAGGACACCTGAAGGTGATACACCAATTAAAAATTTATCTGGAGGTGAAAGACGCAGGGTTGCACTTTGCAGAATTTTATTGCAACAACCAGATGTACTACTCTTAGATGAACCAACAAATCACTTAGATGCAGAATCAGTTCATTGGTTGGAACACCATTTGGCTCAATATAAAGGTACGGTTATAGCCGTGACTCATGATCGATATTTTTTAGATAATGTTGCGGGATGGATTTTAGAATTAGACAGAGGAGAAGGAATTCCATGGAAAGGTAATTACTCATCTTGGTTAGAACAAAAATCAGATCGATTATCAAAAGAAGAAAAAACAGCGTCAAAAAGGCAAAAGACTTTACAACGTGAATTAGAATGGGTTAAGATGGCACCAAAAGGCAGACACGCAAAATCAAAAGCCCGATTATCTAATTATGATAAATTGATGAATCAAGATCAAAAACAAAAGGAAGAAAAACTGGAATTATACATACCTAATGGTCCCAGATTAGGGAATAATGTTATTGATGCAATAGGAGTTTCAAAGGCTTTTGGCGATAAATTATTATATGAAAATCTGAATTTCAAGCTGCCGCCCAATGGAATTGTTGGTATTGTTGGCCCGAATGGTGCTGGTAAAACCACTATTTTTAAAATGATAATGGGAGAAGTAAAGCCCGATAATGGTGAATTTGTAGTAGGTGATACGGGTAAAATAGCATATGTAGATCAAAGTCACTCAAATATTGATCCTAAAAAGACCATTTGGCAAAATTTTTCTGAAGAACAGGAATTGATTATGATGGGTGGAAAACAAGTAAATTCAAGAGCTTATTTAGGAAGGTTTAATTTTAGTGGTTCTGAACAGAATAAAAATGTTGATACATTATCTGGTGGAGAAAGAAATCGGTTGCACCTGGCAATGACCTTAAGGGAAGAAGGTAATATATTGTTATTGGATGAGCCCACTAATGATTTAGATATCAACACACTAAGAGCCTTGGAAGAAGGTCTTGAGAATTTTGCTGGATGTGCAGTTATCATATCGCACGACAGATGGTTCTTAGATAGAGTATGTACTCATATTTTGGCCTTTGAAGGAAATTCACAAGTTTATTATTTTGAAGGAAGTTTTTCTGAATATGAAGAAAATAAAATAAAAAGACTGGGAGGAGATTTGATACCCAAACGAATCAAATACAAGAAATTAATTAGATAATTTAAATTGATGAATGAAAAAGTAAAAAACATCAAAACACAAATATTATCTGATAATTGGTACACTTTAAATAATATTAGTTTTGAGTACCAATTAAAAAGTGGTGAATGGGTTCATCAATCCAGAGAGAGTTACGATAGGGGCAATGGGGCAACAATTTTATTATTTAACAAGAAGAAAAAATCTGTAATATTAATTAAACAGTTTCGTATGCCTACCTATTTGAATGGAAATAGCTCTGGAATGATGATCGAAACTTGTGCTGGAGTATTAGATGGAGATGATCCCTTAACCTGTATTATTAAAGAAACAGAAGAAGAGTCGGGTTATCGTATTAAAAATGTGAAAAAAGTATTTCAACTATATATGTCACCAGGTGCAGTAACCGAAATTCTTCATTTTTTCATTGCCGAGTATGATGAGAAAATGAAAGTTAGTGAAGGTGGTGGCTTAGAAGATGAACATGAAGATATAGAGGTTCTCGAAATTGATTTTCAAGATGCTTTAAATATGGTAAATTCTGGCGCAATTAACGACGCGAAAACTGTTTTGTTACTACAATATGCTCAAGTGAATAATCTATTTAATTAGGTTTCAAATGTCATTCTGCACTTTTTTATACCCTTGAAAAAGTAATTTTACATGTTTACCTTGTACAATTTAAAATCACCTATTAATAAATGTGATTTTGATTCAAGAAAATTTTCTTCATTACTTATGGAAATATAAGGTTTTTGCAACAAAAATATTAAAGACTGATAATATGGAGGGCCTGCAAATATTTAAGGTAGGTGACCATAATTTAAATACAGGCCCCGACTTTTTTAATGCTAAAATTCAGATAGGTAATCAATTGTGGGCAGGCAATATAGAAATTCATGTTAAGGCTTCCGATTGGTATGCACATCGTCACGAAAAAGACAGAAATTATGACAATGTGATTTTACATGTGGTTTGGATAAATGATATGCAGGTCTTTCATAAAAACAATCTACCTATCCCAACCCTCGAACTAAAAAATTATGTATCAAGTAATATTTTACAACAATATAAAGACTTGTTTTTTAGGGATAAAAACCATATAAATTGTGAAAACTCACTAGTCCACACGAATAAATTCATAGTAAATAACTGGTTAGAAGTTCTTTATATTGAGAGGTTAAAGCAAAAATCAAAACTAATAGATGAACTCTTAGAAAAATATTCAAACGATTGGGAAGCGGTCTTTTTTATATTGCTTGCAGGAAATTTTGGATTAAAAATTAATAGAGATTCATTTAAAAACTTAGCGTCTTCTATTAATTTTAAAATAATTAGAAATGAACAAAGATCTTTAGTTAATTTAGAGGCTTTACTTTTCGGTCAGGCCGGATTTTTAAATGATAAAAAAGAGAATATATATTATTCCAATCTACAAAATGAATACAATTACCTAAAACTTAAATACAATTTAGAGCCAATATTTAACGGGCAATTTCAATTTTTTAGACTTCGACCAAATAATTTTCCTACAATTCGTATAGCTCAATTGGCTAT
>VAPL010008748.1_pt1 | contig 12071 bp, 7 predicted proteins | sample 3395061 | NCBI WGS metagenome assembly VAPL01 (sample SAMN08290444, study PRJNA428436) | hydrothermal vent metagenome | isolation source: Deep-sea hydrothermal vent chimney 2 | place: Pacific Ocean: Juan De Fuca Ridge | depth 2182 m m
CAAATTGAAAAGGTGCTCTTTGAGATTGACGGGACGGAACCTCATTACCAGATCATTGTTGAACGGGAAAATCATTCCGATAAGGCCACTGTCCTGGTGGAGGTGACGGAGTCCATTTTCTTTGACCAGATGAAGAAGCAGCGCCGGATGGTGGATCTCATCAAGGCCAGACTTGCTTCGGAGCTCGGCATCGGGGTACAGGTCAAGCTGGTGGAAGACAAAACCCTGGAACGTTCAGAGGGAAAAACAAAGCGTGTTATTGATAAACGTCAACTGTAGAGGTGAATGATGAATGCACAAAGGATTGTTCCTGCCGTTATCGCCGTTCTGTTCTGTCTGATGAGTTCATTTGCGGTGGCAAAAGATATGGGCGGCTGGGAAGAGGACGGTGTTTACAATAAGTTGTATCAGGCCTCGGAGCTGGACAAGCTGAAGGGGTATGTGCAGAAGGTCACCACCGTTGTCCCCATGAAGGGGATGTCGCCCGGGGTGGCCATAATTATCAAGGATGGTGACGGCGATAAAATCATGGTCCATGTCGGTCCAAAATGGTTTCTCGGTGATTCCATTGGCATCAAACGGGGAGAAAAAATCAAGGTCAAGGGATCCTGGGCTGAGATCGACGGCAAAGACGTGTTTATGGCCTCTAAAATCAAGAAGGGCGACTATTTTGTTCTCAAAGTCAGGCTGACCAAGAACGGGAAGCCTTTCTGGGCCATGACCCCTGAGGAGCTGGCTAAAGAACGCGCCTCGGATTAAGTGTTGCATTCAGGATATAATAGCGCTCTTGCGGCCACGAATTTAATTCCGACCGAAATAGTTTGGTTTTTCAAGGTAATTCTGAGCCTTTCATCCTGCAGCTTTGATTATTTTTTTAGTTAATAGCACATTATTTTAATCTGTTATCCTGCCTGTCAACCTGACTATGCCTGGTCGGGTTGATAGGTCGGATCCCGGTAGCTCCTCCCTGTACCACATCGTCGCAACACTCCGAAAATCTTGACAGAGTCGCAAATATGCGGCATGTTGAGACATCTCTTTGGTCACCTGTGCTCCATTTCAAATATCGGGGAAATGGTGATCTGACTCGATTTTTTTTCTAATAATGCTCCACCTGAGGAGGCCGCCAATGCATCAAAAAAACAAGATTGTGCTGATAAGTCTTCTGTTTTTCCTCTTTTCCGTAACGATGTCGTACGCCGCCTCCATGGGCATTGTTACCGGCAGTACCAAGGGTACCTATTACCAGTTCGGTTTGAATCTGGCTCAACTCCTCAAGCAGCATGATATTACCTTGAAGGTATCGCCTTCAAACGGATCGGTGGAAAATGTATACGCTGTTTTCAAGCGGCCCAATACCCAGCTCGGCATTGTTCAGGCGGATGTCCTCGCCTTTGTCTCCAGGGTCCAGACCGACCCGGTCTTAAGAAAAATAGCCAGGAAAATCAAGATGGTTTTCCCATTGTATAACGAGGAAATTCATCTGGTCGGCCGGAACACTCTGCAAAGTTTTGCCGATCTGCAGGGTAAGAGGGTCGCGGTCGGCAAAGAGGGGAGCGGTACCTATCTGACGGCGCGGTTGCTCTTTGAGATATCAGGTGTCCAGCCCGCGGAGATGGTGACCATCGGTACAAATGAGGCCCTTGCCGGGTTGAAAGCGGGCACCATTGATGCCATGTTTTATGTGGCCGGTTATCCGGTAAAGCTGCTGACCACCGATATCTCTGCCGAGGATAATCTGGTCTTGCTTCCCATACAAAATGAGGCCATTACCGGGTTCTACCCTCAGACCACAATACCTGCCGGTACATACGGCTGGCAGAAAGAGGATGTGCCCACCGTGGCGGTTAAGGCAGTGCTGATCTCGTATAATTTTCGCAACGCCAACTGTGAAAACGTCGGCCGGGTAGGGAAGCTTATATATGAGAATATGGACTGGCTCAAACAGAACGGTCATCCAAAATGGAAAGCGGTCGATCTGGACTTTCCGCTCAAGGGCTGGCAGCAGTATGACTGTGTGGCTAAAAAACTGGCAACCGTACCCTCTTTCACCAGGAAATCCGATGAGGTCAATCCGGTGCTTGAAGCAATCAAAGAGGTCCTTCAGGAATAGATGGTGTTCCGTTGCAACGGGAGAGAGCTCTTCTCTCCCCTGTGGCAGGTCGTCTGTCTGATCCGGTGCCGGTAAAATAGAGTATCCAGGCGTATCTCATGCATCTACAATTTTATCACTTGACTAGGCCTCCTTTCCAGCTCGCCACGGATCTTGATTTTTTCTGGAAGGGAAAGAATTACGATCCGTCTTTTGATGTCCTGAAGTACAGCCTTGAACACCATGGCGGGCTCAGCCTGCTGACCGGTGCGGCGGGCAGCGGCAAGAGTATGGTTGTGCGGGCGCTGTTGAATGCACTGGGGAACAGCGTACGGGCTGCGGTTATTCCTGATTCCAGCCTGACCAGCAAGGAATTTTATGATCTGGTTGCACACGAATTTGATCTGGCTGCAGGCATAGAAAACCGCCGGGTTTTTCATGATCATATCCATGTCCTGCTGCAGGAGGCCGGGAAAAACAATCAGCAGGTTCTACTCGTTGTCGACGAGGCCCAACAGCTTTCCCCGCAACTGATCGATGAGATCAGTGCGCTTATAAACCTTGAGCCGGTTGATTCCGGCGGACTCGGCATATGTCTGGTCGGGCAGTCCGATACTGCTCAGGATCTGGGGGCTCGAGTCAGTCAGGCCTTTGAGAATCATGTTATTGTTCGCTACCACCTCGCTTCTTTTACTGCGGACGAAATTGAAAAATATATACAGCATCGTCTGGAGGTCGCCGGTGCCGATAGACGGATTTTTTCCGATGATGCCATCTTGGAGATTCATCGCTCTTCCGGCGGTTATCCCGGGCAAATAAATATCATCTGCGATCTGGCACTGTTTACCGGGTACACTGAAAATGCTGCTGAAATAGGCCCGGCAATTATTCAGACGAGTGCTGCCAAATTGCAATTTCCCGGCATGCAGGAAACGCTTGGGGATACCTGTCCGGCTGTAACACCAGCCGATCTGGAGACCGAAGACAAGAATCTTGTCCAGGAGGAAAAGAACGAGGCCGGGCCCGCAGCGGAAAACGTTGCTGAAGCAGCAGTTGCCGCGGAGGCCGGTGGCCGGTCTTTTGCACTACCTGCCCTGGCCGTGCTCATGGCCCTGGTCTTTGCCGGAGGGGGATATGCCTTGTACACGAAGCGGGCAGATACGCAGTCGCTTGCCCTACCGGCGGTTATTGATCCTCCACCGATTGTCGACACAACGGCTTCCCCGGCACAGAAAACCGGAAAAGAGCCGAGCGATTTTGATGCGGTTGGCTACTCTCCACCCGGTGAGGAGAATTTTTTCGGCGAACAATCGGTTAAAGGGGAAACGCCACCCGTTGCCGCCCTAGATACGGAACTCGTTCCTGCTGGTGATTCTGCGGCAGAGAACATCGAAGAGGTTGCCGAGGAAACTATCCCGGTCTCGTCTGAATCTGCTCCGGATCGTCTGGAAGTTCAGGCGCTCCAGGTGGAAGAGAGCCTTTCGGCAACGCCGGCTGCCGAGGAGGCTGCAACGCCGAAACCGAATGATATTGTAACCCCGCCTCAGCAGGAATCCGTAACCGCTGCAGTTTCGAAGGAAGCGGTTGCCGGTACGGAAACAGTCGTGAAAGAGGAGGTCGTCGAGGTCTCCCCGGCAGCCGAATCCGTTGTTGAGCCTGCACGGGAACAGCAGCAGGCAATGGATGTTGATACTTCTCCGGCGGAAACAGAGCGGAGAATGGAAAAAAATACGGATGTGCCACCGGCCAGGACCGGGAAACCGGAACTGGAGCAGTTTTTTGAGGCCGGAGCATTTGTCTCCCCTTCGTCTTCTTCACCTCAAGTAATCAAGACGAGTCAACGCGCTCGTACGGTCGGAACTTCCCCGAAAAAAGAAATTAAAATTAAAATAGAGCCAACACCTCAGCCGGATCCGGAAGACCTGATCGACTGGTTGTTGAAAAAAAAGGAACAGCATGCGCAATAACCAGCGGGCCGCCGATGCCCTGCGACCGGTAACTCTTGAATATAATGCCCAGCCTCATGCCGATGGTTCGGTCCTGATAAAGATGGGCGGAACCCATGTCCTCTGCGGCGTGTCGGTTGAGAATAAGGTGCCGCCGTTCCTGCAGGGAAAGGGAAATGGGTGGATTACCGCTGAATACGGGATGCTGCCCTGTGCTACCCACAGCCGGGGCAGGCGGGAGGCAGCGGTCGGTCGTTCCGGCCGAACCTACGAGATCCAGCGCCTCATCGGCCGTTCTCTGCGAATGATGGTCGACCTGCACGACCTTGGTGAACATACCCTGCGGGTGGACTGTGATGTGATCAATGCCGACGGCGGCACCCGCTGCGCATCCATTACCGGTGCGGCCCTGGCTCTCAGACAAACGCTGGAGAGAATGGCAGCCGGTGGAAAAATTGAAAAAATTCCGGAAATTCTGCCGGTGGCGGCAGTCAGTGCCGGGGTCGTGAACGGAGAACCCGTACTTGATCTGGACTATGGCGAGGATTCATCGGCCGAGGTTGACGCCAACTTTGTCATGAGTGGTGATGACCGCTTTATCGAACTGCAGTGCACTGCAGAGGGACAGCCCTTTGATCCGGAAATGCTGGCCCGGATGAGTGCACTGGCCCGCAAAGGCATCCGCCAACTTTTTCAACTGTGGCAACAGCCGGTAGGCTGAGAGTTCGGATTGTCCGGGTTGATTTTTCTATTGCACAATGGCGAAACCAGGTAACTGCTCAGGGGTGCCTTAGGTTCCGTGAGGTGCTGAATATTTAAGCAAACAGATCACCCAACGCCTTGCCCAATTGTGCAATATCATAGGGTTTTGAGACAAAACTCCTGAAACCGTGACGTTTATACTCTGCCATTACAGGGTCATTGGCATATCCGCTTGAAACCAACGCATTGACTTCAGGATCAATGCGAAGAAGTTCCTGCAGGGTTTCTTTCCCGCCCATTCCACCCGGTACGGTCAAGTCAAGAATTAGTCCGTCAAAAGGATCTCCGTCCCTTTGAGCTTTTCTGTACACTTCAACGGCCTCTTGACCACTTGTCGTAGTCTCGACCTTGAAGCCCATCATGTCCAACATATGCGTTGCAACATCAAGAATTGCAGGATCATCATCCATGAGTAAAATCTTCTTAGTGCTTTGAGGCAATTTTTCATTTTCTTGTTTTGCCCCTGCGGCAGTCTGCTCTTCAGATATTGGAAGAAAAATATGAAAGGTTGTTCCTACACCGATTTCCGATTTTGCAGAGATGAACCCATCATGCTTTTTAATAATTGAAAACGAAACGGCAAGCCCCAGGCCGCTTCCTTCCTTTTTGGTGGAAAAATAAGGATCAAAGATGTTGGCAAGGTCTTTTTTCTGGATTCCAGGGCCCTGGTCTTGAATCTTTATCCAGACATATTTTCCTTTTTTAAGAGGAACTGATTCCAGGTCACCAATGGTTGTATTCTCGGCGGAGATAGTAATCGTACCTCCTTCAGGCATTGCCTGGTCGGCATTTTTAACCACATTCTGGATAACTTGACTGACCTGCCCTTTATCAATATTAACCGGCCGGAGGTGCTCCGGTATCAGCAGGTTGCAGGTAACATTTGACCCGGTTAAAGCAAAGCCCGCAGACTCCTTGATCAGTTTACCTAGTTGTGCCGGTTTTCTGATAGGCTGCCCGCCTTTGGAAAAGGTGAGCAACTGTTGTGACAGGTCCTTGGCCCTTGAAGCGGCCTTTTCAGCTGAAGCCAACGGGGTGGTAATTTTTGTATCGCTCCCTGCATGAATTTTTGCCAGTGAGATATTTCCGACTATTGCCGTTAGTATGTTGTTGAAATCATGGGCAATACCTCCTGCTAAAACACCGGTTGACTCAAGCTTCTGTGCCTTCAGGGTCTCTTCCTCAAGTTGCTTCCGGGCTTTCAGCTGATCCGTAATGTCACGAACATGTTCCACCACACCGATTATTTCACCGGAATCATTCTTGATGGGATATGTGAACAGTTCAAGTGTCCCGGCAACGCCCTCCGCCTTTATAAAAGGAACTTGTTCCTTTTCCAGTTTTCCGCTCTCAATTGTCTTAATCGTGGGACAGATTTCACACGGTTCCGATCTGCCATGATAGGCTTCATAACATTTTTTTTTCCCTTCAAAAGGAAGCTTACCGGCATACCATTCCCGCATGATTGTATTGACCCGGATAACATTAAAGTCCGTATCAAGTACACTTATTCCATCCTGTATTGCATCCAGGACTATCTGGAGGAAATTTTCATTTTCTTTCAATGCATTTTCAGTCGCCACTCGCTCGGTGATATCCCGTATGATTCCGACATAACCCAAAACATTACCTTGAGAATCTCTGACTGTTGTACCAAGCGTTTCCCCGGGGAAGGTGGATCCATCTTTCCTGAGGTACTGCATCTGGTATATTTGTGGCTGTTTCTGCACCCGAACATTGTACCGTATTTTTCCCTGTTCTTCAAAATCTCCGGGGTTGGCATAAAGAGTTCTGGTTTCTTTTCCCTGCAGCTCCTCTTCTGTGTATCCAAAGACGGGTTCCAGGGCGGAGTTGACCATCCGAACCCTGCGCCGGTCATCGACAAAGACCACAACATCTGAAATCGAATTAAAGATGGCTTCAAATTCAGCCTCTCTTCTGGCAAGCCGGTCATCCGATTTTTTCTTTTCGGCCATCCTTTTTTTTCGTTCAATCTCAAAGCCGATTCTCTGACCGAATATTCGTAAGAGATCCTCGTCCTCTTCTGTAACGTCATGATGTTTGTCATCGAGCAGACATATAACCGCAACGACGGTCCCCTCATTATCCAGGGCTGGAAAACCGCAATAAAAATCGGCATCATGCTCTGTTAAAAAGACAGCTTCAGGGAAAGCGCTGCTGACATCATGATAGATCCGAAAGTCTTTGGTGCTCTGCACGGTCGCACAGGGCGTGTTGGCAAGCTGGCATTGACCGGCATCAATGAAAACTTTTCCATCGTCGTAGACACTGAGAAACTGTAATGTTTCTCCCTGTATTTCTGACAAACAGACAACTTTGACTTCGAGGAGTTCACCGATCATCCTGGCAATTTTATTAAAAATGTCTACAGGCTCTCCGGAAAGAGTCAAGCTGAGCTCGGCAAGCTTTCTCAACCTTTTCATGCTGCTGGCTTTTTGAGGGGCATTTTTTGGTGGGGTGGGATAAACCATTACAAAAGATTCTTTTATATTTTTTCTTTTGGGGCTTGCAGGTGAGAATTTTTATTAGGTTGTGCTGTGTTTATACCACAAATTATTATACTGCACCAAAGAATAATATATATTCTTAAGAGAATGAGATTCGTTTTTGAATTTCAGATGGTTACCCGGTTCCTGTCTGTTAAGGGGTCTTTGAAGCCGGGTGAGGTCGTCAGGTAAAAAGGAAGTTGACCGCTAAAAAAACAGATTTGATCATTTCTTAACCTTGCAACTTGTTGTATTTGCGCACAGTGTAGCTGACATTATGGACTTTTTAGGACACCGACAATTTTCACGTCCCTGATCGCCCTATCTATCCAGCTTGTTTTCCGTGCTCAACCAATCAAGCAAGACCAGCCCGTCAGGGGTAAATGGTTCTCTCGTACTTAAGTCAAGGGCCTCATCAATTTCCATAAAACAGCCGTCCGCGACTTCCTCCGGCTGCAGAATAAACGGGCCTTCGTGGATACAGGAAAATATGCGTCCCCAGACCCGATTGTCGGCATCTTCATAATACTGATCAAAAAGGAATGTAAGTTTTTCTTTGACGCCAAGCTCTTCGGCAAGCTCACGAGCGGCTGAAAGCTCATAACTCTCCCCGGCCTGCACCACTCCGCCTGCCGCAACATCCCAGTAGCCCGGGTAGATGTCTTTGATCATAGTTCGTTGCTGAATAAAGAGTTCACCTGCCCGGTTGAAGACAAGGATATATGAGGCCCGGTGGATGAGCCTCTGCTCTCTCATGATATGGCGGGCGACCACGGCAATCTCCCGGTTTTCACGGTCAACGATCTGAATTATTTCCTGGCCGGGGTCGCTCATGCTTCCGTATCTTCCGGCTCATCCTGTTGGTGCCGAAATTCAAAGGCGCGGTGAATATGTCCCTTTTGTTTGAAATCTCTGGGCAGGGTCTGGTCGGTTATCTCAAGGATATCAAAATCCTGATACAGGTGGTCAGATAAAGAAAATTTCCGATAGTTGGTGGAAAATAAAAGAAGTCCGTTTTGAGACAGACGCGCCATTGCCAGCCGCAGGAGTTCCTCATGGTCGTCCTGGACGGAAAAGGTTCGCTCCTTATGACGGGCGTTGGAAAATGTGGGTGGGTCAACAAAGATCAGGCCGTAGCGCTGCCGTTCTCTTTTGAGCCACTGCATGCAGTCAGCTTCAATGATGGTGTGCAGCGATCCACCGTACCCGTTTAAGGACAGGTTGGCCAGGGTACGGCTCAGGTAGTTTTCCGAAACATCAACAGTCGTGGTGGAGGTCGCACCGTGCATGGCGGCATAGACCGTGGCCGAGCCTGTATAGCCAAACAGGTTGAGGACGGTTTTTCCCTGGGCCAGTTCGCCGATTCGGGCCCTGGTTTTGCGATGGTCAAGGAACAGACCGGTATCCAGGTAGTGGGTGAAGTTGACCAGGAAGCGGGCACCGCCCTCGTGCACCTCAAAGAGTTTGCCCCCGCCTTTTTTCTTCTGGTACTGTTTTTTCCCCTTCTGTTGCGATCTGGTTTTGATAAACAGCTGGCTGCGTTCAAGGGAAAACAGCTCCCGCATGACCTGCAGGCAGGTGTTAAATCGTTCAGAGGCCTTTTCGGGCTTGATGGTTTTGGGCGGCGCATATTCCTGGATGTGGACCCAGCCCTCGTAGATGTCAATGGCCAGATTATACTCCGGCAAATCGGCATCATAAAGACGAAAACAACTGATTGCAGTTTCCTGGGCCCAAGGGCGCAGGTGGAGCCAGTTTTTGCGGATCCGGTTGGCAAGATCGCTTCCCGGTCCGGTTATCTCAGTATCCGAGAGCTGGAGTTCCTGCACGGGCCGTTCACCCTTCTCTTTCCAGTCACCGGTTAAAAGACGGCATTTGATCGGTCCGTTGTAGAGTGCGTGCCGACCTGTCCAGTGAAGTCCGATCATGTCGGCCAGATCGGGGTTGGCCGAGAAAAATCCCATTTTCCAGCCCTGAAAATCCTCTGAAAATCTGCGGCCTAAAAAGCGATACAGATATTTGACCGCCTCTTTTTCAGACAGCCGTTCACCATAGGGCGGATTGGTGATCAGCAGACCGTTCTTTCCGGGACAGTGCAGGCTGGCCAGTTGGGCCTGCTTAATGATGATCATGTCCGTAAGGCCGGCACGTTCCACATTTTTGCGGGCCGCCGCTACCGCCTTGGGATCGGCGTCATAGCCAATGATTTGAGGCCAGGGGCGCTCGTGCCCGGCCTCTTCACGTTCCAGGGCCTCTTCCACAAGTTTGTCCCATGTCTTTTTGCTGTGCCGTTTCCAGAACATGAATCCGAAATGTTTCCGCTGCAGACCCGGGGCCGAATCGCTGAGGATAAGAGCGGCCTCGATCAGCAGGGTGCCGGAACCGCACATGGGATCAAGCAGAGTGGCATCGACAGGAAAGTTTGTATCAACCCCGCTTAAATCGGCAATAGCGGCGGCCAGAGTTTCCTTGAGGGGCGCGATGCCCGCCTGCTCACGGTATCCGCGCCGGTGGAGGCTGTCGCCGGAGAGATCAATGGCCAGACTTGCCCTGGTTCCCTTGATGTGCAGGTTGAGCCGGATCCCGGGCCGGTGAACATCAATGTCCGGTCGTTTGCCGGTCCGGTCCCGAAAGTAGTCTACAATGCCGTCTTTGACCCGAAGCGAAGCAAAATGGCTGTGGGTGATGGCGGAGTCGGAAAGTGTGCAGTAGACGGCAAAGGTCGCCTTGGGCTGAAAATGTATATCCCATTCGATTGCGTTTATGTGCCGGTAGAGAGCATCGGTATCCGGAGCGTCAAAGGTTGCTATCTGCAGGAGGATGCGCGAGGAAAAACGTGACCAGAGGCAGGCCCGATATGCAGTTTCCAGGCCGCCGTTCCAGGAAACCGCACCTGGAGTGGTCATCACGTTTTTGCCGCCGAAATCCTGTATTTCAGTCTTGACCATATTTTCCATCCCTGCGCTGCAGGTGGCGGTGTAGAGCTGCGGTTGTTTGTTGGTGTTGCGCTTGCGTCTAATTGTTGTCAATTGTTTGTACCAGAAAGTCAGGGGGCCGGGGCTTGGTGCCCTGGAAAATAACAAAGGGAAAGATCTTCTCGCGAAGAGCGGATCAGCTGCCTGGAACTATTGCACAGCCTTCTGTTTTGTACAACAATAAATTGATCTCCGACATGGGCATGCTCAAGGTAATATTTCTTGCTATCCAACCGGTCGAGGCATATTATACACAATAAGCGGGAGCAGATCGGAAAAATTGCACGGGATGTTTGGAAAACCGAATAGGACAGCAGGTGGCAAAGAAATCCGTCAGAATTTTTATCGTACTCAGCCTGTTGTTTGTCAGTCTGAATATCATATTTGTCCTGATCAACTTTTACTCGTCGAAAAAGGCGCTGAACAACCATTTTGTTCAGGTTGGCCGTGAGATTGAAGCTGCCTTTATTCAGGCCCAGCAGGCAACGGAACAGCGTATGCTGCAGATTGCCGTCTTTGTTGCCGCCGACCCTGAAGTGCAGCAGTTGTTTCTGGCCGGTAAAGAGGCGGTGGCTGCCGAGGGCGGCGGACCCGGGGGTGAGGTGGCTGCTGCTGTCCGCCTGAAGCTCTACCGGCGGCTTGCTCCTTCACGGGACAAACTGGCCGCCGAGTACGACTTTCGCCAGCTGCAGTTTCATCTTGGCCCGGGCGCCCTGTCTTTTCTTCGTGTTCATGCGCCGGAAAAGTTTGGTGACCGCATGGAAACGGTCAGGAAAACCGTGGTGACGGTCAATCAGACGAGGGAGCCGGTTTCCGGCTTTGAAACCGGTCGGATATATTCGGGTATTCGCGGGGTCGCTCCCGTCTTCGCCGTTGATCAGGCCGGCGGCGACCAGATCTATGTCGGAGCTCTGGAGGCGGGCACATCATATCAAACCACCCTTGAAAATGCGGCTGAGCCACGACATGTCGGCATGGCTGTCCTGTTGACCCTTGATCATCTCAAAGCGCATGTCTGGCCGGAGTATCTTGAAAAACTGGTACGGAAAAATCCGTCGATCTCCGGCCTGGTTCTTAAGGCGACCACCGATCCCGGTATCATGCCCATACTCAACAAGGGACTGTTGCCGTCCGGGCTGCAGAATTTTTCCTGGCAAGTGGCCGAGATTGACTCGGTTCCTCAGCTGATTGTTCGTTTCCCACTCTATGATTTTTCCGGGATCAGGGATCAAGCCCTGCCGCCGGTGGGCAGTGTCGTTGCCTGGCGGGATGTCAGCCGGGATAGAGAGATTTTTACTCACAGTCTGCAAACGAATATTTTGTATGGATTGTTTGGTTTTATACTCACCGAGCTTCTGCTCTATTTCGGTATTCATCTCGGAGCAAAAAAGTTGGAGAATCTGGTTGCCCAGGGACGGCTTGAGCTTGCCCACAGTCTTGAAAAACTGCAGGAAAGCGAGGAGAAATTTCAGGCCATGGCCGAGTATTCCGTGGACTGGGATGCCTGGTATGGAGTCGATGGACGGTATCTCTATATCACCCCGAGCTGCAAGGATATAAGCGGCTATGCCAGGGAGGTCTTTTCCCGGGATCCTGATTTTTTCATCTCCATTATTCATCCCGATGACCGGGAACCTTTCCTCAATCACCAGAAGCGGCATCACCTCGGAGCCTCGGAACCGGCGGAGATTACCTTTCGCATTTTGCGTAAAGACGGAGAAATGCGCTGGATCTGGCATAAGTGTCAGGCAATGTTTGCCCAGGACGGAACCTGGCGGGGGCGGCGGAC
>VAPL010017274.1_pt1 | contig 12070 bp, 13 predicted proteins | sample 3395061 | NCBI WGS metagenome assembly VAPL01 (sample SAMN08290444, study PRJNA428436) | hydrothermal vent metagenome | isolation source: Deep-sea hydrothermal vent chimney 2 | place: Pacific Ocean: Juan De Fuca Ridge | depth 2182 m m
ACAGATTGGATTGAAACCAATTCAAGGAAGAATTATGGAGACTGGAAAGAAAGCTTGATAAATGATGAGCAATCGTAAGGTGAGTGCAGACCCACCACCTTCGTCGAAACCTACACCACGTTAATTTCAGTCCCAGCCCCCACAAAATAATCGTCCCGTACACCACACGGGCAGCGCCCGGACCTCCCCCACGGGGAGGGCGCTTTGCACCCGCCCCGAGGTCCGGGCGATGCCCTGATGTTGTACAGTTTCCAGCCGGGCCAGTCGATTGCGGACTGTTTTGCCGGGGGCGCCCGCGCATTGCGGCCAAAACCGCCCGCTGTTTGCCCCGGTTATTTTTAATTTACCATTGGCCAATAGACCAATATCAGGCGTTGGGCCTTGAAGCCCCCCGGCGGCGATATTAAGACAGGTAGGAACAGATTTGAACAATACCCCCAGCCCGAAGGACGGACATGATTGATCCAATGACACCGCACACGAATTTCATCATTCCAACGGTTGAGGAAACCACGTCGCGCGGCTCTATCCGCTATGATATTTTTTCTCGGCTTTTGAAGGAACGCATCGTGTTCATCTCGGGGCCGGTGCATGATGAAATGGCGACGGTTATTGTGGCGCAGCTGCTGTATCTTGAGGCAGAAAACCCGACCAAAGAAATTGCGATGTACATCAACAGCCCCGGCGGTGTGGTGACCAGTGGTTTGTCAATTTATGACACGATGCAATATATCCGGCCGAAAATATCAACGGTTTGTATCGGGCAGGCGGCATCCATGGGGTCTTTGTTAATGGCGGCGGGCGAAAAGGGTATGCGGTTTTCGCTGCCCAACAGCCGGATCATGGTGCATCAGCCATCCGGTGGCTATCAGGGGCAGGCGACGGATATTATGATCCATGCTCAGGAGACCCAGAAGCTGAAGGACCGGCTGAATGAGATTTACGTCAAACACACCGGGCAAAAGCTGAAAAATGTGGAAACCGCGCTGGAGCGTGACAATTTCATGTCCCCCCAAGAGGCCAAAGACTGGGGCCTGATTGACGAGATTGTTGAAAATCGCGCTAAAATAGATGGTGAAGACGACTGATTAAGTCACATCACGCTTGTGTTCACCGCATAAAAGTTGTTTTGGGTTGTGCCTGAAATTTCGCTGACTTAAACTTTGTAGAACGACACCTGTTGCGGCTGGCCCGCAGCATATTTATCCGGGCACGCGCCTTGAAGGAGCTCGTATGGCTAATAATTCCGGCGACAGCAAGAATACTCTTTACTGCTCATTTTGCGGTAAAAGCCAGCATGAGGTGCGCAAACTTATTGCCGGTCCAACGGTGTTTATCTGTGATGAATGCGTTGAGCTGTGCATGGATATCATCCGGGAAGAGACCAAGGCGACCGGACTGAAGTCGGGTGAAGGTGTGCCAACGCCCAGGGAAATTTGTGACGTGCTGGATGATTATGTCATTGGCCAATACCACGCCAAGCGGGTGTTGTCAGTGGCGGTTCATAACCATTATAAACGCCTGAACCATGCCGGAAAAACCGGTGAGATCGAGCTGTCGAAATCCAATATTCTGCTGATCGGGCCCACGGGCTGCGGTAAAACGTTGCTGGCCCAGACGCTGGCGCGCATTATTGATGTGCCGTTTACCATGGCGGATGCGACCACGCTGACCGAGGCCGGTTATGTCGGGGAAGATGTTGAAAACATCATTCTGAAGCTGCTGCAGGCCAGTGAATATAACGTTGAGCGCGCGCAGCGCGGCATCGTTTATATTGATGAGGTCGACAAGATTACCCGTAAGTCTGACAATCCTTCGATTACCCGCGATGTGTCGGGTGAAGGTGTGCAGCAGGCGCTGTTGAAAATAATGGAAGGCACCGTGGCTTCGGTGCCCCCGCAGGGCGGGCGCAAGCATCCGCAGCAGGAATTTTTGCAGGTCGATACCACCAACATCCTGTTCATTTGCGGCGGCGCTTTTGCCGGTCTGGAAAAGATCATTACCCAGCGGGGCAAAGGTTCAGCGATTGGGTTTGGTGCTGATGTTCAGGACAATGAAGAACGCGGTGTGGGCGAAGTGTTCACCGAGCTTGAGCCGGAGGATCTGTTAAAATTTGGTCTGATCCCGGAATTTGTCGGGCGTTTGCCGGTGATTGCGACTTTGCGTGATCTGGACGAAGATGCGCTTGTTACGATTTTGACCCAGCCCAAGAACGCACTGGTCAAGCAATATGAACGGCTGTTTGAGCTGGAAGACACCGAGTTGAATTTCACCGATGATGCGCTGCGCGCAATTGCCAAGCGGGCGATCAAGCGCAAGACCGGGGCGCGGGGATTGCGATCAATCATGGAAGATATCCTGCTGGATACCATGTTTGATTTACCCGGATTGGACAGCGTCAAAGAAGTTGTTGTCAATGAAGAGGCGGTGAATTCCGATGCCGCACCTTTGATGATCCATTCGGATGAAGTGAAAGAAGGGGCCAGTGCCAGCTGAGCCGGCGCTTAGATACTGGACCTTCAGGCATCAAACCGTCATATGATAGTCATCGTATAACCGGAGATTTAAATGGGCATTCTCAGGACGCTGCTTCGATCTGTTACCTGGTGGAATGACCAGACTCTGAACACTCAGCTATTCACCTGGCGCAGGGGCGTTCGGGTGGGTGAGGATCAGGACGGCAATATTTATTATGAAACCCGCGATCGCAAACGGCGCTGGGTGATATTTGACGGCCATGCCGAGGCAAGCCGTGTGTCACCGGAATGGCATGGCTGGCTGCACCACACATTTGATGAACCACCTACCAAAATGGCGGTGGCACGCAAACCATGGGAAATTCCGCATCAGGAAAACCAGACCGGTTCGGATCTGGCCTATGCGCCGCCCGGGTCCATGCGCAACAATGGTTCCGGGATTAGCAATGATTACGAAGCCTGGAAGCCGGAATAGGCAACATGTCTGAAAACACAACAGAAGTAATTGTAGGAAGCATTGTGCTGGCGGGGGCCATTGGTTTTGTGATGTATGCCGGGCAGTTGACGGGATTTACGTCCGGCAACGCCGCTGCAAACAGTTACAACGCATCGTTTCGTTCGATCGAAGGGGTGTCTGTTGGCACCGATGTGCGGATGGCGGGGGTTAAAGTTGGCACGGTGACTGAACTGGTTCTGAACCCTGAAACTTTTCGCGCTGAAGCTGAATTCACCGTCAATAATAATGTAATGTTGCCCGATGATACGGCGGTGATTGTATCTTCCGAAGGCTTGCTTGGCGGAAATTTTGTTGAGCTGTTGCCGGGGGGATCACTTGAGAACCTGACGCCGGGGGCGGAAATTGAAGATACCCAAAGCTCTGTCGGGCTGGTTGAATTGCTGCTTAAATTTGTCAGCGGCAGCAAAAGCGAATGATCGTCCGGGTTTTGGTTGTATGCAGTGCGCTGGTTGCTGCAACCGGATCGGCGATTGGCCAGCAGGATATCATTCAGAGCCCGATCACCCAGGAAACATTGCCATTAGACAGTGTTGAGCAGGGACCAATTGTTCAGCTGCCGCAAATTCAACAGGCCACTGTTGCCCCTGATGGTGCAAATTTGCGGGCGTTGGACAAGGTGTCAGGCGAGGTGGTGGATTTTCAGCTGACACCCGGTCAGACCAAACAACTGGGGCGCATTCAGGTAACGCTGAGTGAATGCCGCTTTCCCACCGGCAACCCTGCAGGGGATGCCACCGCGCATTTGATCATCCGCAACGTTGCCGATCAATCGCAGGCGTTTTCGGGATGGATGATTGCGTCCAGTCCGGCGCTGAACGGGTTGGACCATTCGCGTTACGATGTCTGGGTATTGAGCTGTATTACCCCATAGGCGGTTTGTGGGGTCGGCAGGTTGGTAATATCCGGGTTTTCCCTGACAGCCGGTGCCAACAACCCGAGGTATTCAATCTGGCTGATTTCGGTCGCACCAAGGCTGCGTAAATGCGGGGTCAGGAATTGGGTGTCAAACAGGCTGAACCCGGTGCGCCGCAGGCGGTCAATCAACCAGGCAAGGGCAACTTTTGAAGCGTCGGTGCGGTGTGAAAACATGCTTTCGCCGAAAAATGCACCGCCGATACTGACGCCATAGACACCGCCGATAAGCGCGTCACCGTCCCAGATTTCCTGAGAATGGGCGTGGCCGGCGGCGTATAGCTCCAAATAAGAGCTGTGAATTTCGGCATTGATCCAGGTTTCATTCCGGTCAGCGCAGGCGTTCAGCACGGCCCCAAAACCGGTATCAAATCTGGCCTGGTAGTCGCTGCGCAATATGGATTTGCGCAGGCTGTTTGAGATGTGAAACTGCTGTAGTGGGAAAATGCCGCGGTTGTTGGGTTCTATCCAATGGATGATTTTTGAGCTGCGCGCCTCTGCCATTGGGAATTTGCCGGACCTGTAGGCCATCAGCAAGGTTTCAATCGGTATCTGGTAACTCATGGGGGGGGTGCGTATCAGCTAAGGTTTTCGTCCAGCCATTTTTCCAGCCAAAGAATGTTGTAGTCACCGGATTGAACTTTGGGTTCTGCCAACAGCATCGGAAAAAGTGGAATGGTGGTTTCAACGCCGTCAACGATCAGTTCGCCAAGGGCGCGGCCAAGGCGCGCCAGCGCTTCGGGGCGGTCACGACCGTGGACGATCAGTTTGCCGATCAGGCTGTCGTAATAGGGTGGAATTGAGTAGCCATCATAAAGTGCGGAATCCATCCGCACCCCAAGCCCGCCAGGGGCGTGGTATTGTGATATTTTGCCCGGGCAGGGGGCAAAATCGGGTAGTTTTTCGGCGTTGATCCGGACTTCTATGGCGTGGCCGTTGACTTGCAGATCATCCTGTTTGAACGACATCGGTTGCCCGGCGGCGACCAGAATTTGTTCGCGCACCAGATCGACGCCAAAGATGGCTTCGGTGACCGGATGTTCGACCTGCAGGCGGGTGTTCATTTCGATGAAATAGAATTCATCGTTTTCATAGAGAAATTCGATGGTTCCGGCGCCGATATAATTGATCCCGGCGACGGCGTCGGCGCATATTTTGCCAATTTTAGCGCGGGTTTTGGCGTTTATTGTCGGGCCTGGTGCTTCTTCAAAGACCTTTTGGTGGCGTCTTTGCAAAGAGCAATCACGTTCCCCCAGATGAACGGCGTTGCCTTTGCCATCGCCAAACACCTGCACTTCGATGTGGCGCGGGGTCAGCAGGTATTTTTCGATGTAAACTTCTTCGTTGCCAAACACCGATTTGGCCTCGGCGCGGGCGGTGTGAAAGGCGCTTTCCATGTCGGCCTCGGTCATGGCGACTTTCATGCCGCGTCCACCACCACCCGCTGTGGCTTTTACGATGACCGGATAGCCAAATTCCTTGCCGATTTTTTTGGCAGCTGCCAGATCCGGCACGCCACCGTCCGAGCCGGGAACGCAGGGCACACCAAGTTTTTTCATGGTGTCTTTTGCCGTGATCTTATCGCCCATAATGCGAATATGCTGGGCCGTGGGGCCAATGAAGGTCAGGTCGTGGTCTTCCAGCGCCTGCACGAAATTAGCATTTTCAGACAGGAAGCCATAGCCCGGATGGATGGCCTGTGCGCCGGTGATTTCACAGGCGGCAATGATGGCCGGAACCGACAGGTAGCTGTCCGTGCCCGGCGGTGGGCCGATGCATATTGCCTCATCCGCCATGCGGACATGCATGGCGTCACTGTCAGCGGTGGAATGAACGGCGACGGATTTGATGCCCATTTCGCGGGCGGCGCGCACAACCCGAAGGGCAATTTCACCCCGGTTTGCGATCAGAATTTTGTCGAACATGTTAAGGCCGCCCCTATTCGACAATCATCAATGGTGCGCCAAATTCAACCGGATCGCCATCATTTACTAGCACACGTTTGACGGTTCCGGAATGGGGCGCGGGAATGTGGTTCATGGTTTTCATGGCCTCAACGATCAGCAATGTGTCGCCCTCTGAGACCTTATCACCGACCTTGGCAAAGGGCGGTGAGTCCGGTTCAGCCTGCAGGTAAATCGTGCCAACCATCGGGGAAGTGACAGCGCCGGGGTGGCCGGCCGGGTCATCAACGGGGGTGCCGGGGGCCGCGTCGCCGGATGGCGCGGCGGCAGGTGCGGCGGCGGCAACAACCGGTGTCGCGGCAGCTATGACTTGCTGCATGCGGGCAACCCGGACGTTCAGGCGATCGGCGTCACCATAGACGCGTTTGACTTCGATTTCGGTCAGGTCATTTTCGTCAAGCAAAGCCGCTAGTGCTTTGATAAATTCTACATCACCGGGGTTATTTTGTTTTGCCATGGAATCCTCGTCCGTTTTCTTAGCCCGTCTGTTGCAGGCCTGTCTCAAAACTTTCCCTATCTTACGTCAGGCAAGTTAGGGTTAAAAGCTAAGTTTGGTACAAATATTTTTTCTTGATTCTGAATTGAGGCTTCCGGGCGAATATTAAATAATTTTACCAATTGATAAAATTTTTAAGTTCTGCCAAGTTGAAACGAGAATATCGCCAGCGCAGAAAAGAGGTTTTGATGCCAAACAGCCCGATGACAAATGGTGTGGTAAGTGCCCGTCTGAATGATCAGGCCCTACAGGACAACTTTTCTGATCTGCATCCCCCGCTTGATGCGCATGAAGCAGCGGTGGCGGCGGATCGGTGTTATTTCTGCTATGATGCGCCCTGCATGACGGCCTGTCCGACGACGATCGACATTCCGCTGTTCATCCGGCAAATCCAGACGGGAATGGCCGATGCGGCCGCGCGTACCATCTTTGACCAGAATATTCTGGGCGGCATGTGCGCCCGTGTCTGCCCCACCGAAACCCTGTGTGAAGAGGTGTGTGTGCGCGAACTGGCCGAGGGGAAACCGGTTGACATCGGGCGTTTGCAGCGGTTTGCAACCGATAAATTGATGGGGTCGGGCGAACATCCCTATCAGAGGGGCGCGGATACCGGGAAAACAATTGCTGTTGTTGGGGCCGGACCGGCGGGGTTGGCCTGTGCGCATCGGCTGGCGATGAAGGGGCATCGGGTGGTTGTTTATGACCCACAAAACAAAGCTGGCGGCTTAAATGAATTTGGCATTGCCGCCTATAAATCTGTTGAAGGGTTTGCCAGCGCTGAGGTTGACTGGTTGCTTGGGATCGGTGGCATAACCTTGGAAACCGGAAAAGCTGTGGGCGATGGTGTGTCCCTGAAAGAGCTGGTGGATGGCTGCGACGCGGTGTTTCTGGGGGTTGGGCTGGCAGGGGTAAACGCGCTGCGTGCCGACGGCGAGAATAACAAGAACGTGCTGGATGCCGTTGATTTTATTGCAGAGTTGCGGCAGGCAGATGATCTGGGATCGCTGAAAATCGGCCGCAATGTAGTGGTTATTGGTGGTGGCATGACGGCGGTGGATGCGGCAGTGCAATCAAAGCTGTTGGGTGCGGATAATGTCACCATGGTTTACCGGCGCGGGCGTGACCGGATGGGGGCATCTGAATTTGAGCAGGATCTGGCCACGTCAAAAGGCGTTCGGATAATTTACAACGCGCAACCTGTTGCAGCCCATGGCAATGGTGCGGTGGCTGAGGTTGAGTTTGAGTATACCGAAACAACCGGGGCCAAGCTGGTTGGGACCGGCGAAAAATTCCGCTTACCTGCGGATCAGCTTTTCAAGGCCATCGGGCAGACCCTGACGTTTGAGGCGGACGGGGTAAAGATATCGGGTGGCAAGATAGAGGTGACCGGTAATGGTCGCACATCGGTTTCCGGCATCTGGGCCGGGGGGGATTGTGCCAGTGGCGGCGATGATCTGACAGTGACGGCGGTGGCTGAGGGCCGCGATGCGGCGGAAGATATTCATGCAGAATTATCGGAGTAGGGCAAATGGCAATCAAGCGCATAATGTTCCAGTCAATTCCCGTAATCGATCAGGACCGGGCATTGAAATTTTACACTGAGCAACTGGGTTTCGACGTTCATACCAACGCACCCTATGGCGAGGACTACCGGTGGATATTTCTGACACTTCCGGGTGCCCAGACGCGGCTGCATTTTGCAAAACCGTCGGAAATCAAAATTACCGATACGCCCGCAATTTGTCTGGTTTGCGATGATGTGGATGATGAAGCCAAGCGGCTTGTGGGGGCGGGTGTTGAAATTACCAATGGCCCGGATGACGCGCCTTGGGCTGAGGGTGTCCGCTGGTTGATGGTGCGTGACACGGAAAACAACCTGATATTACTCGAATCTTTTAAAGAGGGCTAAGCAATGGCTGATCTTTCCACCAATTTCGTCGGGATCAAATCCCCCAATCCGTTTTGGCTGGCATCGGCCCCGCCCACGGATAAGGAATACAATGTTCGCCGGGCGTTTGAGGCTGGCTGGGGCGGGGTTGTCTGGAAAACCCTTGGGGAAGAAGGCCCGCCGATTGTCAATGTGAACGGGCCGCGCTACGGGGCGATATGGGGGGCGGACCGGCGGTTATTGGGGCTGAACAACATTGAGCTGATCACCGACCGGCCTTTGCAGACCAACCTGCGTGAGATTAAAACGATCAAACGTGACTATCCGGATCGGGCGATGATCGTGTCGATCATGGTGCCCTGTGAGGAGGGCGCGTGGAAGGCGATTTTGCCACCGGTTGAGGAAACCGGTGCCGACGCGATTGAGCTGAATTTTGGCTGCCCGCACGGCATGGCCGAGCGCGGAATGGGATCAGCCGTCGGGCAGGTGCCGGAATATATTGAGATGGTGACGCGCTGGTGCAAGCAATATACCCGGATGCCGGTGATTGTTAAGCTGACGCCGAATATCACCGATATCCGGCAACCGGCAGCGGCGGCGCTGCGCGGTGGGGCGGATGCGGTTTCATTGATTAACACCATTAATTCAATCACTTCGGTGGATCTGGATATTATGGCGCCGGAGCCGACAATTGATGGCAAAGGTTCCCACGGTGGCTATTGCGGGCCTGCGGTGAAACCGATTGCGCTGAATATGGTGGCCGAGATTGCAAGGAACGCGGAAACTGCCGGGCTGCCGATATCGGGTATCGGTGGCATCCAGACATGGCGTGATGCGGCTGAGTTTATGTCACTTGGGGCGGGCTCGGTTCAGGTTTGCACGGCCGTTATGACCTATGGGTTCAAGATCGTTGAGGAAATGATTACTGGCCTGTCTGAATGGATGGATGACAAGGGCTATGCATCGGTGGATGAGGTTGTTGGGCGGGCGGTGCCAAACCTGAGCGACTGGCAGTATCTAAACCTGAATTATATCGCCAAGGCCAAGATTGATCAGGATAAATGCATCAAATGTGGCCGCTGCTATGCGGCATGCGAAGATACCAGCCATCAGGCAATTTCTATGTCACTGGACCGTGTGTTTGAGGTTAAGAATGACGAATGTGTCGCCTGTAACCTGTGCCTGAATGTGTGCCCGGTTGAGGGCTGTATCACGCTTGATCCGCTGGCGGCGGGTGAGTTGGATGAACGCACCGGTGAAACTGTCAGCGCGGATTATGCCAACTGGACGACCCATCCGAACAACCCGTCATCTGTAAAGGCGGCGCAGTAGTTAGCCGGGGGCCAGCGCGCGCCGGTAGAATGCTTCCAGAAATTTTGTAGCATCGTCCAGGTGGGTTTCGTTCTGTGAGTTAAGGACCGCGCTAACCTGGACATCAAAATCGGCATAATGCTGGGTCGTTGCCCAGATCGAAAAGATCAGGTGGGTGGGGTCAAGGCGCGCGATTTTACCGGCATCAATCCAGCCCTGAATGACCGTTGATTTTTCCTGAACCAGTTGGTGCAAATCCCCTTTGAGCTGGTCCTGAATACGCGGCGCGCCCTGAATTATTTCGTTTGCGAACAGGCGGCTTTCCCTTGGCAGCTGGCGCGACATTTCCAGTTTGCGCAGAACATATCCGACGATTTCCTCAATCGGATCGCCCCTGTCGTCCAGCGCGCGCAGGGGTGCCAGCCAGACATCCATCAGTTCGGAAAGCAGCAAGGTATGGATCGCTTCTTTGGAGCTGAAGTAATACAGCAGATTTGGCTTGGAGAGGCCGGCGGATTTGGCAATCTGGTCCAGGGTTGAACCGCGAAAACCGTGTTTGGAAAAAACATCCAGCGCCGCCGCCAATATTGCAGCGGTATTTTTGCGTTGGATGCGAGTCGGGGTGGCCAGTTTGTTCATTCGGGCAGTCTAATCGGGAATTGGAAAGGATTGAAGCCAAACAGGGCAATCAGGCCCGCTAATTTGACGGGGGTGTTAATCACGCGCGTTGATGCCCCGCAGAATGATCTGTTTGACACTGGCTTTGGCTGCATTCCATTGGCTGTCATTCAGTGTTTGCCCGGCGTTCAGGGTTTCAATCTGGTGGCCGAAATCAGCATAATGCTGGGTCGTGGCCCAGAGCATATAAAGCAGATGTCGGGGATCAATCGGGTCCATGCGGCCTTCGTCAATCCAGCGTTGAATGACGTCGATGCGCCCCTGGGTCCATTGGGTGAGGGTGGTTTCCAGATAATCCTGAATGACCGGCGCGCCGTGCATGACCTCACTGGCCCAGACCTTGGAACCGGCCGGATGCCTGCGGCTGATTTCCATTTTGGCGTCGATATAGGCGCCGATGCCCTCGGCCGGGCCCCGGGCGGCGTCAAATACGTCCGCGGCCTCCAGCCAGATGCTGAAAATGTTTCGGACTACCTGCCGGTACAGTGCTTCTTTGGTGGGGAAATAATAGTGCAGGTTGGCCTTTGGCAGGCCGGACAGATCGGCGATCAGTTGCATGGTTGCGCCGCCAAACCCTGCCTCTGCAAAGACTTTTTCCGCCGCTGTCAAAATCAGCCGTTCATTTTCCTGTCGGATCTCTTTTTTGCTTAGGGGGCGGGGGGTGGTTGCCACTTGGTTTGGACCTCAGAATTATCTTGACCGGTTGGTCAGGTTATGGCTTTGTGTTCCTGACCATACGGTCAGGTAGCGCCCGCTTGTCAAGAGGCATCAATGCCCAAGGCGACCCTGAACCAGCCAAGGGAGGATGTTATGGCGGCACCCGGTGAGAACCTGAAAATCAACGGTGAGAGGCTGTGGGACAGCCTGATGGAGATGGCGAAAATTGGCCCCGGCGTGGCCGGTGGCAACAACCGCCAGACCCTGACGGATGAGGATGGCGAAGGGCGGCATTTGTTTGCCGACTGGTGCAAGGACGCGGGCATGACCATGGGGCTGGACCAGATGGGCAACATGTTCGCGCGGCGCGAAGGCACAGACCCGGAGGCGCTGCCGGTTTATGTGGGCAGCCATCTGGACACGCAGCCGACGGGGGGCAAGTATGACGGTGTTCTGGGGGTGTTGGGTGGTCTGGAGATTGTCCGCACACTGAACGATCTGGACATCAAGACTAAGCACCCGATTGTGGTGACCAACTGGACCAATGAGGAAGGCACGCGCTACGCGCCGGCGATGCTGGCCAGCGGTGTGTTCGCGGGCATGCACACGCAGGACTGGGCTTACGCGATTGAAGATGCAGAGGGCAAGAAATTTGGCGATGAACTGGCGCGGATTGGCTGGCGGGGTGACGAAGAAGTTGGCGCGCGCAAGATGCACGCGTTTTTTGAGCTGCATATCGAGCAGGGGCCAATTCTGGAGGCGGAAGGCAAGGATATTGGTGTGGTCACCCACGGTCAGGGGTTAAGCTGGACCCAGGTGACGGTGACCGGCAAGGACAGCCACACGGGTAGCACGCCGATGCCGATGCGCAAGAACGCAGGGCTGGGGGCGGCGCGGATATTGGAGCTGGTGGATCAGATTGCATGGTCCCATGCGCCGGATGCGGTTGGGGCGGCGGGGCATATGGATGTCTATCCAAATTCACGTAATGTGATACCGGGCAAGGTGGTGTTCACGGTTGATTTCCGGTCGCCTGAACTGGCGGTGATCAAGGACATGGAGAAAAAACTGCGCGAAGGTGCGTCAGCGATTGCCGGGCAGATGGGGCTGGGGATATCGTTTGAAAAGGTCGGCGGGTTTGACCCGGTGACGTTTGATGCGGATTGTGTG
>VAPL010066702.1_pt1 | contig 12065 bp, 11 predicted proteins | sample 3395061 | NCBI WGS metagenome assembly VAPL01 (sample SAMN08290444, study PRJNA428436) | hydrothermal vent metagenome | isolation source: Deep-sea hydrothermal vent chimney 2 | place: Pacific Ocean: Juan De Fuca Ridge | depth 2182 m m
TTGGGCACCACACCCTAAAGCTTTACCACATGCTGTTGCAAATTCTTTTGTAAAAATGATACAGAAACAAGATTTTGATTTTGTTATTACGCACCCAAAAGGATATGAATTGGATAAAGAAGTAATTCAAGATGTAAAAATAGAATACGATTCTCAAAAAGCATTTGAAAATGCAGATTTTGTTTATGTTAAAAACTGGAGCTCATTTAATGATTATGGCAAGGTAATATGTCAAGATAAAAACTGGATGATTACAAAAGAAAAAATGAAAAGGACCAATAAGGCCAAGTTTATGCATTGTTTGCCGGTAAGAAGAAATGTTGTGGTGACAGATGAGGTCTTAGATAGTGAAAATTCACTGGTGATTGAACAAGCAAACAATAGAACATTTGCTGCACAGATAGTATTAAAAAAAATATTGGAGAAACAATAATTGTCATTCCCGTGAAAACGGGGATCTTATAATACAGATATTGAGGTGTTTAAAAGAGTATATTAAATGAAACAAAAACTAAAAATAGTAAAAATAGGTGGTAATGTAATCAATGAAAAAGAGCTTTTAGCATCATTTCTATGCGATTTTTCTAATATGGAAGACCTTAAAATATTGGTGCATGGCGGAGGTAAAAGAGCAACAGAAATGGCAAAAAATTTAGGACTTACACCAAAGATGGTCGATGGAAGAAGAATAACAGATAAAGAAAACCTGGAAGTTGTAACCATGGTGTATGCCGGTTTACTCAATAAAAATATAGTTGCTCAATTGCAACAGAAAAATTGTAATGCAATTGGTTTAACAGGGGCAGATGCAAATACCATATTATCTCATAAGCGTAAGATTAAAAATATTGATTACGGTTTTGCAGGAGATATTGATACGGTAGATTCTAATGTATTAAATATATTGATAGAAAATAAGTTGACTCCGGTATTTTGTGCCATTACACATGATAAAAAAGGTCAGCTTTTGAATACTAATGCCGATACAATTGCCAGTGAAATTGCTTGTGCAATGAGTAGTGAGTATGAGGTAGAACTAATTTATTGTTTTGAAAAAAAGGGAGTACTAACAGATATAAATAATGACGAATCTGTGATTGAAAAAATCGATTCAAAAAGGTATTTACAATTGAAAAAGGATAAAATAATATCACAAGGAATGATTCCAAAAATAGACAATTGTTTTCATGCATTAGAAAATGGAGTAGGGCAGGTTATTATTGGCAAACCGGAAATAATTAGAAACGAACAATTAAAAAATACAACATTGGTTTTATGATTTCAGGATTAAAAATAGAAGCGATAGAATTGCTTAAAAATCTGATTGAAACCCAATCTTTTTCAGGAGAGGAGGATGAAACGGCAGAAATTATTCAGCAGTGGTTCACAGATAATCATTTTCCTTTTCAAAGAGCGAACAACAATATTTGGTGTGCTAACAAGTATTTCGATGCAAACAAACCGAGTATTTTGTTGAATTCTCATCACGATACAGTTAAGCCAAACAAAGGTTATACAAAAGATCCTTTTAAAGCAATTGTAGAAGAGGGGAAAATTTACGGTTTAGGAAGCAATGATGCAGGTGCCAGTTTGGTTTCATTGATGGCTACTTTTAGTTATTTTTTCCAAGCAGAAAATTTAAATTACAATTTGATATTATTGGCTTCTGCCGAGGAAGAAAATTCAGGAGAAAAGGGAATACGAAGTGTAATGCAGCAAATTCCTGAAATTGATTTTGCTATTGTTGGTGAGCCTACTTTAATGCAATTGGCTATAGCAGAAAAAGGACTTTTGGTGTTAGATTGCTATGCGCATGGGAAAGCAGGTCACGCGGCTCACGGATTGGGTGATAATTCTATTTATAAAGCTATGAGGGCAATTAAATGGATTGAGGGATATAAATTTCCAAAAGTATCTGAAACTTTAGGAGAAATTAGGATGACTGTAACTCAGATTAATGCAGGAAGTCAGCACAATGTTATTCCGGCAGTTTGTCATTTTGTGATTGATATTCGAACAACCGATAGTTATAGTAATAAAGAAGTATTAAAAATTATAAAAGAAAATATTGATGTAGATGTAAAAGAAAGGTCATTGAAAAATAATTCCTCTTTTATAGATATAGATCATCCCATAGTAAAAGCCGGAGTGAAATTAAAAAGAAATATTTACGGTTCTCCAACCCTATCGGATCAGGCGAATTTAAAATGTAACACCTTAAAAATCGGACCGGGAGATTCGTTGCGATCACATACCGCAGATGAATTTGTCTATATAAAAGAAGTGGAAGTAGGAATAGAATTATATATTGAATTGTTAGAGGAAATAATTTAAGGGGAAGAGAAAAAAGACGGAAGACGTAAGACCTAAGATGGAAGAAAATAATAGTGAAATATAGAAAGATTAAGTGGGAGGAATTGGCATTGGAATATTTCATTCAATACATCAATAATATCCTCGAAACCATGCCTACGGTAGGCAATTCAGCGAGAAAAAAAATATAGGTAACTAATCATGGAAGTTCAAAATTCCTTGTTTATAAGTGAAATAATCTTTTTTATAAATTTAAAAAACAAAATAAAATGAAACTCTGGGATAAAGGTTATAGTACAGATAAAAAAATAGACATTTTTACAGTTGGAAATGATAGAGAATTGGATTTGGTATTGGCAAAATACGATGTGATCGGATCTTTGGCTCATGCAAAAATGTTATATAAAATAGGTTTGTTGAATTTGAAAGAAATTGAATCGGTTGAAGAAGAATTGAAAACCATTTTAAAATCTATTGAAAAAGGAAATTTTATTATTGAAAGTTCCTTTGAAGATGTACACTCTAAAATAGAGCATGTACTTACAGAAAAATTGGGTGACACAGGTAAGAAAATCCATACAGCAAGATCCAGAAATGACCAGGTTTTGGTAGATATGCATCTCTATTTAAAAGATGAATTGGTTGAGATCAAAGATCTTACAAATGAATTTTTCAATCTTTTAATACAATTAGCTAAAAAGTATAAGGAAGTATTGTTGCCCGGATATACACATTTTCAAATTGCAATGCCATCTTCTTTCGGATTGTGGTTTTCGGCTTATGCCGAAAGTTTGATAGATGATATTTATTTTTTAAATGCAGCCTTTAAAGTAGTTGACCAAAACCCCTTGGGATCGGCTGCTGGTTATGGAAGTTCTTTTCCAATAGATAGAGAAGAAACTACAAAATTATTGGGTTTTGGCGACTTGAAATACAATTCTGTAGCAGCCCAGATGAGTAGAGGAAAAACCGAGAAATCGGTGTCTTTTGCCATGAGCTCATTGGCAGGAACTCTTTCTAAATTTGCTTATGATATCTGTTTGTATATGAGTCAGAATTTTGGATTTGTTTCCTTTCCAGATGAATTGACCACAGGATCAAGTATTATGCCTCATAAAAAAAACCCTGATGTGTTTGAACTGATTAGAGGGAAATGCAATAAAATTCAGGCTTTGCCATATGAGCTGACCTTACTATCGAACAATTTACCAAGTGGTTATCACCGCGATTTTCAATTATTAAAGGAGAGCTTATTACCTGCGATTCAAAGTATCAAATCTTGTCTAGAAATGTTGGTTTTTTCATTGGAGAGTATTCAGATCAATTCTAATATTTTAGATGATGATAAATACAACTATTTGTTTAGCGTTGAAGAAGTGAATAGTTTGGTTCAAAATGGAACACCCTTTAGAGATGCGTATAAAATTGTTGGAAAGAAAATCGCGAAAGGTGAATTTAACCCCGATAAAAATATAGATCATACACACATAGGAAGTATAGGAAACTTAGCCTTAGAGGAAATTGTAAAAAAAATGGCAAAGGCCAATCAATAATAATTATATTTTGTTTATGAATTTAAAATCAAATAGTTGGAATGTAGATTTGTATAATAAAAAACATCATTTTGTTTACGAATATGGAGAAGATTTATTAAAATTACTAAATCCTAAAAAGGGAGAACTAATATTGGATTTGGGTTGTGGTACTGGCCAATTAACGTATCAAATTAGCAAATCAAAAGCAACCGCAATAGGAATTGACAACTCAGAAAAAATGATTGAATCTGCCAGAATTAATTACCCTGAAATTTCCTTCTTTGTAAAAAATGCGGCAAATTTTAAATTCGAAAAATCCTTTGATGCCATTTTTTCAAATGCAGTTCTGCATTGGGTTCTTGAAAGTGAAAAGGCCATAAAATCTATGTCTAATAATTTAAAACAGGGAGGAAGACTGGTCTTAGAATTTGGCGGAAAAGGAAATGTGCAAACGATTTTAAACTCTGTTAAAAAAATATTGCAAAATGAAGGTTATACGAACGAATCAAAAATCAAAAATTGGTATTTTCCAAGTATAAGTGAATATAGACCTTTGTTGGAAGAAAATGGTTTTTTAGTTGAAAGTGCAAGTTTATATGATAGGCCTACAGAACTGACAGACAGTAAAAACGGAATTAAAGATTGGCTTGCTATGTTTGGAAATTCTTATTTTAAAAATTTAAATGATAAAGTGAGAAATGAAATTTTAGAAAAAGTACAGGAAGATGTTAAGCGTACATGTTATGTACAGGGAAAGTGGTATGCAGATTATAAACGAATTAGAATATTAGCCAGAAAAATATAAATACCTGAAAATAAAGTACTTAAATAATTAATGTATTTTTAGGAAGAATGATCGGCAATAATTTTCCATTCGCCTTTTATGTGTTTTAAAATTATAGAAAACATGCCATTGGCATCACCCACAGTTCTTTTTAAATGAAATTCACCAATAACCAAAAAAACATCATCTGCCAATTGATCGAATTCGAGTAATTTAAAAGTTAACACACCGGTATATTCTTTACCGGGATAATTTTTTTTATAATTTTCAAGAGTTTGTTTCCAACCATAGGTAATACCTTTGCTTCCTACAAATTTTAAATCGTCAGATTTTATATAACCCTGCATAAAAGCTTCTATATCACCTTTACTCCAATCTTCAGCTTGTTGAAGCATCATGGCAGTAATATCTTTCTTTGATTTTACATAAGAATCTTTCCATTCTTTTTCTTGACCATTAACAAGAAAAACCGTGAATAAAAAAAAGGTAAAAAAGGCAATTTTATATTTCATAATAAATATTTTTAACTGTGAATTGCTCTACCATCAACGGCAAGACAAGCTTCTTTTATGGCTTCTGTAAAAGTAGGATGTGCATGACTTATACGTGCAATATCTTCGCTGGAAGCTCTAAACTCCATAGCAACAACTGCCTCTGCTATCATATCTGCAGCTCTTGCTCCAATCATGTGTACTCCCAGAATTTCATCGGTTTTTGTATTGGCCAGAACTTTAACCTGCCCTTCAATATCCATACTTGCCCTGGCTCTTCCCAAGGCTCTCATTGGAAAAATACCAACTTTATAATCAACTCCTTCTTCTTTTAACTGTTCTTCTGTTTTCCCAACTGCTGCAACTTCGGGCCAGGTATAAACAACTCCCGGGATTAAATTATAATCGATATGGGGTTTCTGTCCAGCAATAATTTCGGCAACCAGCGTGCCTTCTTCCTCTGCTTTATGGGCTAACATAGGCCCATTTATCACATCGCCAATTGCGTAGATATTGGGAATGTTGGTTTGCAATTGTGCATTGGTTTCTATCTGACCTTGGGCATTGGTTTTTATATTTATATTTTCCAAACCGAGACCTGAAGTAAAAGGTTTTCTTCCAACCGAAACCAAACAGTAATCTCCTTTAAACTCTACCGGGCTTCCTTTTTTATCATCAGCAATAATTGTAACCTCATTTACCGTAGTTTTAACAGAAGTAACCTTATGTTTGATATAAAATTTCACACCTTGTTTTTTAAGAGACTTTTGTAATTCTTTTGCAAGCATATCATCCATGGTTGGTATAATCTTTGGCATAAATTCAATTACGGAAACCTGAGCGCCTAATCTTTTGTATACCGATCCCAGTTCTAAACCAATTACACCACCGCCAATTACAATTAAATGTTTGGGTATTTCAGTTAAACTCAAAGCTTCTGTAGAAGTAATCACTCTTTTTTTATCTATTTTGATAAAAGGTAAAGACGAAGGTTTTGACCCTGTTGCTATAATAGTGTGTTTGGCTTCAACTGTTTCAGAATCACCTTCCGCTTTAGCGATATGAATATGTGTAGCATCTTTAAAAGAACCGATACCTTGATACATATCGATCTTATTTTTATCCATCAAGAAATTAATTCCACCAGATGTTTGTGCTACAACTTCATTCTTACGATCTATCATTTGTTTAAAATTGACTTTCACATCTTTAACATCAATACCATGTTTTTCAAAATGATTTATAGCATCATGGTAATGATGAGAAGAATCTAAAAGTGCCTTGGAAGGAATACAACCAACATTTAAACAAGTTCCTCCTAAAGTGCTGTATTTTTCGATTATTGCAGTTTTTAATCCAAGTTGAGCGCAACGAATTGCAGATACATATCCTCCGGGACCTGAACCAATAACAACGACATCATAGTTTTTCATTTACTTCTTGATTTTGATAGGCAAAAATACAAATGTTTTGCTGTTGAACAATAGGATGCTGATAAAATAGAGTTTGATTTATTTAATTATCTAGGTTTTCTTTTCTTCTTTTAGTTTGGTTTTAACATCTTTTCCCTTCTCGTTTCCAGGGAAAGAAAGTCCTGTACTATTATATGTGGTCCCATAAGTTAGCACTGCTGTATAAACTTGATTAATGGCATCCATTACCTGCTCTTTACTCAATTCTTTTAAAGGGTGAATAAATACCGCCCATAAATAATCATTGGCAATGGCATACCTTGCATCCAAAGCAGTGTGAAAATTGGCTTCCAGCAATTTTTGCCTATCAGAATTTGATAATTTAAATTCTTCTATTATAGGTGAAATAATCCTCATTCGATTGTGATTTTCATCTGTAACACAAATAAATAATTTATCTTCAATAACAAATTGCCAGTTTCCAGTGGTACCCTGAATCGTATCGGAAACAACATAAATTATTTTTTCCAGATCGGCGTTATTCATATTTTGAGATTGTATAAAAGAAGAACCTGTTAAAAATAGGATCAATAAGATTACTCGAATTTTTTTCATTGTTTTTAGGAATAAGTTGTAATTTATTTTGTCACTTTTTAAGAGTTTTCCTTACAATGTTATTTTATGAATGTAATAGAATTCTAATTTCAGATCAATTGTGAAAAGTTTAACAATTCCTTTTATTGAAAATCCCTTATCTTAATAGAATAAATTACATAAACTAAAAAATCAAAATTATGACAACAAAAGAAGTAGCAGAAAAATTAGTAAATTATTGCCGTCAAGGGCAATTCGAAGAGGCTCTAAAAGATTTATATGCAAATGATATCGTAAGCATTGAACCTGATGGATCACCCGATAAAGAGGTAAAAGGATTGGAAGGTGTGATTGAAAAAGGGCAAAAATTTAATGATATGGTAGAAGAATTTCACGGTATGGAAGTTTCTGATCCTGTAGTGGGAGATAAATTTTTTTCCTGTTCGATGAAATTGGATATTACTTTTAAAGGAGCACCGAGAATGACCATGGATGAAGTTTGTTTGTACAAAGTAGATAATGGGAAAATTGTAAAAGAAGAATTTTTTTACACACCCAAGCCTTCATAAATTACTCACCGGGTGACTTAAAGTCACCCGGTGAAAAAGTTACCCGGTTAGTCCTGCGCGTTTTAACAAAGCATCAACACTAGGCTCTTTTCCTCTAAATTTTTTGTAAAGTTCCATTGGTTTTGACGTACCTCCTTTTGATAGAATATTTTCTTTAAATTTAGTAGCAATTTCTTTATTAAAGATGCCTTTTTCTTTGAAGGCTTCAAAAGCATCTGCATCTAATACTTCTGCCCATTTATAGCTGTAATATCCCGAAGAATAACCCCCTTGAAAAATATGTGAAAATGAAGTGCTCATGCAATTTTCTGCAACATCTGGAAACAGTTGAGTATCTGCAAAAGCCTGATTTTCAAATTCTTTTACATTTAATATATTGGTAGGATCTCCACCATGCCATGCCATATCCAGTAAACCGAAACTGAGTTGTCTCATCGTTGCCATTCCTTCTAAAAAATTGGAAGAGTCTTTTATTTTTTGAACCAATTGCATTGGAATTGATTCTCCTGTTTTATAATGTTTGGCAAATAAATTCAAGGCTTCTTTTTCAAAGCACCAATTCTCAAATATTTGACTTGGCAATTCAACAAAATCCCAATACACATTGGTGCCCGATAAATTTGGATAGGTAGTATTGGCAAGCATACCGTGTAAGGCATGACCGAATTCATGAAAAAGGGTAGTTACCTCATTAAATGTGAGCAAAGAAGGTTTGGTATTCGTTGGTTTAGTGAAATTGCAAACAATTGAAATATGCGGACGAGAATTTTCTTTGCCCTTTTTCCACTGACTCTTATATGATGTCATCCAAGCTCCATTTCTTTTTCCCTTTCGGGGAAAGAAATCTGCATAAAATACAGCAATAAATTCACCATGTTTATCTGTTACTTTAAATGTTTTTACATCGTTGTGGTATTTATCGATATCAAAGACCTCTTCAAATTGCAGATCGTATAACAATTGAGAAATTGTGAATACACCATTTAGTACATTTTCTAATTGGAAATAAGGTTTGAGTTTTTCATCATCTAGGTCAAATAATTTCTTTTTTAATTTTTCAGCATAGTATGTACTATCCCATTTTTGAAATTTTAATATGCCATCAGCCTTAGCCACAGCAGCAACTTTATTGAAGTCGTTTTTAGCTGCAGATTTTGCCTTTTTCAAAAGATCGTTTAAAAAGGACTTTACCTTTTCGGGAGTTTCTGCCATTCGCTCCTCTAAAACAAAATGAGCATGAGTGGGATATCCCAGTAAATTAGCTCTTTCATGCCTAGATCTTACTATCTCAAGAACATTGTTTTGGTTGTCGTATTTGTTGTTTTGAAATGCTTTTGAAGCAAAGGCTTTGGCCAATTTTTCTCTTAAAGGTCTGTTGTCTGCATAGGTCATAAATGGCACATAACTCGGGTAGTCTAAAGTAAAGACCCAACCCTCTGTTTCTTTTTCATCGGCAAGTAATTTCGCTGCCTCAATAACGCCTTCAGGTAATCCCTTTAGTTGAGATACATCATTTATTATCAGTTCATAAGCATTAGTTTCAGCCAGTACATTTTCTCCAAATTGTAAAGTTAATTGAGCTAATTTCTTATCAATTTTTCTCAATTTTATTTTCTCAATTTCATCTAAATTTGCTCCATTTCGAACAAATGCTTTGTAGTTTTTTTCTAAAAGCATGAACTGCTCTTTGTTCAGATGGAATTGCTCTTTATTTTCAAACACAAATTTTATTCTTTCAAATAATTCTTTGTTTAGCCTAATATCATTGGAAAATTCAGATAATAATGGAGATACTTCCTGAGCAATTTTTTGAATTTCATCATTTGTTTCTGCAGAATTCAAGTTAAAAAATATACTCGAAATGCGGTTTATTTTTTCTCCCGAAAATTCTAACGCTTCTAATGTATTTTTAAAAGTAGGTTGGTTAGAATTATTTACAATTGAGTCCACTTCTAATTTTGCATTTTTAATTGCATCTAGAAATGCAGGTTTAAAATGTTTGTTTTCTATTATTGAAAAGGGAGCTGTATCGTATTTGGTATTAAAATTTTGTAAAAGGGGATTGTTCATTTAAAAAAAAGTTTAAAAGTTTAAAGTTGAAATGGATTTTTTATACCAAGAACAAATTGTTGAGAGTTTAGCAGCAGAAGATTTAAGAAAAACCATGGTGTTACTTTTTTAAATTTTCAGCGGCTTTTTCGACTTTAAATTTTAAACTTTCTTTATAGAAAATAACTTTATCCAAAACGCATTTATCTGCTTGTCCGATAATTTGGGCCGCCAATATTCCGGCATTTTTTGCTCCGTCAAGGGCTACAGTTGCAACCGGTACACCACTGGGCATTTGTAATATAGAGAGTATAGAATCCCAACCATCTATAGAGTTTCTCGATTTAACCGGAACACCAATTACAGGTAAAGGACTCATGGAAGCAACCATACCCGGTAAATGAGCAGCTCCTCCGGCACCGGCAATAATCACATTGATACCTCTTGTATGCGCCTCGGTGGCATATTTGTACAGTTTATCGGGAGTGCGATGTGCTGAAACAATATCAACTTCAATTTCGATATCAAAATTTTGTAGAATATCAATTGCTTCTTGCATAATTGAAAGATCTGAATCACTTCCCATAATAATTCCTACTTTGGCCATAATGTTCTTTTTAAAAAATAAATATAGAAATCTTTTAATTTTAATTTGTAAATTTAGGGGCTAAAGATAATATAATTTAACGTCAAACCTCAATGCAAATTCCTTTATTCAATACTGTACTTTCATGGTTTTTAAAGAAGCGTAAAGATCAAATGGATATGTTTATAGATCATCCAATTGAAATTCAAAAAGAAGTACTATACAATTTATTATCGGAATCTAAAAATACAGAAATTGGTGTGAAATATGATTTCGATAGCATAATTAGCTACCAATTATTTGCAGAAAGAGTACCTATTCAAACGTATGAATCTGTTGAAGCAATGATAGAACGAAACAGAATAGGCGAACAAAATATTTTTTGGCCTACAAAAGTGCAATGGTTTGCCAAATCGAGCGGAACAACAAATTCAAAAAGTAAGTTTATTCCGGTAAGTGACGAGGCCATCAATGATTGTCATATGAAGGCAGGAAAAGATATGTTGTGTTTGTTTATAAATAATAATGTAGATACCGAAATTTTTAAAGGTAAAGGATTGAAATTAGGTGGAAGCAGTGCAGTTTACAAAGACAATGAATCTTTTTTTGGTGATCTTTCGGCAATAATAATCGAAAATATGCCTTTTTGGGCAGACATAGGAAGTGCTCCTAGCCAGAAAACAGCTTTATTAGAAAAGTGGGAGATAAAAATGGATGCCATAATTCATGAAACTATAAACGAGAATATAACTAGTTTAACAGGTGTTCCTTCGTGGATGCTTGTTTTATTGAATAGAGTTTTAGAGGTTACAGGTAAAGATAATATTTTAGAGGTTTGGCCTAATTTGGAAGTGTATTTTCATGGTGGTGTCAATTTTAATCCTTACCGCGAGCAATACAAAAAATTAATTCCGAAAGAAGATTTCAGATATTATGAAACTTACAATGCTTCAGAAGGATTTTTTGCTATTCAAGATAAAAACAATTCCAGTGAATTATTACTTATGCTTGATTATGGAATTTTTTATGAATTTATTCCTATGGATGAATTTCAAGGTGAGGATTCAATTGCAATTCCATTGAATGAGGTAGAGCTCAATAAAAACTATGCCCTAGTAATCAGCACAAATTCAGGTTTGTGGAGGTATTTGATTGGCGATACGGTTAAATTCACTTCTCTTGCACCATACCGAATTAAAATTACTGGTCGTACCAAACATTATATAAATGTATTTGGTGAAGAGTTGGTTGTTGAAAATGCGGCCGATGCATTACAAATGGCTTGTAGGGAGACTAATTCAGAAATTACCGATTATACTGTGGCTCCCATTTTTATGGAAGGAAACAATAGTGGAGGTCATGAATGGGTCATTGAATTTAAAAAGAGTCCTTATAATATAGATGAATTTACCAAGGTTTTAGATAATGCTCTAAAAAATCTTAATTCTGACTATGAAGCCAAGAGGTATCAAGATATGACCTTAGCTTTACCGGTGGTTCATCAGGCTACAGAAGGACTTTTTTACAATTGGCTAAAGCAAAATAAAAAATTAGGCGGACAAAATAAAGTACCTAGATTGAGTAATAAAAGAACATTTGTAGAAGAGTTATTAACACTTGCTTAGACAATATTATATCAAAGGCTAATTAGTAAAAAATGAAATCAACAGAAAAAGAGATTAGCTACACTTCAAAAAACACCTATTCTACTCTTAATTCATTAACAAAAAAA
>VAPL010131692.1_pt1 | contig 12062 bp, 11 predicted proteins | sample 3395061 | NCBI WGS metagenome assembly VAPL01 (sample SAMN08290444, study PRJNA428436) | hydrothermal vent metagenome | isolation source: Deep-sea hydrothermal vent chimney 2 | place: Pacific Ocean: Juan De Fuca Ridge | depth 2182 m m
CCAGATATGAGTGTCTTCATTCCAAGATCCTCTCGTGAGTGTCAGTCGATGACCGATACCGACTCGGCGATGATGCCCGCAGCGGTGTCGATCTCTTGTTCTGTGACGGTCAACGGCGGTGCGATGCGAAGGACGTTGCCGTACAGGCCGCCCTTGCCGATCAGCAACCCGCGCTTCTTGCACTCTTCGAGCAGTCGGGATGCACGACCGGCGTCGGGTGCGTCTGTTCCCGGCTCGGCGGTCTCGATGCCGAGCATCAGGCCCTTGCCCCGCAACTCGAGGATCCATGGTGATGCGTCGGTGACGGGTCGCAACGCTTCGAACAGCCTCGAGCCCTGCTTGAGTGCATTCTCTTGCAGGTCGTTGTCGATCAAGTACTTGAGGTTCGCAAGGGCCCCCGCCGACACCAGCGGTGTCCCGCCGAATGTCGAGATCGAGTTCGCTCCGATGCAGTTCATGATCTCGGGTCGTGCAACGACTCCTCCGATGGACAGGCCGTTCCCGATGCCCTTTGCAAAGGTCATGATGTCCGGGGTGATGTCGTGAGCCTGGTATCCCCAGAAGTTCTCACCGGTACGACCCCAGCCGGTCTGGACCTCGTCGGAGACGAACAGGATGCCGTACTCGTCGAGCACCTCCTTGAACGCCTTGAAGAAGCCGTCGGGAGGCGTTGCGAACCCGCCAACGCCCTGGATCGGCTCGGCGATCATGCACGCAACGTCCCCGGAGGTCATCATGTCCATGACCTGGCGCAGGTCGGCCACGGCAGCCTCGATGAACGCCCCGTCGGACATGTCCTTGTAGGGGCTCCTGACCTTGTACGGTCCCTGGACGTAGTGGACGTTCAAGCCCGAGTACCCCGTAGGTGACCATGACCGGTGGCTTGTGAGCGCGATCGCGGTGAAGCTGCGCCCGTGGTAGGAGTTGCGCAGCGCAAGGACCTGATTCGACTTACGGTACGTCGTTGCAAGCAGCATCGCAGCGTCGTTCGCCTCGGTCCCAGACGGGGTGAAGAACACCCTGGCATCGGGGATGCCGGAGAGCTCCGCGACCATCTCTGCAAGCTCGATCATCGGCTGGTTCAGATACAGCGTCGAGGTGTGGAGCACCTTGGCCGCCTGTTCGTTGATCGCAGCAGTGACCTCAGGGAGCGAGTACGCGGTCATCGTCGTGAGGATGCCGGCGAAGAAGTCGAGGTACTCGTTGCCCTCGAGATCCCAGACGGTCCTCCCCTCACCCCGGTCGATGGCGATCGGCTCGTCGTAGTACAGAGCGAGCCACGACGGCATCACCGCCCTGGTTCTGTCTGTGAGTTCCTTGTGAATGCCCATGCGTCTATCCCTCTGTGAGTGGTCCGTAGGTCTCCGGCCGGCGATCCCGGTAGAAGGCCCACTGATTGCGGACTTCTTCGATGAGGTCGAAGTCGAGGTCACGGATGACGAGCTCGGCAGCGGTGTCCGACGCGGTGTCGCCGACGAACTGCCCACGCGGGTTGGCAAAGTAGGACGTTCCGTAGAAGTCGTTGTCGCCGAGATCCTCGATTCCGATGCGGTTGATCGCCCCGACGAAGTACATGTTCGCCACAGCCGAGGCAGGCTGCTCGAGCTGCCAGAGATACGCCGAGAGCCCTCGGCTGGTCGCCGACGGGTTGAAGACGATCTCGGCACCGTGGAGACCGAGTGCACGCCACCCTTCGGGGAAGTGCCTGTCGTAACAGATGTACACGCCGACCTTGCCGACGGCCGTGTCGAACACCGGGTAGCCCTGGTTGCCGGGACGGAAGTAGAACTTCTCCCAGAACCCGCCGACGTGCGGGATGTGATGTTTGCGGTACTTTCCCAGGTAGGTGCCGTCTGCGTCGATCACCGCAGCGGTGTTGTAGAGGAACCCCGCCATCTCCCGCTCGTACATGGGGAGCACCATCACCATGTTGAGCTCCTTGGCAAGCGCCTGGAAACGTTTCGTGGTCGGCCCGTCGGGGATCTCTTCGGCATAGCCGTAGTACTCGATGTCCTGCACCTGGCAGAAGTACGGGCCGTAGAACAGCTCCTGGAAGCAGATCACCTGGGCTCCGTCTGCAGCGGCTTGCCGCGCGTACTCCTCGTGGATCTCGATCATCGATTCCTTGTCACCGGTCCACTCCGTTTGGAGGATCGCGGCTCTCACAACTCTGCTCATCTGAAGCTCCTTCATCCCTCGACCCGCACAACCGGATCGCTCTTCGAGCGTGTGCACACACTAGAGTGTTTTACATCAACTTGCACAAAGCAGAGTTCGTACCAGACAAACATGTCGACTTCAACGAAAACCATCGCCTCGGCCATCACGGAACTGACGCCGGATGGGATCGCCCGCGGGATTGGCTCACTCGTCTCGAGCGACACACTGCCTGGAGGAACTCGCCTCCCCACTGTACGCGAACTTGCTGATGCTCTGGACGTTTCCCCCAGCACCGTCGGTGACGCATGGCAGATCCTGCGTCGCCATCGGATCATCGACACCGAGGGGCGGCGAGGGTCCTTCGTCCGTGACACGTCGAGTGGCCCCACCATCCGTTACTGGCAGGTCCCAACGACCGGCGACGGCATCACGACCGACCTCGGCAGTGGCGTTCCCGATGCCCGGCTGCTTCCGAACCCCCTCCCCATCATGCGAGACCTCGACGAGTCCCCTGTCGTAGCGTCGTACCTCGAGCCACCGGTCCTCGAGGAGCTCGAGGCCATCCTGCGGAACAGGTGGCCGTTCACACCCCAGCGCATCACGATCCTCGACGGGGCCATGGACGCCGTCGACCGCCTCATCCAGGCGACCGTGACGGTCGGAGACAAGGTCGGTATCTCGGACCCGGGATTCCCCCCCCTGTTCGACATGCTCGACCTTGCGGGTGCGGTGACGATCCCGCTCCCGCTCGACGACGCCGGGTTGGTTCCCGATGCGGTAGAACGCGCCGTCGATGAGGGCATGTCCCTGCTCATCGTCCAGCCACGTGCGCACAACCCGACAGGTGTCTCGATGACGTCTGGGCGCAGGGACGATCTCACTGCGATCCTTGCCGGGCGACCGGTGCTGATCATCGAGGACGACCACTCGGGGGCAGTATCTGGGACGGATCTCAACAGCCTCGGGACGGAGATCCCCGACCAGGTCATCCACATCCGCAGCTTCTCGAAATCCCACGGTCCGGACTTCCGTCTCGCTGCGGTCGGCGGGTGCTCCTCGCCGATCTCCCTCGTCGAGCGTCGCAGGATGCTCGGACCGTCGTGGACGAGCAGGCTGCTTCAGTCGATCCTCGCCCGGATGCTCACGTCGGCCGAGATCGAGGCCGCCATCACCACGACCGCCGGGGTCTATGCCACACGACGGGCAGCCGTCGTGGATCGCCTGACATCGCACGGGATCGAGATCGCAGGGGCACACGGCCTCAACATCTGGCTCCCCGTCAACAGCGAGGCGACCGCCGTACCGATGCTTGCAGCCCACGGCATCGGTGTCGCCCGCGGTCGGCCGTTCCGACTCGAAGCGACCGAACAGGACCATATCCGGGTCACGACCAGTGCCCTCGATACCGAATTCGACAACGTGACAGCACGACTCGCTGAAGCCTCCATAGGGAGACTCGACGATTCACCCATTCAGAACGGAGGACGAAGATGAATATCGGAGTGATCAAGGAGATCAAGCCGGACGAGCGTCGCGTCGCGATGCTCCCGGGAGCCGCAGCAGATCTCGTACACAGAGGGCACGAGGTCTTCGTGCAATCAGGAGCAGGCGCCGGTGCCGGGGCCCCGGATGCAGCTTTCATCGACGCGGGCGCAACGATGCTCGACTCCGCCCAGGACGTCTTCGACCGTTCGACGCTCATTGTCCATGTCAAAGAACCACAGGCATCTGAGATCGCGATGCTCCGACCGGATCACATCCTGTTCACCTATCTGCATCTCGCTGCTTACCCCAAGGTTGCTGAGGGACTGCTCGCCTCGGGAGCAACAGCCATCGCGTACGAGACCGTCGTGAAGAACGGCACCCTTCCCCTCCTTGCACCGATGAGTCACATCGCAGGCAGGCTCTCGACGCAGGTTGGCGCCTTCTACCTCATGGCACCCAACGGCGGCATGGGAACACTCCTTGGTGGCCACGCAGGTGTGCCCCAGGGTCAGGTCGTCGTGATCGGTGCCGGTGCTGCCGGGCTGAACGCTGCCGATGTCGCCGTCGGTCTTGGAGCCCAGGTCACGATCCTCGACGTCAACATCGATGCGCTCGAACGGGTCCACGAACGCTGGGGCTCGCGCATCGTGACCGACTACTCAACGCGTGGCTCGGTCCAAGAGTGGACGGCCAAGGCCGATCTCGTCGTCGGTGCTGTTCTCGTTGCCGGTGATCGGGCTCCGATCGTCGTCGACCGCTCCATGCTTACGAACATGCGCCCCGGTGCGGTGATGGTCGACATCTCCATCGATCAAGGTGGCTGCTTCGAGACGAGCAGGGAGACGACCCATCACGAACCGACCTACGTCGTCGACGACATCGTCCACTACGCCGTCGGCAACATCCCCGGCTCGGTGCCCCATACGTCATCGCGTGCGCTCTCGAATGCCACGCTCCCCTATGTGCATGCACTCGGTGGAGGTATCCAGGACGCTCTCGACAGACGACCAGAGCTCGTCGAAGGTGTCAACGTCGCTGCCGGCTCGTTGACGAACGAAGCCGTCGCGCATGCTCTCGATACAGCCTTCGTGCATCCAAAGACCGCTCTGGGGATCTGAACCGCAGCCAGAGCACTCCACCGATGGTCCGAACGGCCTATCTAGTCAACGCGTGCGCCTGCCGATAGTCACTCCAATGGGAGTGAGCGGTTCGCGAGACGCGGCCGTGCTGAGGGGAATGGGCGCCACGACGTCACGACCCTAGGGCCGGATCGCCGCCGTTCGATCGACGAGGTGGAGATAACGCTATGGATCAGATCAATCGTTCCGATGGGATCGCCGTGCAGCCTGTGGCCCGTGCATCGGTGAAGGCAACCATCGTCTTCGTGCTCGCGCTGGCGATCACGTTGACGTCGGTGGCAGCACCCGTACGGGCTGGAACCAGTGAGAGCCAGGACATCGACAGTGTCCGGGCAACGGTGACCGACACGTACAACTACAAGATCGGCCTCCTGACCGACCTGAAGGCAGGAACGGACAACCCTGAGAAGCTCGCTATATACGCCGCCGGGATCGCTGAGCTGACGGCACTGCGGGACGGGAGCGTAGCGACCGAGGCGACCGTCGACGGACTCTGGGCCCTCAAAGAGCGCGCATACGCCATCTACGGGGAAACGGCCAACGCAGCCAAGAACGCTGGCATGACAGATGCCGAGATCCTGCATGCAGCCAAAGTCAAGGTGGCAAGCAAGATCGACTACAAGATCAAGCTGCTGACCGACTGGATCGCAGATTGTGACCTCGCCGCAGCCCAGGCGATCGTCGCCGCCGGAATCGCCCAGCTGAACGCCCTGCGCCCGGAGCTCGAAGCTGTCACGACTCCCGACGCTGCGTGGGCCATCAAGGATCGCGTCTACGCCATCTATGGATCCACGAAGACCGATGCCGAGAACGTCAAGAAAGCGAACGAGGAAGAGTGCGACGACAAGAAGGGCGATGACAAGACCGACGCGGAGAAAGCAGCGGAGGCTCTTGCCCAGGCACGACGCACGACGCTGACGCTCATCGAACGTAAGACGGCGATCTTCAACGCCGCTGCTGCAGCTGCCAAGATCCCTGCAGTCGTCGAGGTGTTCGAGAGTGCCGCCAAAGCGGTGGCAGATCTCGAACCAGCTGCACGCTCCGCAAGGACCATCAAGGACCTCAAGGCGATTCGAGAGCAGGTGATGGACATCTACGAAGCGGCAAAGGATGATGCCGCTGCCATCACGAACCACGAGCCGGGTGAAGGCAACTCCGAGGAAGTCGATGACGCCGGACGAGCGATCGAGGAACACCTCGACGGTGTCGAGTCGTATGTGATGAACATCGTCGACCGTGCAGAGGCATCCGCAGAGGAGAGCCCGGAGACCTATGCAAGCCTCGTCGAGGCCAAGAAGCAGGTCCTTACCGCCGCCGACGCCGTGCAGCGTGTCGTCGAGTCCGGGAAACGTCTCGATGACAAGTGGGAGGATCTACGCGACGCACTCACGAACTTCCGCCGTGCCGTGATCCGACACTACATCGCCACGAGCGATGGGCCTATGTTCGTCGGCGGCTTCCACATCGCCGGCTGAGCACGTCATCACCAACTGACCGTGTGGCGCCCTCCCGGGGGCGCCACACTCGCGCTACGGACGACCGTCAGACGCAGCTCGCAACAGTGTCACAATGAAGCCATGACACATCCCGATCCTGTCCCCGTGACAGTCACCTTCACCAAGGAGTTGACACCGCGCGCGAGACGGATCACCTTCAAGGGAATGACCGTCGTCGAGAGCGTCAAGCCGGCGTCGTACCTGTCCCTCTACTTCGAGGACCCTCAGAACGATCAGCCTTCCGAGCCCGACTCGCCACGACGCAACGAACGCAACTACACACCACGCTACCTGGATCCTGAATGCCACTCGATGACCGTGGACTTCGTGCTCCATGGTTCAGGTCGCGCTGCTGAGTGGGCGCATACGGCGAAAGCGGGTGACACGATCTGGGCATCGCCAACCACAGGTGGATACGACATCCCCGACGATGTTCACCATCTCGTCCTCGCAGGCGACGACACCGCGATCCCCGCCATCGGGACCATCCTCGAGGCGCTGCCCCGGGATACGCGAACGACCGTCATCATCGAGGTGGTGAACGACGATGACGAGCGTGAGCCCAGCGATGACGTCCCTTCCGACCCGATCTGGCTCCACCGGGGTACCGATGTGGCTACCGCCGGCTTCCAGACGTTGAACCTCGTGAAGTCGATCGCCGTACCGCCCGACGCTCACTGGTGGATAGCCGGTGAACGGGACGCGATCACCAGCGTGCGAGACGTCCTTACGGAGGATCGTGGCATCGCCAAAGATCGTATCTCCCTCAACGCGTACTGGCGCCTCCGGCCGGACAACGCCGACACACAGTGACGACATCGACCTGTGAGCTCGACAACACCTACATGCCGAGTTCCAGGAGATCGACGTCACCGCCTGGAGTCTCGGCAATGACGCTGGTCAGGGTGGCACCGTCTTGCCACCAGAGGAACATCATGCGCTCGTACGGGATCGCGACGATCTCCCGGCCTCGTGCTCTGGGTGTCACAAGAGCGGGACAGGCAGACCCGTGCGGGCGACAGGAGCGAGTTGCTGTCTGAAACGTCTCTCGGTTCGCCTCTGGAGATATCCACAGAACGTCGCGGTGATCTCGGGAACGAGGTAGCCGTCGATCCCGATCCGCAACGCCGTTCCGAGTGTACGCGCCACGCACTGATCTGTCGTGAGCCCTCCGAAGAACACCTGCTCGGCTCCTTGTTCGACCAGAAGTTGCTCGAGGTCGGTGCCGGCGAACGCATCGAAGCGGGTACGTCCCTGCACCACCACATCACCATCCTCGTAGATCCCGACGGGGAAGTCGGCCCGTGGGGTGCCTTTCGTGAACACACGCCCGAGCGTGAGACGCCCAAGCACTCCCTGTTTGTGAGCAGGGTCGACAACGAGAGGAGCGTGAATCACCGTCACCCCCTCCCGTCGGGCCGCTGCAGCGACACGACGCGCGGTCTCCATGACGTTGCGGTGATCCAGTTGCCTTCTGATGACCAGGTTGTAGAGACCGGGATCGGTCCACTGTCTCTGGAACTCGATGAGCACGAGAGCGCGCTCGATCGTTGGCTCGTCGGGTCTCCCGGGTTGTTCGATGCTCACGGAGTCCTCACAGGTAGATCTGGAACCATTCCATAGTGCGCGTTCTGGCCGCCTCCCCGCCGGGACCGTCGTACACCTCGTAATGTCCCGCATCTACCAGGAGGAGGTCCTTCGGCTCACCGGCCGCCTCGTAGAGGTACACGACCTCGCTGACGGGCACGGTCTGGTCCGCCGTCGCCCCGATCAGCAACAGTGGCCGGGGCGCGATCGACGCGACGAACTGCTCCGGCTCGTACTCGAAGATGCGCTCGGCAGCGTTGAGCGGTATGTCGACTTCCATATGTGGCCACAGCTTGACTGCCTCGGCGAACACCTCGTCGGACTCCGTGGAGTTCAGGAGCACTGCAGGATCGATCGTCGCCCCACTCCCCCGCCGAACACGCTGCACGGCATCGGCCGCCAACATCTCCACAAGACCTTGACGACGCTCGGGCGGGAGCTGCGCGAGCATCCGGGGCACACTGCCGGGCCCAACCTGACCGACGACGACCTTGACTCGCTCGTCGCGGGCAGCTGCCTCGATCGCGATGCCACATCCAAAACTCGTCCCCCACAACCCGAGACGACGAGGATCTACCGAATCGACGGTGCCAAGGAACGTCAGCGCGTTGCGGACATCCTCTACCTGGTGGGCGGGAACCAGCAGGCCGCGCTCACCCTCGCTCGTTCCGAAACCGCGGTAGTCGAACGTCATGACGACGAAGCCGGCATCGGCGAGTCTCTCCGCCATCAGAGGCAGGAGCCACTCCTTGATACCGCGAAAACCGTGTGCCACCACGACACCTGGCCACCCAGTGGTTGGGGCGGTCTCGCCAGGGACACGAATCACCGCTGAGCAGCGAGTTCCCCAACTGTAGAAGTCGACATCGTGTGTTCGCACCATGGTGCTCCATCAGGGTGTAGCGTGCCTTTACGTTAGAACGAACTAGTTCGTTCGTCAATTGTACTGGTAGCATCACGTCATGAAGCGAACCTCAGACGCCACCCGATCCCGAATCTTCGATGCTGCACGAGCCGAGTTCGCCCGGTTTGGCATCGCAGGAGCCCGTGTCGACCGCATCGCTGAGAACGCACCTGCCAACAAGGCACGGATCTATGAGTACTTCGGCGACAAGGAGAGTCTCTTCGCCCTGGTATTGGAGGTCGAGTTGGAGCGGCTCGGCTCGGCGATCCCCGTCCCCGAGGATCCAAGGGGCATCCCCAACTATGTGCGAGCTGTCTTCGACTACCACGCTGCACACCCGGACCTGGTGCGGCTGCTGTATTGGGAGGCGCTGCACTTCTCATCTCAGGACGCCCCCAGAGAAGAGGAACGCCGGACGTTCTACGCCCAGCGGGCTGAGTACCTCGCCCAGGCCCAGGCCGATGGAGTCATCCCCGGCTCGCTCGACCCACGGCACCTGCACTTCCTCATGCTCGGCCTGACGACGTCGTGGTTCGGGCTTCCCCAGCTCGCCAGGATGCACCTGGATGATGATCCGGGGGCTTCCCAGAACCTCGTTGCACAGCGTGAACACGTCGTATGGGCAGTGTGCCGGATTCTTGGGCTCGAAGATCCCGGAGGGCCGGACAACGCCGACACACAGTGACGACATCGACCTGTGGGCTCGACAACACCTACATGCCGAGTTCCAGGAGATCGACATCACCGTCTGGAGTCTCGGCAACGACGCTGGTCAGGGTGGCACCGTCTTGCCACCAGAGGAACACCATGCGCTCGTACGGGATCGCGACGATCTCCCGGCCTCGATCGGTGACGGCGATGACTCGTTCCGTATCCTCTGACACGTAGCCAAGCGCCCAGGTCAGCCCACCTGAACTCGTCGCGCCGCCGGACCATGAGAACTCGACCCCCTCGCTGCGGCAGGGGCCACCGCTGACCTCCATCCCCCTCCAGTCGGCGAGGCACTCGTCTCCCGGCGGTGGTCCGTCCTCGGGTGGGTAGAAGATCCCTCCGGGCACGAATCGGCCGACACCACGCTTGCCCATCGGCGTTTCGACGCAGCCGTTGGCGATCATCGGCTCATCGGTCAGGTCCTGTGGGTACGGTGGGAGATACCCGCACGGTTCGATGACGATCGCTCCGGTTGTCTCAGCTTGCTCGGTGGTCGACGTCGTACTCGTGACCGCCGGGGAGTCGACGATCCCTCCGAGATGGTCACCGTCGAACGGTCGGGTACATGCCGGCGGGACACCGTTGCGGTCGAGCACCCTCACTTCGTCGACGGTACCGGCCGGCACCAGCGCAAAGGGTCGATCGTCCAGCAAGCCTGTGCTGCCGATCGTCTCCAGGCGGCCATCGACGACGATCTCGACCGAACCACCCGGCTCAGCGACTGCAAGAGTCCACGGGTCCTCCTCGACAAGGGCGCATTCTCCCCACGCCGGGTAGCCCGCGTACGGGACGACCTCGCCATCGTCGACTGTGTACAGATAGATCCACTGCTCCGGCCCGCTACAGCTCGATCCACAGTGCTGCTCGCCGAGCGTGATCACGATGTCGGCCCCATCGAAGGTCGTGCGGCCGATGAGTTGCTCACCACCGGGCGTGATAGGGATCGGTTTCGTCCGCAATACCGTGTACGGCTGGAGCCTCGACAACAGGTCTTCGACGTGTTGGGGTGATGGGCCCGATACGAGGACGTCCCAACCGGAGCCGTACGCCGTTGCGAACGTCGTGCCGCCGGCCTCCCAGGTTCCGGTTCTGGCGAACGCTCGACACCCTCGTTCCTGGGTGACGGTGTAGCCGTCGTAGAGGAACTGAAGCGTCACGCACGTGTTGGACTCATCGAGCGTTTCGCGTATCGACTCGAGCGTCGGGGGGTCATCGGGTATGTAGAAGACGTCGGCGAAGAAGGGCAGACTCCGGACGTAGGCGAGCTGCACCGGCTGGAGCTCTGCATCCTCGGTGGAAGGGATCGACTGTGCAAGTGCCTCCATCGATCCCTCCGGTGCGGTAATCACAAGGGGCTGTGGCCGCGACTCGATCTCAGCAGAGGCCGTGCCGGGGAAGTCCTCATAGAAGAAACCTGCAGAGCATCTCGAGGCATCCACCCATTGCCGGCCTTGCTCGAGGCGGCGAATGAACGTGTCACGGTCGCCGTCGACCGTCCATGTCCGCACCGGTACCGAGACGGAGAACTCGCCGGGTTCCTCCAAGACGACATCCACCAAGGACCCAACGACAACGTCGCCGGAGATGAAGGAGAGTGCAACCGTCCCAGACAGAGGCAACCCAGCGGATGCCGGAGGTCCCCACGCGAGTGCGAACGTCACGACTCCCGGGTAGGGGACGAAACAGGATTCGATCCACAGTCTGGTGCCATCGGGAACGTTGAGCGTCTGTACGTCGCCCGGACCACGCATCTCGATCGACGACACGACCCCGGGTTCGACGCCGGCAACCACGATCGGAGCATCGCCTGTTGCAGGGATGGCAGGCGGTAACACGAAAGAACCGGAGACCCCGGGGACCGTCGAGGACGGCTGCGACACCGGTGCTCGTGATGTCGTACTCGATATCGCGGGGATCACACCAGGATCGTCTCCGGCGTCAATGCCCGGATCGACGCACGCTGTCGCCACGATGGCGAGAACCACAAGCAGCAGCCCGAATCGTCGCATCCGTATCCCTCCCCGATGCCACCGACATTCTAGCGTCGACAGCACCCGCGTTCTGTGGGCTCACTGCGGCATATACCGGACGACCAACCCAGGGTTAGCTGCGGCATATATCGGACGACCAACCCTGGGTATCCGGCTGTGCCGGGCGGCGAGCGTTCTGTGGGCTCACTGCGGCATATATCGGACGACCAACCCTGGGTATGGGGCGTACGCGGGAAGGGTGCCGCGAGCGGCACCCTTCGGTGTGGAGGTGGGGGGAATCGAACCCCCGTCCCGAGAAACATCAGCGCCGGCATCTCCGAGCGCAGCCAACAGCGAGCTTTCGGAACACGAGGACTCTGTCGGCAAGCACCCTCATGCCCTATCCGGGATCGTCTTTCCCCACCGGTCCCGGAACCCCGGCGGGGGCATCCCACATTGCAATGCCCCGACCTGCCGAGGTGGGTACCCAACAGGGGGACAGGAGCGTTTATCTACGCTGCCAGTGCGTAACTATCGTTTGCACTTATATATGTTCCGGCTCTTTAACGAGGACTCCGGAGACCTCGGCTCGCTTCCGGCGCCTCAACTC
>VAPL010268816.1_pt1 | contig 12062 bp, 10 predicted proteins | sample 3395061 | NCBI WGS metagenome assembly VAPL01 (sample SAMN08290444, study PRJNA428436) | hydrothermal vent metagenome | isolation source: Deep-sea hydrothermal vent chimney 2 | place: Pacific Ocean: Juan De Fuca Ridge | depth 2182 m m
CCGCTACCGCTGCCGCTACCGCAACTGCAGCCCCCACCACTACCACTACCGCCGCCACCATCACATTCAGCAATATCATCTTCAGGTATTAACACAGAAGGAGGAGTCGTGTAGGTGGCTTTGGCTTGAATATTTGGGTTGAAATCTGAGGCAATAGTCTTTAATAGAACTTCTGTATTTCCATTTCCTGTGTTGCCTAGCCCAGCCCAAGTTACTTTTACTTTCAACTCAGCTTGTCCGCCGTTGCTATCATCATTAACGACATCCCAAGTAATAAAATATTCCGTATTGGTACCTTGTTTTTTCTCGGGTTCTTCGTCGGATGGGGGTTCGTAACTGGCTGTATCACCAATCGCGTAGGCGAAACGCAAGCTTTCCAGTTTCGCTTCGGCAATATTTATGGCTTCACTTTGTTGTTTTGCCAATAAACTTTCATGGGATATTTTAGTTTGAAATGTTGCGACACCAATGAGACCAACGCCTAGGATCAACATGGCGGCGAGAACTTCGACTAAGGAAAAGCCAAACTGACGATGACGTTTAATATGTTGTTTCATGTTGATAACCTTAAATTGATAACGATTTGTTGAGTCGAAATTTATGAGTTTTCAAAATTACGCCAACTGCCAGGCACGGGCAGATAGACACCGCTATTGTTTATCAAGTAGTCAATAATAGTTTGGTTGTATTTTAGTTCTAGAAATTCGTTGGAACCGGCTGTGCCTGTTAATACGGTATTGCCTTCAACAATCACACTACCTTTGATTTTTCCTTTAGCGTTATTATTAAGCCAGTCGCCCATGATGTAGACCAGCCCGTTGATGTTTGCATTTTTATGTGACATTTTAAAATCACCGTCGATAACTAGAATGATTGGGTCGATGATACCGGCATTTTTATTGTATATACCGGTTTCTTTATCATATGCCATGGTTAAATCACCGCTGATCCAAATGAGACCACTTAATCCTTCAATATCATTGTTAGTACATTCGCTGGTGTTGCAATTGATGACGGTGCTGACTTTTCTAATATTTTCTTTGGTATTGCTAAAAAAAGTTTCAAAGAAAGCATCATCATTTTTTTCTGATCCATCGGCATTTAAGGACAGTTTTTCTGATGATGTGACAATGCGTTCTTTTCTATTGTTTGGATCAGTAATTTGGGATGGGCTTCTCGGCACGTTGACATTATTACCTGACTTGGTAAGTGTTCCTCCCGCCCAGAGGACGGTATCGTTGTCTTTGTCTTTGTTGTCAATGTTAATATTGTCTGTTAGCAAGACGTTGTCCAAGGATGTTAATGTGACGGCCGGAAAGCTCTTTCGTATGAATGGAGAAAATTCAAATTGCTGAGAAATTTTAGTGGTTGCACTATCATCTAATGATTGGCCAGTCACGGTAACTTGTAGTTTGTTGGGGTCGTCGGGGACAATTGTTTGATATGAAATAGTGTAAGCACCTACGCCGCTTAATGTTAGTATATCAAGTGTACCGCTATCGGTGGTGATTTGGGATTTATCAATGGCTGTAATGGCTTTGTTGAGTCCCGCATCACTCCCCATGGTCGCTTGCTTTGCCCGATAAAAATTGTTGGTGACGCGTTGTTCTAGTATGCTAACTTGGGCGCCATAAAGAGTGATTAAGGTAGTGCTAAACAGTAAGACACCGGCCATCAGTAATGTTGAAGCGCCGGCTTGATTAGAGTATATTTTTAATCGATAATTATTCATTATGTGTTACCTCTTACTAAGCCCAATGACAATTTTTTAGTTAGGTACAGTGGATACCACTTCGTTACGTAACATGGTGCTGTCTTCAAGAATCATTGCTATATCCTGGTTTTGTTTAGATTGGGCTTGTAGTCCGATATTGATAGTTGTTATGTTAATGGTGGAATCGCCTGGGCTCGGTGCTATGTTATCGTCGATATAGTTGCCATTTTCATCTTTACTGCATGGCGTATAGGGCTCGGTACTCATATTGGTACAGTCCACTATTTTGCTAAAGGTTAAATTAGTAATGGTAACGGTCTCGGGGTCGGTAATATTTTGCCAAATATCCGTTGTATTATCGGGATTATCACAAGCATTGGCGTTAGTGCGCATTTGCACGGCACCGTTATTCAAGCGGAACCCGAATTCATCGTTGGGATTTTCGACATCACCACCATTGTTGTTTGCATCATAGGTGTAGGATAGACAGTTTTTTTCTTCGTTAATAGCAATGTCACCAAAAGGATTGTTATCATCCATTGTGGCATCCCTCCAGTAACCAGAACGTTGTATATCATTTTTCATAATGTCTAATACTGAGCGTATTTCTTGAGAGACACGAGATAACATTATTGAATGAGCATTTCCGTTAACGGTGGTAGCATAGACTTTTAAGACGCCAGTCATAATCACAATTCCAATCACAAGACTGACCATCAATTCGATCAGGCTAAATCCTTTTTGATGTGTTATCCAAATAAAATCTGATTTATTTTTCACAATAAAAATTCCCCATGTTAAGAGAAAAATAATTTAGGTGATAGTCAATGCTTGACTATCTTTGTTACGATATTATTTTTAAATAAAAACGAGTTTCCAAAAATTTCCATTAAATATAGCGCTATGTTTAGTTGGCTAAGTGTATTTAACTGCTACTGCCAGAAAAAGAGACTCCTCTCACGGAATTACCGCAACCTGTGCTGGATAAACCGCTGGAGCCAGAGCCGTTATAACCCTCTCGAATTTTTATTTTGCAAGCAACATAAGAGTCGCCGTTCAGCATACTGATGCTTTTCGTGGTGCAAAAGGTATCGCCATTGCTACCGGTCGATGGATTAGTTGCATAATAAGCATCTCCTTCTATTCGGAGCGTGTTGGGCACGCACTCTCCTGCACCCGTTGGTAGGATGACTGCCGGTGGTTCAGTTTGTGCGAGGACGGGTAAATTTGGATCAAAATCGGAAGCGAGGGCGGCTAGCATGATTTGTGTCTCTGGGTTTTGCTGATAGCTAGGGCCAAGCCAGTTGACCGTGACTTCTATTTTCACTTGGCCGCTGGCGATGGCACTTTCTGTGATAGTCCAACTAAGCGAATATTCTGTGTTATTGCCTATTTTTACTTCCGGTTGATCGGGTGGTGTGTAACTTGTTGCATCGCCGATGGTATAGGAAAATCGTAGGCTTTCTAGTTTTGCTTCAGCGATATTTACTGCTTGATTTTGTTGTTTCGCTAAGGTGCCTTCTTGCATGATTCTTGTCTGAAATTTAGCGACACCGATGAGTCCGATGCCTAATATCAACATGCCAGCTAAAACTTCGACTAACGAAAATCCATGTGATTGGCGAGAGTGTATTATATTACGCATATAAATACCTTAGTGTGAAAGTGTGAGTTAATAAACTTAAGATTGTGGGATCTCAAAATCTCGCCAAGTACCCGCGACAGGTAAATAAGCACCGACTTGGGTTTTTAAATAATTCATGATTTCTTCATGATATTTTAGTGTGAAATCTGGGGTCGCTCCGGTGGAGCCCGCTAAATTTGTGATGCCCTCTACAATAACACTGCCTCTGATTTTTCCTTTAGCTTTGCTTATATTATTGTTCCAGGAGCCCATAACATAGACTAATCCATGGACTAAGGAGCTGTGATTTGACATTTTAAAATCACCATTGACAATTAGAATGATGGGATTTATGGTCGTAGTGATAGGAGGACTGGCTGTATAGTCTTTGATATATTTTCCGACGGACTTGCCAGCATTAAGATTGAGATTGCCATCAACCCACACTAAGCCAGTGAGCGTTTCAATATCAGTATCAGTACAACCTAAACTGCAATCGACAATCTGACTAAATTTTCTGACATTTTGTTTAGTGTTAGCAAAAAACAGTTCAAAATAACCATCATTGGTTAAATCGATGGTAGTGCTACCTGATTTTTTTGAGACTTTTGGATCACGAATCCGCATGCGTTTATTGGTTAACCCAAGATTGAGATTTTGTCTTGAGGTCTTTGGGCAACGCTTGCCTGCAGTGAGGCTCGTTTTGTTGAATACGCCACCTGAGATTAATACTGTATCATCAATTAGGCTTTTATTATCTAATGATACATTATCTGCAATAGTCACATCGCCTTTGGATATCAAGGTGCTGGTAGCTAAGGTATTACGCAAGAAAGGAGAAAAGGTATATTGTTGTAAAGCTTTATACTGAGCACTGTTGTCAGAAGATTTTCCTGTGACGATGACTTCTAGTTCATTGGGATCACCTGCGATGACCGTTCGGTAGCTAGTATCATAACTACCTACTTGACTGAGTGTGCTGGTAGATAATGTGCCAGTATCAGCGCCTATGATTGTGGCTTTTTTCAAATTCATCGTGGCAGCGGTAAGTCCTGATGACGTACTTAGTTCAGCTTGTTTTGCCCGGTAATAGTTGCTTGAAATACGCTGCTCTAATACACCGACTTGGGCGCCATAGAGGGTGACTAATGTGGTGCTGAATAGCAATATACCGGCGACTAATAATGTCGAACCACCTGTTTGCTTGTAGAATTGTTGAAATTTGAAATTCGTCAAAATGATGACCTCGCAACCAATAAGTTAAAATGGCTATTGAATTGTTGTGATAATGTCATTTCTCAACATAGTGGCGTCAGAAACTTGCATTGTGATATTTGGATCACTGGCTGAGACACCTTGAATGTCAATCGTAATGTTGGTGGTGTTAATTGTTTTTTCACCTATGGCACCTGGGTTAGTATTGCAGGAGGTAAAGGGTTGTGTGCTAACATTTAAGCAGTTTACCTTTTTAGTGAAAACTAGATTATTTACAATAATTGAATTGGGGTCAGTGATGGGTGCCCAGGAAATTCGGGTTGGCAAGGCGGTATCGCAGGCATCCGCTGCGACTCTAGCTTCAATGGCACCTTGATTAAGTCGGAAACCAAACTCATCCCCAGGTTGATCAAGTACGCCATTATTATTGAAATCGTAAGTAAAGCTAATGCAACTTTGATCATAGCTAATCTTCAGAAAACCAAAGGTGTTGCTCGTATCAATATTTGCATCTCTCCAATAACCTGATCGTCTAATGTCGCTTTTAATGGCATCTAGTGCCGCGCGAATTTCTTGACTGATGCGAGATAGTTTTAATGAGTGAGAATTGTTGTCTATAGTGCTTGACTGCATTTTAAAGACTCCGGTCAACAAAACCATGCCGAGTGCTAAGCTGACCATTAGTTCAACTAAGCTAAATCCTTTGGTTTTTATTGAGTAGAGTTCATGTATTTTCAATGTGATAACTCCTCTTAAATACGTTTAATGAATCGATGTGATGTATTTAGCTATGGTGGGGGGCAGTTTGGATAAGATGATACCGTGTCAGAGCATAGTTTTATTTGACCAAGGCCCGATAGTTTTAGTGAGACACTGGTACTATTCGTAGCGGTTAATGTAAAACTTCCTGATACAATATTGTTTACTGCATCTGTTATTTTTCCTCTCGGTCCGAAATTAATTGTGCCGGTATAGCTGGAAGAAAATGATATACCTTTGCTCAAAGAAGTGTTAATGAGGCAGGCATTCGTTGAGCAATCACAACTGGGCGTCACATCAAACCCATAACAGGTACTGGTTGTTGATAAAATAATATTGTTATTTATTTTCAGTGCTTCGCTGCGAGCCAGTTGAATATCGGTATAGAGTTTTTCTGAGGAGCCTTTCAAGCGATTTTTGATGTTAAGATTGTTCATTGCAGGTATGGCTATCGTGACGGTGATAGCTAATATGGAAATCGCCGCGAGCATTTCTAATAGAGTGAATCCTGTATGTGCGTTGCTTTTTTTCATAGCGTTAAACTAACCTTTACTAAAGATCGCTAGGTGCCCTTGAAATTTTTAGTATCAATGGGAAATGGTTTTATATTATTCGTTGGAGTCAACATTTAAATATTGATGATACCTTTGAATAAGTTAACGACAGCGATGAAAATACTTAATCTTTCCTGGATTACTTTAAATGATATTTGTGACAATGATCACTAAACCTATATCGTTCTAAGTCCGAAATATTAAATAGTTGTATTTCAAAAATACTTGAAATGAGCTTTAAGTTCTAGCTATCTAATTGATTTAAAAATAAAAGGAGGCGATACATGGCTGATTTAAAAAAGACTGCAGGGTTTACTCTTATCGAAATCATAGTAACTTTAGCCATTGCCGGGATACTCACATCATTTGCCTATCCTGCTTATACTGATTCTGTTCGTAATAGCCGTCGGACAGATGCCATCACCACCTTGGTTGAGTTGCAAATGTTACAAGAGAAACACCGGTCGACGAATATTAGTTATGCAACAGATCTGACTACTTTTGGCTATACGGTTGTCAGTGGTAAATCTCCAACAGCGAGTGGGTATTATGAATTAGCGCTCTCAGGTGTTTCTGGTGCAGGATTTACTATTACTGCAACGCCTCTAGGAGATCAAACGAATGATACCGCTTGTGCGAGTTTTTTGGTGACGCAAAATGGTCCGGATGTAAGTACTGCAGCTAAGAGATCATGCTGGAATCAATAGGATATCCGATAAACCACTATTTGCCATGATTGCAAATAGTGGAATTTTTACAATTATTTTTCAATTTGAGGGCTTGGGTCAACCTGTATGTGGCTGGTTAACAGCACTTTTCCTTGGTCGATTAAGGCTAATTTCCATTCGCCTGTTTCCAAGGGTTTAGGAAGATTACTGATGACTTTGGTAGCGGATACGCCGGCATCAATGCTAACAAGTTGTGTGTGTTGTTGATCGGTTGGTGACGTCCATTGATAAGTGATTTTTTTATTTTCTAAATATTGAGTCAGCTCAGTCCATATGACTAGTTTTTGTTCTGGATGAATGACGGTTTGTTTGACAAAGCGACTGCTTTGTTTGTTTTTTATAAATTTTCCAAAAGCAATGGTTTTAGGGCCTGATACTCGTATTTCATCGCTATGGAGTTGTCGACCACCAATGGGTTGGTAATTTTTCAGGCGAGCGGTGAATTCTTGATTTAACTGGATATACCACTGAGCCGCTAGTTTGTCATAATATGAGGTTTTGCTTGGTTGTAAAGCGGCGATGTTATTTTTTTCTAATGGATCATTATCTAGATTATAAAGCTCCATGTGATTACCAATGCGAGAGCCAATGAATTTCCACTGGCCATCGCGAATTCCCCATAATGGTGGTTGTGAATTTTTAAAAAAATAGGCCAGTTTTTGTTGGTAATCTTTTGTGACTAAACTTTGCCCAGGTATGCGTATGCGTGGTGCCTTGGTAAAGGATAATAGGGTTGGCATAATATCGCCAATTTGGCCGATACGATGCGATAATAAGGTGTCGGAGATGAGTTTTGGATTGGTAATCAATAAGAAATTTTTCACATTTTCTTCGTAAATGTAATTTTTATGAGTCCAATTTTTAGGATGACGCTCAGCAAACGCTTGGCCATGATCCCCAGTGATAAAGATGATGGTATTTTCAAATAAATTTCTCTTTTTTAATGCCTCAATAAATGTTGCGATGACACTGTCCGTATAATGCAAAGCATTTAAATAGCGGGTTTTTCGATCGTTACCTGTCAGTGGAACCGGGTAGTTTTCTGGTACGCTATAGGGGTGGTGGGTGGCATTACTTAAATACTGTATAAAAAATGGAGATGGCGTGGATTGTTGTTGATCAATCCATTCTAATGCTAATTTCACGACGGATTGTTCTTCGCCTCCCCATGAGTGCAGCTTGTTCTGGTTTTTAAATGACCGATTAGCTTCTTTGAAATCAAAATAATAATCAAAGCCGATATTTTTGTAAAATCCATTTAAGTTCCCAAAATCTAGATGTTGGCTTGAGAGTAAAGCCGTGTGGTAACCTAGCGCTTTTAATGCTTTGCCGAGAGTGGGTCCGTTATATAAGTATTGCAATTCCATAAAAACGCTGCCTTGCGTGATAGTCAGGCCGCCTGTATTCATCGCTACATGAGAAACGGTAGTCGCAGGATAAACGCTATATAGGGTGTCAAAGATGATGGCATTTTTTGATAATTCAAATAACGTGGGTGTTATCTTGGGGGAGGGTAAGCCTTGATTAGGGAGAAGTTGCAATGAGCCCACCGACTCTAAAACAAATAATACAATATTGGGTGTGGGTAATTGGGTTTTTAACTGAGAGACAGCTTGGGTGAGTTGGTTTGTGATGACGGCTTTATCGTAATGTTTTCCATATACCGGTTGATAAATATTTTCGATGAGTTGAGCGATAGATTGTTTTGTTTTATCCATCGCTGCTGGGTTTCTGTTTTGCACTGATGTCTGATATACATCAATCATTAAGCTGGCTATGGGGTGATGCTGGGCGTTAATATTAGGGGTTTCTAATGAGTAGACGACGCCACCTGAAGCCAATAATAGGATGGCGAGCGTTAACGAAAAGCGCCTGGGATGTTTAAATAGGGGAGCTAGTCGATGGTCTGATTTTTTTTGGAACGATTCATTTCGTAATACCAATCGAGCAATATATACTGTGCTTATAAGTAAAATGGTACTATTGAGATAGAAAATGTTATCGATTTCTGAGGTGAAGGAGTCGATTAAATTGCTGGCGCCGGCGAGCCCTTCAAATTGGTTGGTATGAAAATTACTAAAAAAGAGTTTATAAAGGACTTGATTAATGATTAAATAGCTATTGCAAGCAAAGACAATCAGAATACTTAACCATTGTGTGATTCGGGAAAAATTAAGTAATACTACCAGCAGGGCTAGTGCCACCGACAATAGGATATTGTCGCTATGAAAGCGATCGATGAGTGTGAAGAGTGAAACAGTATGTTCTGTTTGATTTGGTAAAATATAAAAAACGTAGTTTTCTATATAAATGAAAACAATTAATAGCAGATGGATCATGCAAATTGTTAAAAACAATTCAAGATGATAGTAACGAGCGATGAGTTTCATATTTAGAAAATGCAAAATATAAGTAAATGGAAAGTATCAGTTTCTACAGCCGTTAGTGATAACGGCGGATGATTACTAATAATTTAGCTGGGCTGCAAGATGTGTAAGTTATTTGTTTTTCACCCCTTACGCAGATTTTTTACCAAAACTTCTGGATTGTACTGGAGTTAATATACCGTTAAAATGAGATTTCTTTGGCGGATGAGCCTCCGAGTTTTTGGATAAGATCCGCATTCATTGAATAGTCACGTATTTGAATATTGTTGACATAAATTGCCGCTGTCTCTCCATTATTATCAGAGAAAAGTAGGCTGGGCCGGCTATTGAGATTAGAGTTTAATGCCCATTCACTATCGATTTCAGGTGTCGTATGATGGCCAATGGGTTGGCCATTGAGATAAAAGGACATCTGGCTTTGGTTTTCGCTATTCACCGAGGCAACCATGGCAAGGCGATACCATTGATTGGGCTCAATACGTCCAAATTTTGATGTTTGAATGTTGAGTTGATGCTTTTCATCAATGAATACGATGGCGTTTTTGTCGTTATTATGATGTCTTTGTAATAACGATTGGCGTTTTCCTGTACTTTCTTCTGGTCTTAGAATATCCATGATTAAAGTATATTGATTCATATACTTTCCGCTGCCTGGTCCCATGTGATGGAAGCCTGATAACATTTGCAGTCCATGCTTGGCTTGGTAGGCGGGAACGTGGATTATTTGAGCGACTTGGCCATGGATGGCAGGTAAGCCAAAATCCTTGGTACTGCCAAATTTGACTTGCTGAGAAACCTCTGGCCGATATCCCCAATGGCGGAGTCTTGAGCCGATGCTTGCTTGTAAATTGTGCTGCTGGAAAGTCCATGAACCGGTAATACGGGGTTGAGGTGCTGGACCACCGCTACCATTCAAGCACGCGATGTCATGCAAGGCGGCCGGTCGATCGGTTTCTATGCCATCAATGCCGAGTTGGATGGCGGCTTTCATGGCGGCAGGTTCATTGATAACATAAGTCCATACAAATAAGTTATGTTGATGGGCGATACGAATTAATTCTTGGGTATCGTCGCGCTCCAATAAAGTGGGCCAGAAAAATTCTAATCCAACAACACCATGTTTCTTAAGGTAAACAATCCATTTTTCATCCCAATCCCTAGGGATTTCCCGAAACCAAATTAGTGGTGTATTGGGCAAGTGCTTTCTGTAGCGTTTCAGCATGAAATTATCACTGACGGCCGGATAAATACTGTCTGCTGGCAATGCATGCTCTTTTAGCATGCGTGCGATTGCAGACGATAAATTGCGGACTTTTATATCGAGATATAATGCTCCGCGATGGGCGCTAAGCTTGATGACTTCGGCGAGTGTGGGGACGGTGATGTTTGTTAACGCTGGTTTTTTCCATGAGCCGGCATCTAATGTTTGTAATTGCGCCACGGTCCAGTTAGCTGCCGGTCCCATGCCGTCGGTGGTGCGGTCTAATAAATTATCGTGCATCAGAATGGGGATGCCATCTTTACTTAATCGTATGTCGATTTCAGCAAAATTAGCACCGTTATTAAATGCTTGCTCTACGGCCTGTAATGTATCTTCCGGGTCATCATAAGAGTTCCCTCGGTGGCCGATAACATGAAAATCACATTTGGATAATTTTTGAACGGTTAAATTCGGTGCAGCTAGGCTGGGTAGTGCTTGTTTTGTTTTGCTTATATAACTAAAAAATAATAGCAACGCTATTACTATGACTACTATGACGCTCAAAATAAGTAGTCGTATTACAGTGGTCGATTTGGTAATGAGCATTAGTTAAATCGGATAGGTCGCTAGTAATGATACTTTAGCGTCAAATACCTTCAAAAATTGAATCGAGTTTAGCTTTAAGTCGCCTAGCACCTGAAAATTATTTCATTAATATCAGCAAAAAACTATCCAAGATCACTCTAATTGTTATAAAAATAAGGTGCCTTCACTGACGAATACGGCCTGTCCTCCTATCTGGATTTCAGTGAGTGTATTGTTATTTTTTTGTACGCTGGCTTGTAATACACTCTGCCTTTCATTGGCGATACCTCGCTTGACAATAAATTGATATGTGCCATCAGTAATATGGCTGTCACGGTATAAATAGCCAGCAAAGGCAGGTAATGCTGAGCCAATGGGGGGATCATCAGCAGCTACGATGTGTTGACCTAATAGACGAGCAGAATAGGTCGGTTGATCGGTTTTTGGATTGGCGGTAGTGAATAAAAAGAGTTCGGGAACCAGTGTGGCTGTAGCAGATGAGCTAATCCAGGCTGACAACTGGAAGTGGGCGTTCCTTAATATTTCTTCTGACTGGATTGGCACAATGAGGTAGGGGCGATCACATGTTGCGACCATAGGCCGATAATCGTCGAGGATGAGATCACTCTGCTTGCATGATAGTATTTCAGCCAGCTCATGTAGCGGTGGCACATAAGTATCTAGGATAGGATGTTTGTCCATGGTGAATTGGGTTAGGCTGATTTGGCCTTTGTCTTGATGCAGGGTGATTTTAATGGGTCCAATTTTTTCCTCAACTTGAAAAGTTGCGATACCTTGCTTAAAGCACGGTGCTTGGTAAGTCCCTAAAGTGAATGCCGCCGCAATGGTTGGGTGGCCGGCAAAATTGATTTCTGTTTTTGGTGTAAATATTCTAAATTTTCTAAAAAAATCATCGGTGCTAGGTGGCAAAATAAAAACTGTTTCGGAGAATTTGAATTCACTGGCAATTTTTTGCATTTGGTTCTCAGTGAGCCCGATTGCTTCTGGGAACACTAATATCTGAGCGCCTCCAAATAATTGATTAGTAAATGCATCGATTGTATAAAATTTATATGGCATGTGGTTCTCCAAGGGATTGATCAGGAATGAAACTTATTTAATTTTGACTAACCTGGAGCTAAACGGTACCAAAGTTATTAAATGTGAGCAAAAGGTTTCGTTCGTATTTGGCACAAGTGCAAGATTTATAGAATGCAATGGGTTAGATAGGTATTTTTTGTCTTGCTGATACCACAGTGGCGCGACTTAAATCTCAACTAATTATTTTACAACTA
>VAPL010167757.1_pt1 | contig 12061 bp, 10 predicted proteins | sample 3395061 | NCBI WGS metagenome assembly VAPL01 (sample SAMN08290444, study PRJNA428436) | hydrothermal vent metagenome | isolation source: Deep-sea hydrothermal vent chimney 2 | place: Pacific Ocean: Juan De Fuca Ridge | depth 2182 m m
AACAAGGATGGCACTGTCCCGTATATTCTAATACGGCATCACCAATCTGAAATTGCTTTTCTTTAAGGGCAAGAAGGTTTAAGCCACTGACACAGATATTCCGTCGAAGTGTCGCTGGGTCAATGGAATCAATCCCTAAAAGTGAAGCAATAACGGGTAAATGTTCAGTTTGCATAAGTGTGACTTGACGTTTATCAGAACGACTAGCATAGCGATCTCCTAGTAAGCCTTTTTTAAGGCGGGCTTCTACTTGGTTGACTACTATAATTGTAGCTCGTCGTTTTGGTCTTAAACCTATCCAACTGACATATCCTGTTTGTGGAAGGGTATCTCGTAGCGTTTCTAAGAGTTTCATGATAAAAATTTATTTTGGAGTGCTTTCCTATCAAAGGGAAGCAAAATCAAAATATTTTTTTCAGTTTAATCCCTAAAATTTTCAAATTGCAAGGGAAGATCAATTGATTCTTCTACTTTAAGCATTGCAATGACTTGTTGTAAATCATCCCTTTTTTTCCCAGTTACCCTAAGTTTTTCGCCTTGAATGGCTGTTTGAACTTTAAGTTTCTTATCTTTAATGATTTTCACAATCTTTTTTGCGATAGGTGTTTCTATTCCTTGGTTAAGAGTAACTGGTTGTTGTGCTGTTTTACCGGTATCTTGAATATCTCCCGTTTCCATACAAGCTATATCCACGCCCCGTTTGGTCATTTTTGAAAAAAGGATAGGAAGCATTTGCTGTAATTGAAAAGTTGATGCTGCTTTCATAAGAATACTGTTTTCTAGTAGCTCAAATTGTGCATTAGATCCTTTAAAATCAAAACGAGTAGTGACTTCTTTATTTGCTTGATCGACAGCATTATGAACTTCGTGAGCGTCAAATTCAGAGACTATATCAAATGATGGCATTATATTTTTTAAAGAGTAAGAATTAAATGAAAATTTACTATAATTCTCTTGAACATATAATTCAACGTATTTTTACTAGAATTATTTCTAGACTGATTTAATAAATTCCGCAACTGCTTTAATTCTTAATCTACGAATAGCATTACCAATTTTAGAGCCTTCTAATTGACCCTTCAAAATATCTGAAGTGTCAATATTACAAGCTGCATTAGCCGCTTGTAGAACAAAATATGCTTGAGGATAAGGGTTATTCTCAAGCCCTGTTCGACCTTTAGCATCAGCTTCACAAGCCAGTACAAAATCTTCAACTATTGAACTTGAAGTCTTAAATGCTCCCAAAGACCCAAGCATATCAGTCAAGGTACTGGCTTTTAGCTCAGAAATACGATGGCAATGTGTATGGTGCTTCATCACTTGTAATGCCAGTGTTTTAAACGATTTAGGCACCCTTAGCCTTTTACAAAACTGCTCAAGAACAGGTAAACCTAATTGCTCATGTCCATGATGACTTGGCCATTTGCTTTTATCTGTTTTAGCTTTTCCCAAATCATGTAATAACGCTGCTAAGCGGACTTCAGGTTTTTTTGATAATTTTGAGGCTTGTTCAAGACAGAGTAAACTATGTATTCCAGTGTCTATTTCTGGATGATGTTTTTCAGGTTGAGGGATGCCAAAAAGTTGATCAATCTCTGGAAAAATAGACTTTAAAGCATGGCAATCTTTTAAGGTATAAAAAAATGCAGAAGGTGATCTTTCAGATAATACTTTAAATAATTCAGCCCAAACGCGTTCAGCCACTAAATGATCTGTTTCACCATCATTGACCATTTGCTTCATTAATTGCAAAGTCTCATTTGCAATAGAAAACCCTAAATGAGCATAACGAGCAGCGAAACGGGCAATGCGTAATATTCTTACAGGGTCTTCTGAAAATGCTGATGACACATGTCGAAATAGACGTTTTTCAAGGTCTTCTTTACCATTAAATGGATCAATAATGTTACCCTGTTGATCCATAGCAATGGCATTAATGGTCAAATCTCTTCGGATTAAATCTTCTTCAAGAGTGACTTCTGGTGATGCGTGGACTGTAAACCCCTTATAGCCAGGCGCAGTTTTTCGCTCTGTGCGTGCCAAGGCGTACTCATCGTGAGTCTCAGGATGTAAAAAAACGGGAAAATCTTTACCTACAGGTCTAAATCCTTGAGCAACCATAGATTCTGGCGTTTCACCAATAACAACCCAATCTTTTTCTATGACAGGGTAATTAAGTAAAGAATCTCTAACGGCACCGCCAACCAAAAATGTTTGCATATAAAATATCGTATAAAACTAATTTTGTAGAATAGAATTTTAACAGGGTAAAACAATGTTTGAACTCTTTTTATTCAGTATGCTTTTAGGTGCTATCGCCGGTTTATTAGCAGGGCTCTTCGGTTTAGGCGGCGGTGTAGTGATTGTTCCCGCTCTTGTTTGGTTATTTTCTGCCCACCATTTTCCTGCCGAACAAATAATGATTTTGGCCGTTGCTACCTCGTTGGCAACAATTATTCCTACTTCAATTTCCTCAATAATAACGCATCAAAAATTAGGAAATATATTATGGCATAAGGTTTTTCGTTTAAGCCCAGGCATATTAATTGGGGCAGGAATCGGTGCTTTTATTGCAGATACTATTAATGCAGAATTACTTAAGCAGTTTTTTATTGCTTACCTAATATATGTGGGTTTTCGTATGGCTTTACAAAAAAATACTAACTCTCAGTTAAAAAATCCTAATGACTGGCTAGATTATATTGCAGGTAATGGGATTGGAATACTCTCTTCTATATTAGGAATTGGAGGGGGAACATTAACCGTACCTTATTTAGTAAGTAGGCAAATAGCGATGAAAAATGCGGTAGCAGTATCCAGCACTTGTGGTTTACCCATTGCTATTTCAGGAACACTGGTTTATACCTTTTTAGGCTGGAATAATCCATTTTTGCCAGAATGGAGCATAGGCTACGTTTATTTGCCCACTTTGTGTGGAATTATTAGTTGTAGTATTTTTACCGCTCCAATTGGAGCAAAATTAGCCAGTAAATTACCAGCTAAACAACTAAAGCGGTATTTTTCTATTGTGATATTTTTAATCGCTTTTAAAATGATTTTTAATTAAAAAGAGCCATTAAAAATTATCTTGGACGAATACTAATTTCAACTCGACGATTTTGAGAACGGCCCATTTCAGTTTTATTGGAAGCAATAGGGTAACGTTCTCCAAAACCTCTTGACTGGATTCGGCCGTGTTGAACGCCTGTTTTTACAATATAACTGGCAACACTATTAGCTCTATGTTCTGACAATTCCTGATTGTGTTTATCACTACCGGTTGAGTCGGTATAACCAGAAATATTGATGCTGGTTTCATTAAATTTATTAAAAACTATACCAACCGAATCTAAAATAGAATAAAAATTTCCGTTTATATTGGCTGAATTAGTAGCAAAGGTAATGTTGCCAGGCATGATTAATTTTAAATCATCACCTAGTCTTTGAATTCTAATCCCTGTGCCTTCAAGTTGAGCGCGTAATTGTGCTTCTTGTCGATCCATATAATAACCAACACCTGCACCTACTGCTGCACCGGCACCGGCACCAATAATAGCTCCTTTACCACCGCCTGCTGCTGCACCAATAGCTGCACCACTTGCTGCACCAATCGCTGTACCCCAGCCAGTATTAGCCACTTTTTGTTCGCCAGTGTAAGGGTCAATTGCACAACCTGTGGTTAGAACAACTGCTAAGGTAATGCCTGTCAATTTTTTCATACTAAATTTCCTTGATAATTTCTATAAGACTTTATAACTACAATATTTTATTTATTTGATGGCTTAAGTATAGATGGGATTAGGATAAGCTCAATATCAGACTTGATACTTAGTATATTTGTTCAATTAATATGACAACTTGGGTAAAAATATAGTTATCTGTAACAGAATAAATTATTTTTTAATTAAACATATTTTCATAAAAACATCAGTCAAGATATAATCAACCGAACGTTATATCATTTATAGACCTTAGATCCTAAGTTTTTATTTAGGATCAAGGATTTAAAAGGACTCCATACAATGTCTAAAACCTTGAGATCATCAATAGGGTTAATTCTATTAATTACAACCGTTAGTCTAGCTTCTTGTCAATCCATGCTAAAAGTCATTTCTACTGATAAAAATGATGTTTCAATTACTAAACAAAAGTAGAACTAGTCTTTAATCCTAAATAAAAACCTGTCGTTATGAAAAATACTGAGCAGTTAAGAAAACCAAAACCCTACCAAAAAAAGCAGGCACAAGGTGTGATATACAATAGTCGAGGGCTGTTGTTATATATTTTGCCATTAGGATTAATTCCTGCTGCATTTTTATCATTTGCTTACGGTGATTTTTCAAAAATTATCACTAATGTCGGGGGATGTGCTGCTTTTATATTGGCGGCAGGTCTTCTACGCAGAGGTATTGCTGCCGAGAAGCATTATTTAGATAAAAAAATTACTCGCCCACCAAAATGGCCCTTAAAAACAATGGCATCTATTATTGTTGCAGTGACTACTGGGTGGATAGCCTGGTTAGGTGCGGAGCATTCATTTTTTACCTCTATAGCTTTTGGCTTAGGTGCATTAGGCGGAATGTTTCTATTGTATGGCTTTGATCCTTGGCAAGAGAAAATGGTTGCAGGGTCCCATGGTTATACAACAGAAGAAGTCTCCCAAACTGTAGATGAAGCAGAGGCAAAAATAGTAGGGATTGAGCAAGCTAATAAACAAATTAACAACCGAAGTTTTAACCAGCGCATACGGGTGATATGTGATCATGCCGGAGAAATCGTTGATATCATTCAAGATGATCCGGGTGATATTAGAAGAGCAAGAAAATTTCTTAATGTTTATCTTGATGGTGCTTTAAAAGTTACTGAAGGTTATGCTGATATGCAAAGAAAGCATCAATCTGAAGAGTTGACAGAAAATTTTGATAATGTATTACAAACGATAGAGAGCGTTTTTATTGAACAGAAACAAAAACTGTTGGAAGATGATGTTCTAGATTTAGATGTCCAAATAGAAGTTTTAGCTGCCCAATTAAAGCATGAAGGTGTTGTTTAAACCCAAATTAGAAATTGATAGGAAATAAATATGAGTGAACAGAAAATAACGACTAAAACAGAAGATCTCACGATACCAGGTAGTAGCGTTTTCAATGAGATTGTGCCAGGTGTAACAAGCGATATATTAGCTTATGACCAATCGGATACAAAGAATAAAAAAGCAATAGATGCTATCGTCGCAACAATAGATATGAACGATACGAAATCTATTATCTATTTTGGAAGTAAAGCGCAAGAACAACTCACGACTATTTCCGATAAAATGCTGGAAGGTGTTAAAAATAAAGATATGGGTGAGGCAGGGGGCGATTTAAATGAAATGGTTGCTGCTTTGCGTGGTTTTGATGTGGATAATTTAGACCCTAATAAAAAACCTGGTTTTTTTGCTAAATTATTTGGTCGGGCAAACCCAGTAGTCAAGTTTTTACAACAATATGAAGATGTTCGTAAGCAAATAGATACAATTACTGACAAGCTAGAGTCACATAAAACCGTTTTGTTGACAGATATTACTATGCTCGACAAATTATACGATGCCAATTTAGACTATTTTCATAATCTTGATCATTACATTTCAGCGGGCGATCAAAAACTATTAAACTTGGATGAACAGGTTATTCCAGAAAAAGTCAAAGCAGTAGAAACATCTGAGGCCGTTATTGAAGCACAGGAATTAAGGGATTTACGTTCTGCAAGAGATGATCTGGAACGACGCATCCATGATCTAAGGTTAACACGCCAAGTAGCTATGCAAAGTTTACCGGGTATTCGGTTAGTTCAAGATAATGACAAAGGGTTAGTGAGTAAAATCAATTCAACTATTGTTAACACCATTCCATTATGGCGGCAGCAATTGGCAACAGCCGTAGCGATTTATCGTTCATCTGATGCAGCAGAAACCTTGCAATCAGCAACTGATTTAACTAATGATTTGTTAGAAGCTAATGCAGAAAACCTTAATCAAGCCAATGCAATTACTCGTAAGGAACTAGAGCGGGGTGTGTTTGATATAGAGTCCGTTAAAAAAGCCAATGCAACATTAATCAATACCATTAATGAAAGTTTACAAATTGCTGATGAAGGTAAAAAAATGCGTGCAGAATCAGTCTTGCAACTTGAAGAATGTGAAACAGAATTACGTAAATCACTTTCTGCTGCTGCAAGTCGGGCTGAAGAAGTAGAAGCCAAACCATCAGTTTAAACATTATCAATAGGAGAGAATAATGGGGTTATTGGATAAATTATTTGGTGAATTTGTTGATGTCATTGAATGGCTGGATGATTCTGACGATACTATGGTTTACCGTTTTGAACGGTATGGAAATGAAATTAAATATGGTGCAAAATTGACGGTTCGTGAATCGCAAGTTGCTATTTTAGTTAATGAAGGTAGAGCAGCAGATTTTTTTGAACCGGGCATGTATGAATTAGAAACTAATAACATGCCAATTATGACCAGTTTAGAAAACTGGCCGCATGGGTTTGATAGTCCTTTTAAAGCAGAGGTCTATTTCTTTAATATGCATCGTTTTGTCGATTTAAAATGGGGAACAAAAAATCCCATTATGCTACGAGATCAAGAGTTTGGTCCCGTTCGACTGCGTGCATTTGGTAGCTATACCGTTAGAATTAATGATCCTTTAACGTTTATTAAAGAAATTACTGGAACCAATGGGCATTTTTATACCACTGATATTAGTGACCAATTGCGAAACCTAATTCTTTCACGCTTTGCGACTATTTTGGGTGAATCGAAAATTCCTATTCTTGATCTAGCGGCTAATTATGATGATTTAAGTGAATATGTTACCAGCAGAATAGCTTCAGAATTTTTAGATTATGGACTAGAAATAACCAAATTATTAGTTGAAAATATTTCTTTGCCTCAAGAAGTAGAAGAAGCTCTTGATAAGCGAACCAGTATGGGCATTGTGGGAAATTTACGCAATTATACTGAGTTTCAGGCAGCTGAAGCAATGAAAGCAGCCGCTGAAAACCCATCTGGAGGAGGCGCAGAAGGATTAGGAATGGGGATGGGATTTGCTATTGCTAATAAAATGGGAAGTTCACTCTCTACACCTCCGCCAATTCCAGCCGTTACTAATTATTTTATTGCTATTGATAGTAAACAAACTGGGCCATTTAATTTATCAGAACTTGAAGGCAAAGTTAATTCTAAGCAAGTAAAGAAAAATACTTTAATTTGGAACCAGCATTTAGTTCAGTGGACACCTGCGAATAAAGTTGCTGAGTTAGCTAGCTTATTCTCCATGACTCCTCCTCCTATTCCAGAACTAAAATCAGAGAAGAATTAATAAAATTGATTTAAAAAAGTACGTGAAAAAAAATACGCGACTCAAGCCTGTCAGCCAAGATAATCAATTTCCTTGCTCTCAGTGTGGAGCAATGCTGAAATTTAAACCAGGAACTCAACATCAGGTCTGTGAATACTGTCATCATCAAAATGAAATCAGTCAAAACTATGAAGTTATTGAGGAATATGATCTTCATCAAGCTTTAAGAGAACTTGCAAAAGCAAAACCAATTCAAATGGTGGAACAGGCTCATTGTAATGCCTGCGGTGCTAGTTTTAAATTTGAAGCTAGTGTTCATGCGGGTGAGTGTCCATTTTGTGGTACAGATATAGTTACCAGTCCTCAAAAAATCAAGCCTATTCCTCCAAAGTCTTTATTACCCTTTATTATTACTGATGCTCAAGCTAAACATAAGTTTAAGCATTGGCTAGACGGGCTATGGTTTGCTCCAAATGAAGTTAAAAAATATGCTCGTAAAGAAACTAAATTACTTGGTATTTATCTCCCTTACTGGACATACGATAGTCAAACGGAAAGTAAATATCTTGGTGATAGAGGTGATACTTACTATGTAAATCAACGAGTTAATTATGTGCAAAATGGGCGCAGAGTTTCTTCTGTAAGAAGAGTGCCTAAAATCCGTTGGAGAAGCGTTAGAGGGCGCGTTGCACGATTTTTTGATGATGTGTTAATTGGAGCGAGCTTATCGTTACCACGACAAATTCTTGATCGGCTAGAACCATGGGATTTAGAAAACCTTGTTCCTTATGATGAAAAATATATGAGTGGTTTCCAAAGTGAGCTTTATCAAGTTGAGTTAGATGAAGGTTTTGATCGCGCAAAACAAATTATGGATGGCATAATTCATCGTGATATTGCATTTGATATTGGTGGCGATCATCAACGCATACATCAAGTCAGTACAGGGCATAATAATACGACCTATAAACATTGCTCGCTTCCGATTTGGTCAGCAGCCTTTTTGTACCGGAATAAATCTTATCGTTTTGTGATTAATGGTCGTACAGGGCAAGTACAAGGTGAAAGACCCTATAGCTATTGGAAAATAGCACTTGTTGTTATACTTGGATTGATTTTAATTGGGGGAGGATTAACTCTAATGGAACAATCGGGAGCTTTTAATCAAGTTGAATATTCAACTTATTATCCTTATTGAAAATTGTGCCGTTAGTTCTATCAAAGACAGAATCACTAGATTTTGATTGAAATTTGAAAAGTTGACCATATATCTATAATGGAATTGTTACTTATTAGGAGAAGACAATGTCAAAACCAAATTTAGAACGTGCTTCATTACCGAATCCTTTAATTGTTGGATTTATATTTACTGTGTTATTTATTATTGCAATGGTGTTTATTGTATTGTAAATGTACATAGAAAGAATTTTGCTTTTCACTGATCTTCAAGTACGCCAACATTTTGCGAAATCTGTTGGCGTTCTTGTTTCTACAGCGTTACTTTTTCTCGTTACTTTTTAAACGAGTAGTCTTAGAACGTTTACTTCTTAAGGTATTTCCAAAATACAAGCCTAGATCTGTTCTTTGGCCCCTATTGTCCACATAATGAATAGTAGATCCGTCCCCCTCCCAGATACCTTCTAGTGTAAAACCAGCAGTCTCTTCGTTTTCAAATATAAGGATTTTTACAGACCCATAAAAATCATCATAATATAAATACCCTTCTCCAGTTGTAGAAAAATCGTTACTAGTATATTGAACTAAAAAACTTTCATTATTTAGTGCTTTGCCAAGAAATGGGCCGACAGAATACACATCGCCATCTGAATCAATTAGAGTAAAATCAGCTGCCAAGGAATTGGTTAAGCCGATTGAAATCCAGAATAAAAATGCGAAACTATAATAGCTTATTTTTCTTTTCATAAAAATTCCTCTTATATTTAAAAAATTGTATATTAAATAGGGTATTCGATTTATAAGAATACGAAAGAAACCCTCTATTCTTATAGGCGAACCCCTAGATTAGTTATTAGATATGTTTTTAATTCAAACCAGATATTTTTGAATCTAAATAATCTGAATTAATGTTATTTTTTAGAGCTCTTACCACCTGACTGATGTCTTTGGGGAGAGTATGTATTTCGAGATTTTCCAAACTTTGATCCCGAAGAAAAAGTTGGCTGAGTTCTGGAATAACTTGACTTACTATTTCCCTTAGAACTCTTTCCTGAAGTGGGGTAAGACTGAGTTCTTGAATAATTTGAGTTCCTGTTTCCTTTTGTACCCTTTCCAGAAGAGGGGAAGGAGTTATTTACCGATGGTTTTTTGTAATTTTTACTGCTTTTATTAGATAAGTTATTCTTATTAACAGACCTATCTTCTCCAAAGCGAGAGTTGTTTCTCCTGATGGGTCGCTTTATATTTGGCTTACTAGATTGTTGATACCCGTTATATCCATGCTTAGCATTAGGTTTCCGAGGTTTATTGGAATAATTATAATGGGGTCTTCTGTGAGAATTATGTCTATCATTATATATACGTGGTTGTACATAAACATGACGGTCATAATAGACTGGGTGAGAATAATATGAGTTGTAACCACCCCTATCATAATAGTAGTCATCATCTGAATAATCAGAATAGTGACCCGAATGACGAACACATCCACTAATAGTTATTAGTATTAAAAGTGGGATTGTTATTTTTACCAGAGTATTCATTTATTAATCTCCTTTATTTTGTTAATAATCATATATAACTGGTTCTGAATGTTCAGTGAATAACAAGAAGGCTTATATAGAGGTGTCCTATAGTATGTATTCTTGTTTAATCTAAAATTATTCTATTCTATAAGAAATTCTAAGTAGCATCTATTCCTTAAACATCAACTCTTAATGTTTTGTTGCTTTTCCGCCTATTAATTATCCGTTAATACTTCTTTTTCTGTATTTTTATAACTGAGTTTACTATTCTTGGCATAATTAATATCTTTTGTACTTTTTATAGTTGTAAGACGATATAAGTCATCTTAGGTTCATAAACATGAGTATAAGTATCTTGATAGATAGTATTGTCAAATCATTTTATAAACTTAACTAATTAATTGTGTTCTTTGGGCTAATCGGATCAAAGAGATATTGTTTTTATCCTCATAAAGTATATAGACGCACTAAAATTGATAAATTTGCCTTTTAAGATTAAATTAGGGATTTTTTTAACATGATTATTTGATAAAAGCCTCTTAAAATGGTGAAACTTATGGGTTATTAGGTAGAGTATTGAAATATATTTTGTTTTTTAATTTCTGATAGATGGTTGCTGCTTGAATCGGACATTATATATAGGTGCCCTATAGGGTAATGGATAAAATTAAAACTATTTAAGCAATACAATTTTTGTTAATTTTTATTTTTCAACTATGCTTAATTGGAATAAACCTAAATATATTTTTACAACTTTAGAAATTAATTTTATTCCTTAACCTCTATGTCTACTTCAAAACGTCGCCGTTATACACGTTACGAGATAAATCTGGCAGCTACATTAGTAGCTGATAATTCCAGGTTTATTCAATGTGTTATCCGTGATTTTTGTTCAGGAGGTATGTTTATAGAAGTTAAGCAAGGAAAAGGTCTTCATTCCTTAAAGCAGAATCAAATAATACAAGTTCAATTTACTACAAATCTTGATCAAGGTGAGGAAGAATTTAGTTTAGAAGTACAGATTATGCACATCAAATCTATTGGTATTGGTGTTGCTTATGAAGGAAACTCTGAACAGGCCTTTAGGGTACTAAAAAAACAAATTCAAAATAGTTTAGGATTGGCTGGAGTAGAAAGGAGGAATAACCCTGAGAGTCAGGCGAAACAAGATAAGCTAGAAACTGATTTATCCTCGTTAATGAAAGAAGCATTTTCTTCAATAATCGCTAAATATTATTCGCATATTAAGCTAAAACTTGCGGAAGTTATTGAAAAAGGAGGGAGTTATCAAGAGCAGCTTATATTAACTGATGCAATTACAAATTTTAAAATTAATAAGGAAGTTTTTGTAGAAAGTTTTTGTAGTGTCACTAATCGAGATTCCTCTTTATTAAGTTTTTCTCCGTTTGATCAAATTGATGAGACTCAAGCAGAATCTAGTCTGTCATTAGTTGAAAAAAATGATTTTGAAGATTGGCTTAATTTATCTTCTATTATTAGACATTTAGAAACTTTATTTGAAGGAGAATTGAAATCTCTTCAGGATAAGATGGGATATATTCTTGAAGTCGATTCAAATATTCTACTTAATCCGCTTTGTCCTTCAAAGATATGTGATCGCTTTCGGGATACCTTATCTGAGATAGAAGAGAATGATCTAACAAAACGGGGTATGTATGTTTTATTTGAAGAAACTCTGATCAATTGTCTTTCTGAATTATATGGAAAAATGGATGCCATACTACTGGCAAATGGTGCGCCAAAAAAATTGGAAGCCGTCTCTAGATCATTTAAAAAAATTGCTCCAGGTACAAGTCCAATAATAGATCATCATCCATCTCAAGAAGGAGATCCTGTTAGTGAAATTTCTGTTGATTCTGAATCAAATCCAATTGCCACAGTTGACAGTGAATTAGATTTTCCTACTGTTCAACCACAAGTTTCAGTACAGGGTAATAGACAGGTAGTTAATGTCGCCAGAAATTTAATTTCTTTGTTACAACAACAGAA
>VAPL010141418.1_pt1 | contig 12060 bp, 10 predicted proteins | sample 3395061 | NCBI WGS metagenome assembly VAPL01 (sample SAMN08290444, study PRJNA428436) | hydrothermal vent metagenome | isolation source: Deep-sea hydrothermal vent chimney 2 | place: Pacific Ocean: Juan De Fuca Ridge | depth 2182 m m
AAAATGAGCGTCAAAAACTTTTTAATTTGATTTTTAACCCTTACAAAACCGGGTGAACAATTAGGGCTATTTCAGACTCATTTGTTAATTGGAATATACTGATTATAGCTGTAAATAATTCTTCTTTTTAAAGGTAATTGTTGATAGTATTACTTGGTTTATGTGTTTTGGTGATCATTATGGAAGTAATAGAAAGAATTAAAGACCAACTTAGTAATCCTGTCGTTTTATATATGAAAGGAACCCCGGATTTCCCCCAATGTGGTTTTTCCGGGCAAGTTATTCAGGTTCTGAAGGGTTGTCGCGCAAAATTTATGTATGTAAATATTTTTGAAGACCTTGAAATTCGTGAGTCATTAAAAGAATATTCTCAATGGCCAACCTATCCCCAGCTTTATATTAGCGGAGAATTGATTGGTGGTTGTGACATTGTTAATGATTTATTCAGTAAAGGTGAATTGCAGACAATGCTGGCAGAAGTTGATTGTGTTGTTGAAGAAAGCTAATCGCGACAATCTTTGTATCGAAAGTGTAGTAGATAAAGCAACTTAACTTACCTATTTTCCAGCCTACCTGCAGTTAGAGTAGGCTAGTTTCGTTGATTGGCTCTTATATATGAGGGATGGTGAATTGCTTCAGAATAAAATCATTTTGCATAACAAGGCTCTGTTTTTAATTCGAGTTGTTCCAGTTTTTTCCATCGGTTAACTATTTTACAAAATAACTTTGCAGTTTGTTCTGCATCATAAAGAGCGGAATGGGCTTTATCTGAATCCCATGGCAAATCGGCAGCCTGGGCAATTTTGGCCAGGACTGTCTGGCCATAAACCAAACCACCCAGAGTTGCCGTGTCAAACGTACTGAATAAGTGAAAGGGGCTTCTTTTATTATTAGTGCGCTTGATTGCGGCATTCAGGAAATTGATATCAAAAGCCGGGTTGTGACCAACCAGAATAGCCCGTGTACATTGGTTGCGTTTAACGGCTTGCTTTATTGGAGTAAAAATCTTTTTTAGCGCTTCTTTTTCTTCGATAGCAAAACGGAATGGATGGTAGGGATCAATACCATTAAATTTTAGTGCCGCTTCGTCCAGTTCGGAATTGGGAAACGGAATAATATGGGTCGAATAGGATTCTGTAATGACCAGGTCTCCTTGATCGTCAAGCTCAACAATCACTGCAGCGATTTCCAGTAAAGGGTTTTTTTGTGCATTAAAGCCTGCTGTCTCGATATCAACAATCACAGGGAGATAGCCCCTGAATCTTTTCTCCAGTGGATTTGTTGCTAATTGCATAGTTCGTATATTCTTTAAAGATTTAAGTAAGGAAAAGGACATTGCTGAATATAAATAATCCTGATAAAGGTACTCTGTTTTGTGCTATGTTACGCGAACTTTTATTTAGGATAAATGATTTCAGGAATCTAGAGGTTTATAAATGAAAAGTAGATATTTTGGTAACAACATCTCTTTATTGCTGATTTGCTTGGTTTTGGCAGGTACTCTAAGTGGTTGTGCGACGACTACAGACCCGCGAGATCCCTGGGAAGGAATGAATCGAGGTATCTATACATTTAATGATGGTTTTGATAAGTATTTATTGAAACCAACAGCCAAAGGTTATCGCTGGATTACACCTGGGTTTCTTAATCAGGGAATTAGTAATTTTTTTAGTAATATCAGAGATATCAGGGTAACGATTAACGATCTTTTGCAAATAAAATTTAAGCAGGGTGGCATGGATCTTAGCCGTTTTGTTATTAATACTACCGTTGGAATAGCTGGTTTTATTGATGTTGCCACGATGATTGACTTACCTAAGCATGATGAGGATTTCGATCAAACCCTGGGTTTTTGGGGTGTTCCGCCAGGACCATATTTCGTTATGCCGATATATGGTCCGAGTTCAGTCAGAGGAGTAACAGGTTTTGCAGGTGATTTAGCTATGAACCCGCTTACTTATACTTTCTTGTTTGGTGACAGTGTTTTCAGTTATGTATCATTGGGCTTGGGTGTACTGGATGTTGTTGATCTTCGCGCTGACGCGCTTATTGCCGAAAAAATAGCCCAGGAAGCAGCATTGGATCCTTATGAGTTTTATCGTGATGCCTACCTGCAACGACGAAACTATCTTGTCAATGATGGTAATGTACCTGAAGATGATGGGGATTTCGATTTAGATGAAGATTTCGACGACGACCTTGATGAATAAGGGTTCTGGCCTAAATAATATTTGCCAATAGAGATTAATTCAGGCTGCTTATTTTCCATTTGACGGTTTCTCCGGCTTTTAAAGGAATGAGTTTATCGTCATCGACAGCATAGGCCTCGGGTATTATCCAGGCAGTTTTTACCAGGGTAATTTGGCCAGTGTTTCTGGGTAAACGGTAAAAATCTGCACCAAAAAAACTGGCAAAAGCTTCCAGTTTATCTAGAGCATTGGCCTGTTCAAACACTTCAGTATACATCTCTAGGGCAGCGTGAGCGCTGTAACATCCTGCGCAACCACAGGCAGATTCTTTTGTATGGCTGAGGTGGGGTGCACTATCAGTACCTAGAAAAAATTTCGGATTTCCACTGGTGGCGGCTGCAACTAATGCCAGACGATGAAGCTCTCTCTTTAAAATCGGCAAGCAATAAAAATGAGGGCGTATTCCGCCTGCTAAAATAGCATTGCGATTATAAATAAGATGCTGGGGGGTTATGGTTGCAGCGATTAAATCAGAACTTGCCTGAACAAACTCTACAGCTTCTTTTGTGGTGACATGCTCAACAACAACTCTTAATTCCGGAAAGTCGTTGACGATGCGGCTAAGGCTGTTATCAATAAATTGGCGTTCGCGGTCAAAAATGTCAACATCTTCTGCAGTTACTTCGCCATGGATTAATAACGGGACGTCCCATTTCTGCATGGCTGCTAATGTTTTGTATATAGATGTAAGACAGGAAACACCGGCATCTGAATTAGTAGTAGCACCTGCAGGATATAACTTGAAAGCATGAACTTGAGTAGATTCTGCCACTTTTCTGACTTCATCTTCTGTCGTTGACTCAGTCAGATACAATGTCATTAACGGTGTAAAATTAACGCCATCGGGTAAAGCCTGTAGGATTTCCTTACGATAAATTAATGCCTGAGCCACTGTTGTCACAGGGGGCTTCAGATTAGGCATGATTATCGCTCTGGCGAATTGACAGGCCGTATGTGCGATAACAGTTTTAAGAATATCGCCATTTCTGACATGCAAGTGCCAGTCATCAGGTTGGGTCAGGGTCAATTTTTCCATAATAGTTTTTTGCCTTTTGCATTACAATAACTGGTTAATTCTATCTAAGCACCTTGAAATATCAAAATCAGGACGCATTTAGTAATAACAATTTTTGTCTTTGGAGGAGACATGCCCATTTATGAATATCAATGCAAAGCCTGTGGACATGAACAGGAAGTTTTACAAAAAATGAATGCTGAGCCATTAATTCAGTGTCCAGCCTGTAATAAACCAGAATTAATGAAAAAAATTTCAGCTGCTGGATTCAGGTTAAAAGGTAAAGGTTGGTATGAAACCGATTTCAAGAGTGGTAATAAACGGAATGTGGTGAGTGAAAACCAGAAGTCAGGTAAAGATAGCCAGGCTTCACCTAAAGATAATCAAAAGTCTGGCAAAAAACAGAGTAGTAATAGCGGTAGTAGTAAAGATTAATAAATACAGTTGGGACATTATGCCATTTTTTTACCTTCAGTAAATGCAGAAACTCAATAGGTACAGAAATGACCGCATTTTCAATAGGGAAACTATTGAAACAGGAACGAAAGCCAGATTAACAATAACATTTTTTTAGAGAGAACTTATGCGTAGCCACAAATGTGGAGAATTAAACATTGCCCATCTTGGTGAAGAGGTTGTGCTGTGTGGTTGGGTACACCGTCGCCGTGACCATGGTGGTGTCATTTTTATAGATTTACGAGATAGAGCCGGGTTGGTACAAATCGTTTTTGATCCGGATTCTGCAGATACTTTTGCAATAGGCGAAAGTGTGCGTAGTGAGTATGTTTTAAAAATACAGGGTACAGTGCGCAGCCGCCCCGAAGGTACCATTAATTCTAATATGGCAACCGGTGAAATAGAAGTTCTGGTGTCAGAAGTTGAATTACTGAACAAGTCAGAAACTCCACCTTTTCCTGTGGAAAGCGAAATTGAAGTGAATGAAGAAACTCGGCTTCGCTATCGTTATATTGATTTGCGACGCACCGAAATGCAGGAAAAAATGCGTTTTCGCAGAGATGTAACCCGGTGTCTACGTAATTTCCTCGATGACCATGATTTTTTTGAAATTGAAACACCGTATCTAACCAAGGCAACTCCAGAGGGCGCTAGAGACTATATCGTACCCAGCCGTACCCACGAAAATGCTTTTTTTGCCCTGCCACAATCACCCCAGTTATATAAACAGCTGTTGATGATTTCCGGCATGGATAGATATTATCAGGTAGTGCGTTGTTTTCGAGATGAGGATTTACGTGCGGACCGGCAACCGGAATTTACCCAGCTGGATATTGAAACGTCATTCATGGATGAAGATCATATTATGTTTCTGATGGAAGAAATGATTCGTCATTTGTTTAATGAAACAATGACGGAGCAGCTGCCAGCAGAATTTCCACGTATGACTTATCATGAAGCCATGCATCGTTTCGGTACCGACAGGCCAGATCTGCGTATTCCTTTGGAGCTGGTGGATATTGCTGATGAAATGCAAGATGTAGATTTCAAAGTATTTTCTGGGCCGGCAAATGATGCCAATGGGCGCGTGGTAGTCATGCGTTTACCGGGTGGCTCAAAATTAAGTCGAAAAGAGATCGATGAACTAACTAAATATGTAAGTATTTATGGCGCCAAAGGTTTGGCCTATATCAAGGTAAATGATCGTGATGCAGGCATCGAAGGTTTGCAGTCACCAATAGTCAAGTTTGCTCCTGCTGAAGTGTGGGAAAAAGTGTTGACAAAAACTACTGCTCAGACAGGTGACCTGTTATTTTTTGGTGCTGACAAAACCAATGTAGTCAATGAATCAATGGGTGCTTTGCGGGTTAAACTGGGTCTTGATCGTGGCTTGATTGAAGGCAAATGGAAACCCGTCTGGATTGTAGATTTTCCAATGTTTGATTGGGATGATAAGGGACAACGCTGGAACGCTATACATCATCCTTTTACCGCACCAAGTTGCCGTATTGATGAGTTGGAAGAAAATCCAGGTACTGCTCTTTCCAGGGCTTACGACCTGGTGTTAAATGGCACTGAAGTGGGTGGTGGTTCGATTCGTATTCATAATTCTGAAATGCAAAACCGGGTGTTTAAATTATTGGGTATTGGTGCGGAAGAAGCACAGGAAAAATTTGGTTTTTTACTGGAAGCGTTGAAATATGGATGTCCTCCACACGGCGGCGTAGCGTTTGGGCTAGATCGCCTGGTGATGTTAATGACTGGAGCTGCGTCAATCAGGGAGGTTATTGCTTTTCCAAAGACTCAGACGGCCGCCTGTCCATTAATTGATGCGCCGGCGATGGTCAATGATGCTCAGTTACGGGAGTTGGGCATCAAATTACGCAAGCCACCGGTAAAAGAAGAATCTGTAGATAAATAGCGCAGTATAGAAATTTTAGTAATGGTTATGAACTATATTCCATTGGCGGCGAAGTCTTCGCCTATACCAATCCAAAATTATGCGTTACTTGATGATCGGGAGTGCGATGCGCGTATTATTGCTGCCAAGCAGAAGTTGGGCAAGCGCTGTGTGATTCTCGGGCATCATTATCAGCGTAATGAGGTTTTTAAGCATGCAGATTTCTCGGGAGATTCGCTAAAGCTTTCACGTGAAGGCGCGCAGACTGATGCAGAGTATATTGTTTTCTGTGGTGTGCATTTTATGGCGGAAGTTGCCGATATCATGTCTCGACCAGAACAGATCGCAATTTTACCTGATCTAGCGGCCGGTTGTTCTATGGCTGATATGGCTAATTTAACCAAGGTGCAGCAATGCTGGGATGAGCTGTCTACTGTCCTTGATGTCGAGACAGAAGTTACTCCCGTTACTTATATTAATTCTGCGGCCGATTTAAAGGCTTTTTGTGGCGAGCATGAGGGCATAGTTTGCACATCGTCCAATGCTGAGCGGATTCTGGAGTGGAGTTTTGCCAGAAGGGAGAAAGTGCTATTTTTCCCCGACCAGCATCTGGGAAGAACGACCGCATATCAAATGGGTGTTCCCCTAAATGAAATGGTCACCTGGGATTTCAATAAACCCATGGGTGGTTTGTCAGAGGGGCAAATTAGAGCGGCAAAAATAATACTTTGGGGTGGTTATTGTTCCGTCCATCAAGCATTTCAGCCAGAACAAATTGACAAATTTCTGCAACGTTATCCGGAAACTAAAGTTATTGCCCATCCGGAAGCCTGCTTTGAAGTCTGTCAGAAAGCGGACTATATTGGCTCAACAGAAAATATTTTGAAGATAGTTCGTGAATCCGAGTCAGGAACACGATGGTTAGTGGCAACGGAATTAAATCTGGTTAATCGATTGCATGAAGAATGTAAGCATCAGGGGAAAAATGTACATTTCATGTCGCCGACAGTGAGCATGTGTTCAACGATGTTTCGTACTGATCCGCAACATTTGGCCTGGGTATTGGAAAATTTGCTTGCCGGACATGTGGTGAACAGAATCTCCGTACCCGAAAAGGAAGCGGTTATGGCTAAACGCGCACTGGAAAACATGTTGTCACTTGTATGACCTGGTTCTTGTAAGTGCCAATAAAACTGCACCTCCGATGTGCGCTGAAGATTTGCTTAAAAAAGAGTTAGTGACCTGTCTCCGACGGGACGCGTAAAAGTATATTCGCCAGGTTTGACTATCAGTATGTCGGCTGTTTTCTCAAAAGCATCATGGGGTGGCGCAATTGAGGCCATGGCGGTAAGTGGGCTGATTACAACAAAAAGTCCTGTTCCAACCAAGGTAGCAGCTAAACTGAGGGGGCGGTAAACGATAATGTCCAGCAAGACAAAGCCGGGATCATATTCTTTTTGGTAATTTTCTGCAGATGCGGGTACGGAGAGAGTAATCATCGACATTATAGCCAATGCGAGCAATATTTTTTTTATCATGAGCAATGTTGGTTTTACGGGTTAATTAAAGAAAATCTATATCAATTATCCGATCCTGTCCAGTTGCGTACTGGTAGTCTAGGTTAAAGTTATTGTGATATATAGGAATCAATACATCGGTTTAGAAATAAAAAAGCAGCTTGTTAATATAAAAGGGCGCATGAACACCTCTCTTTAAGTTTTACAGAAACGTCCTATTGCGAAGAGCTGCTATTAACAATCATACTTCCAAATACATACTTAGCCATGCCTCCACCTTTAATTATTAGATAATTGCAATTTTCGATACACTTATCAACAATTTTGACGGCCAAATCGGATGTGTCTGAGTATAATAAAAGTCTTTAAGACAACTATTGGATGACTTCGATGCAACCAAGACTCACTATCTTACACTTTTCAGATGTGCTTTGCATCTGGGCCTATATCGCGCAAATTCGTATAGATGAATTAAAAAATAAATTTGGTTCTCAAATTGAGTTGAAATACCATTTCATGCCAGTATTCGGTTCAACGGAACATAAATTTGCTGAGGGTTGGAAAAGCCGTGGTGGATTTGATGGGTATAACCAGCATATTGTGAAACTGGTGCAACAGTTTGAGCATATTGATGTTCACCCGGAGATATGGAAAAAAAACATCCCTCTTTCTTCTCTTAGTTGTCATTTGTTTCTAAAGTCAATTCAGATGCTTGAGAGCAAAGGAGAGCTTGAAGGATTTGTTCCCAAAGATTCTGGAAATACGCCAGTAGAGCATGCTATTAAAGAATTCAGACGATCATTTTTTGCAGATTTAGTTAATATTTCTGAGTTACAAGCCCAAATCAAGATTGCAGAAAAGCTGAATTTTCCGGTAGCCAAAATCATTGATCAGATTCAGACAGGTGCTGCTTTTGCAGAACTGGATCAAGACTTACAGATTAGAGATAAATTTGTTGTGAAAGGTAGTCCGACATTAATTTTTAATGAAGGCAGGCAATCACTGTATGGAAATGTTGGTTATAGTGTTATTGAAGCAAATATACACGAGTTGTTGCATCGTGGAGAAAGTCAGGCTAGTTGGTGTTAGAAAGCGCATCATGCACTTACAGTTCAGCTGTTAGCTTTCTTCATGCCAGGGTGGTTTAAGAGATGGACAAACCGTGTGTCCTTACTCGTGTTAGCTTAACCAACAAAATGATTGTGCTATTATCATGTTGTATTCTAATGTTCATAGCTAGCAGGTGTGATCTGCTGTTCCGCCAAGTTCGGATGGTTTTGAAAAGAGAAAATTTAACCATAGTGAGCGAACTATGATCTTGAAAAGTAATATCTCCAGTAGTTTTCTTATAAGCACATTCACCAGACAAATTTCATTGGCTGATGATATCTTTGACAAGAGCTATTATTAAACAATGTACCTAAAATTTTATGGCTTGACTGAGACCCCTTTTTCGCTTAATCCAGACCCTGATTTTCTGTATCTAGGCGATAAGCACAAAGCTGCATATAGCCAGATGGAATGCGGCTTATTGAATCAAGCGCCATTCAGTGTGCTCACGGGTGATGTTGGCATGGGTAAAACCGTGATTATTCGCCGTCTGATCAATCAAATTCAAAGTGATGAAAACTATACAGTTGGCTTAATGACTAATACTCAGCTAACTGCAAAGGATCTGTTACGCTGGATTTTATTTACTTTCAATCTTGATTGTCCTGAAGAAGATGAAGCTAAGTCTCATCAAATTTTTTATGATTTCCTGATTGATGAATATGCACAGAATCGACAAGTTATCCTGATAGTTGATGAGGCTCAAAATCTCGATGTTGAAACGCTAGAGAGATTAAGGTTGCTGTCTAATATCAATGCTGATAAGCATCAGGTTCTGCAAACATTTCTGGTTGGTCAGGATGGTTTGCAAGAGATGTTGAAAAAGCCAGAGTTAAAGCAGTTCGCTCAAAGAATAACCTATAGTTTTCAACTCGAACCTTTCAATAAATTGGAAACACATGCTTATATTCTCCATAGACTTGCTGTGGCAGGTAGTGAAAATCGGAAGATATTCAGTATTGGAGCTTGTGATAGGGTTTTTCATTATAGCCAGGGTACGCCTCGTTTAATCAATGTTTTGTGTGATGCAGCCCTGGTTTACGGATATTCTGACGACTTGCAGCTCATAGATAGCGACATCATTGAAGAGATTGTCAGGGATAAACGGAAAGGTCATATTTTACCGATTAGTGATCTGTCTTTTGTACCCGAAGAACATGTTTCTAACGATATTGAGGCACTGCACGTAGATTTAGACAATACTGCTGCAAAAGAAATTGAAACGCAAGCAAACAACCATGAAGAAACAATAGAGTCGGACTTGTTTGCAGAGGACGAAAATAGTCAGGAACGTCTGTTTGAACAACAGATAATAGATAAGCAGGCGGACGTTGATGAAGATGAATCTTCTGCCGGTGCTATTGGTTTACCCGTACCTACATATACCGAAATTCATGCATTGAAAGAACAGCCAGGTATCCATGGTTTAAAAATGTACGGTGGCTTGCTTTTATTACTTGTCTTTGGCTTGTTTTTATGGAATTTGGATTCCAATAACAATAATAACAGTTTTCAAGTCCAGACTGAGAAAAATGACTTTGACAAATTAGCACATTCAGAAATAAATCTGAATCAGACTAGCGCGGAGAATGTTTCTGAGCAAGTGAATAATTCAGATGGGAAATCAATGATAACAGTTAACGTTGCTATTCCAGAACAGACTGATTTGAATCATATTGATAGGGATGAAAGATCTACCTCAGAATTGGAGTTTCAAAATCAGGACATAACAAAACCTGAAATTAAGCTTGTTAAACAACATTCTGCATCAGTGGTAGAAGTTGAAAAGATAAAAGCTCCGGACAAAAAAGAGTCGGGGACTGTGCAAATAGCTTTAGACACTCCGAATTTTGAAATGGATGGAAATACTAATAAGCCACCTCCTGAACAAGTTGTTGAATTAGAAAAAAATAAACAGATTAGCAAAACTTCAGAACCAGAGGGTGTCATTGATACTTCAATCGAAAAAGTAAAGAATTTTTTTCAATTCCTATCACCTGATGTTGAAACACTTCTGAGCGAAGATAAAATTAGGGTTGTTGTTAAACCAGGCGATACATTAAGTAATATTATGATTAGAGAAACAGGTGAGTTCACGCAGACATCATTAAATAAGGTTGTGCAAGAGAATCCTGGAATTGTAAATGCTAATCGAATATATATAGGCCAGGTAATTTACATATCTAACGAATAAATTCGAAGTAAATACTGTGTCAGAAAAATCTGTAGTACCAATTTAGGTATCCTCTCATTCGAATAACGAATGCAATTTGAATTTGGAAGCTATCCGAAGCCATTGGAGGCATAATTAATTTATGCAGTCCGCTCCTGTTTTTACCAATTCTGCATATGATCAAAAATAATCTTCAACAAGTTAGGTTTAGCATCAATGAGATATCCCGGAATCTGTTTGTAAGTTTCTGTAAATTAGTAAAAACAAGTGGTTAACAGAAAGTTACCTTAAATTACAAGTGAAATTACCATCGTCTCGATTTAGATCAAAATCTTCGGTTTATGCTTCGTTTATATTGCAAATAAAATTTTCATCTTCCTGCAATCATTAACCTGAAACCCTCACTACAGGTGTTTTTAGCGAATAGTTGTGTCATGCGACACCGCTTTTTTTGTCTTTTATTTATGGCTAAAATATTAACAGGATAGCTCTTGCAACTATATTGGTCGATAAAAATTAGCTTCCCCTGATTGATCTTTTTTAACATCAACCACATTGAGAAAAAAGACAAAATGTGATGTAATAACTCCGTTTTTTGTCTTGGAGTACCTCTTGTTTGATTATGGTGTTGGAACAAGAGGGTGGTTTTACCACATTTTGTGTCTGGAGCGGACTTATTCACTATGCAATTTAATATCGAAAAAGGTTTGGATCTACCCATAACGGGAGAGCCAGAGCAAAAAATTGAGGATGGAAATTCGGTTAATTCCGTCGCCATTCTGGGAATGGATTATGTGGGCATGAAGCCAAAAATGTATGTTGCAGAAGGCGACAAAGTAAAGTTGGGACAGGTTCTTTTTGAAGACAAAAAGAACGCAGGAGTTAAATTTACTTCACCCGGTGCTGGTGTCGTAAAAACTATCAACCGAGGTATCAAGCGTGTACTTCAATCAGTTGTGATTGAATTGCAAGGGACTGCACAGGAATCATTTAGTCAATATGAACAAGCTGCTCTGTCGGGATTGTCTGTTGAAGAGGTAAAGAAAAATCTTTTAAAATCTGGTCTTTGGACTTCGTTTCGTGCACGTCCATACGGAAAAATTCCTTCTCCGGACAGTAGCGCTCCTAATTCAATCTTTGTTACTGCTATTGATACCAATCCATTAGCTGCGGATCCTGCTGTCATAATTAAGGAACGTAAAACTGACTTTACCAATGGTCTGGTGATTATTGCCAAATTAACTGCCAATAAAGTTTATCTTTGCAAATCAACGGGCGCTGACATACCTGATTGCGAGGGGGTGACTGCAGCTGAATTTTCTGGACCTCACCCAGCAGGTTTGCCAGGCACGCATATACATTTTTTAGATCCGGTTAATATCGATAAATCTGTATGGCATCTTGATTATCAGGCAGTGATTGCGATTGGTGCATTATTTACTACTGGAAAACTTAATGTAGAACGTGTTATTTCCCTGGCTGGGCCTGCTGTTAAAAAACCTCGCCTTATTCGCACCCGTGTCGGTGCTAATACAGCAGAACTTGTCAAGAATCAGCTTGAAGAAGGTGAAAATCGCGTGGTCTCCGGTTCTATTCTGCATGGTCATCGAGCAGCAGTTTGGGCTTGTTATCTAGGGTGC
>VAPL010061298.1_pt1 | contig 12057 bp, 12 predicted proteins | sample 3395061 | NCBI WGS metagenome assembly VAPL01 (sample SAMN08290444, study PRJNA428436) | hydrothermal vent metagenome | isolation source: Deep-sea hydrothermal vent chimney 2 | place: Pacific Ocean: Juan De Fuca Ridge | depth 2182 m m
AAAATGCTGGTTTACGAACCTGAAGACAGTACAAAAGTACCAGCATTTTATCAGGAGATAAAACGCGTTGTCCCTATGAGTAAATACACAGAGCTGATGTCGGTAGATGGGGCGGATGGGAAGATAAAATTCCTTGCATCCGAATACAAAGATGGAAAAATTAAAGAGTTGCTGATGATTGTCGATGGCCCGCACTCAACTATGATTATGAGCCTGACCGGGCTGATTGATATGCAGACGATTGCCGAAATCTCCAAATCGATGAACATGAAGGGGATGAACGATTTGCAGAAGCTGAGCGAGGGTGAAAGGAAAGATAAAAAGTAAGGTTCAAAGATGCCCGAGTGGAGGTTTTTACTTTTCAGCTAGTAATACCTGAATGCTTTTTACCGAAAAAACATTGTGACCATTTTGGCAGGCGAGGTGCATGGCGGTTTGGTTTTGCATGATTTTGCCGCCCAATGTATTGAAATTATATACATTCGGGTTTTCAAACCATTCGTTGACATCCATGTTTAGTGTTAGCTGAACCAACTGCCCGCCGGAGATGGAAAAAGAGGATTTTGGAAGTGCTATCTTAAAGTAATTCTGAACAAACTTGGTGATGTTTCCGGTGGAATCATAGATCTGGCCAATACCGAGATGAAAGTTAAACGGCCGGATAACATTGGCCGTGTCCCGCCATTTGCCGTTGAGTTTCATGTAGTGATATCCTCCTCCCAAATATTGCGGCCAGAACATATTCGACTCGGGCGGATTGGTAAACCGCAACGAAATGTTTTCCTTCTCATTGAGCCCGAAAGTGAAAGAAATGGCACTGTATTGACCTTCCGGAATATCCTCTTTCAGGTTCCACATCCAGGAATCAGGCAGTCCCGTATCCACGTAATGAATGTTATTTTCCTTGTTTAGCAACATGCTGTCGCCATTAGCTTTGTGAAGACAAATATCCGAGATAAAATACTGGATATTTGTCACCATATAGGGATTTCCGGCTGCATTAACATATTTTATCGTATCATATTCAAGTGGTTGCTGCCCGACACTGTGTTGGAAAGTAACGACCATATGGCCGGTTTTCTCCGGAGCAGGCACTTTTTTGCAAGAGGCGATAACGAGCAAAAAGCCTCCCAGAAATAGCAGGGCAATAGTTTCTAACAGATGTTTTCCCAAAAAATTCATAATACATAGTTTTTATTTTCAAACAAAAGGCTCCCCTTATTCCGGCTTTGACAAGCAGGTCTTTGCAAAAGTATAAAAGCTATTTGATTGTATCCTGATAAAAAAAAGAAACTTTTTTTTGCCGTTTAAAAAATTTGTCTATTTTTGCGGCATAAAGTTAAAAGAAATGAATCGTTTTTTTATACATCATCATCATTTGCACCTCCAACTACTCTGGTGAGCGAATGATATAGTGTATAAACATAATAAATAAATATCAAACCCATCTGAGTAAATCGGATGGGTTTTTTTATTGAACTCCCTGCCGATTTACTCAGTACTAAACTAAAAAAAGATGAGTAAATTAAAAATTGCTATTCAAAAATCGGGTCGTTTAAACGAAGGATCCATTAAGTTATTAAAAGATTGCGGTATTATTATCGACAATGGAAAGGATCAGTTGAAAGCGCCGGCCAGAAATTTTCCCATTGAGATTTTGTTCCTGCGTAGTTCTGACATCCCTCAGTACGTTGAGGACGGTGTAGCCGATGCCGCTATCATCGGCGAAAATGTGCTGATTGAGAAGCCGAAAAAAGTTAAGATTATTCAAAGACTTGGCTTCTCGCGATGCAGGGTCTCCCTTGCCGTTCCTAAAAATACGGAATATGCCGGGGCTGAATCTATCAACGGTAAAAAAATAGCTACGTCCTATCCGTTTACATTGCAAAGCTACCTTGATAAAAAAGGTATACAGGCAGAGATACACGTAATTTCTGGCTCTGTGGAAATAGCTCCTAACATTGGGCTGGCAGATGGAATATGTGATGTTGTAAGTTCGGGGAGTACGTTGTTCAAAAACGGCCTGAAAGAGGTGGAGACCATCCTGAAATCGGAAGCAGTACTCATACAATCGTTAAAAACAAGTCCGGAAGTAAATGAAATACTGGAAAAACTACTTTTCAGAATCAGGGCTGTTTTGGAGGCTAAAAATACCAAATATATTTTGATGAATGTTCCTGATGAAAAGATAGAAGAGGTGTCGCGGTTGTTGCCCGTTCTGAAAAGTCCCTCCATCATGCCCCTGAAAGAAAAAGGCTGGAGTTCATTGCAAACGGTTATCAAAGAAAAAACCTTCTGGGAGGTGATTGACCGGTTAAAAGCAGCCGGAGCAGAAGGAATTTTAATTATTCCCATCGAAAAAGTAGTTTTATAAGCTGTGTTATGAGAATATACAAAAACATACAGAAATCGGAGTGGCCGCAACTATGCCGGCGCCCGAAACTGCAAACCGACACGCTGGACAAACTTGTCAGTGAGATTTTTGAAAATATTAAAACCTCAGGAGATGATGCCTTAAAGGCTTATACCCGGCGATTCGACAAGGTGGTATTGGAGAATTTGGTGGTAGAGGCTGAAGAGTGGGATGGCGGAGTGGAAGAGGTGCCTGAAGCTTTGAAGAAAGCCATTTTAAGAGCCAAAAGAAATATTGAGAAATTTCACAAAGCCCAACAGAGAAGCGGGTTTTCCGTTGAAACAGAAGAGGGGGTAACCTGCTGGCAAAAGACTTATCCCATTGAAAAGGTGGGGCTTTATGTTCCGGGAGGAACGGCACCGCTGTTTTCCACCGTGTTGATGCTGGCTATTCCGGCTAAAATTGCCGGTTGCCGGGAGGTGGTGCTTTGCACTCCACCTAATGCTGAGGGAAAAGTAGCTCCGGCTATTCTATATGCTGCCCGGATTACAGGTGTTGATAAAGTTATTAAGGCAGGTGGTATTCAGGCTATTGCAGCTCTTGCTTATGGTACCGAAAGTATTCCGAAAGTGGATAAGATTTTTGGCCCGGGGAACCAGTATGTCACCGCTGCCAAGCAAAAAGCGCAGACTGAGGGAGTAGCCATCGATATGCCTGCCGGCCCTTCCGAGTTGCTGGTGATTGCTGATGAAACAGCAATTCCTCTCTTCGTAGCTTCCGACCTGCTTTCACAGGCCGAACATGGTGTGGACAGCCAGGTGGTTTGTATCTCCAATTCTCTGGAGGTTCTGGAAAGGATAAACAATGAAATAGAGAAACAGGTGGAACAGCTTCCCCGAAAGGATATTGCCAGGGAATCGCTGAAAAATGCACGTTTCCTTTTTTCTGCCGATAGAGAAGAAACCATCGGCTTTGTCAACGAATATGCTCCCGAGCATTTAATCATTGTAGCCAAAGAAGAGCCTTTTTATCTGGAAAATCTTGAAAATGCTGGTTCCGTTTTCCTGGGTAACTACTCTCCCGAAAGTGCTGGCGACTATATCTCAGGAACGAACCATACTCTGCCAACCAGCGGTTTTGCGCGTAGTTATGGTAGCCTGGGACTAGATGATTTTACAAAAAAGATCAGCTTCCAGCGTATCACGGCTACCGGAATGCAAAGCCTTGGTGAGAGTATTGAGGTTATGGCAAAAGTTGAGGGGCTGGAGGCACATGCCCGTGCAGCTACATTCCGGCTGAAGGCTTTGAAACAGTAAACAAGAAGCCGCTGCGTTGACTATAAATCGAAGTCACAAATCCCGAAGGGATTAAAATACAAGGGTTAAAACCCGGGGAAAATGATAAAAGAGTAAAAAGTTTAAAAACAGAAAATAACCATGATAAACAAACCGGATATACAAAAGCTGCTTCGGAAAAACGTGGCACACCTCACGCCCTATTCTTCGGCACGTGAAGAGTTCTCTGCTGTGGCTGAAATATGGCTGGACGCCAATGAGAGCCCGTTCCCAAATGGATTCAACCGCTATCCTGACCCACATCAGCGGGAGCTTAAAGAAGCGGTCGCAAAGTTGAAAAAGGTAAGTACGGAAAATCTTTTTATCGGCAACGGTAGCGATGAGGTACTCGACTTGCTTTTTCGGGCTTTTTGTGAACCCAGATTGGACAATGTCGTTACTATCCGCCCCAGCTACGGTATGTATGAAGTGCTGGCGAATGTGAACGATGTGCAATGTCGCCAAGCAGAATTAAACACTGATTTTAGTTTGGATGCGGAGAAGCTCCTCGCGCTATGCGATGATTACACCAAACTGATTTTGCTTTGTTCGCCCAACAACCCAACGGGAAATGCTTTTGATGTGGCAGCTATTGAGTATTTGCTAAAAGAGACAGAGGCGATAGTGGTACTCGATGAGGCATATATCGACTTTTCGGAAAGGCCCGGTTTTTTGAAAAAGCTTTCACGCTATCCTGGTCTGGTTATTGTGCAAACACTTTCCAAAGCTTGGGGAATGGCAGCTTTGCGTCTCGGTCTTGGTTTTGCTGATGAAGAGGTTATCCAAATTTTAAACCGTATCAAACCACCTTACAACGTGAATTTACTAAGCCAGAAAGAGGCGCTTAAACGGATACAAAACCAGAAAGAAACTTTACGGCAAATCCAAATTATACGTAATGAAAAAGAAAAAATGTGCCAGGTTCTGGAGAGACTGCCGGCTGTCAAAAGGGTTTTCCCGTCCGATGCCAATTTTTTACTTTTGGAAATTAATAACGCAACGGAAATTTATCAAAAGTTGATTAATAAAGGTATTGTGGTACGTAACAGGAGTGGGCTGCTGCATTGTTACTCCTGCCTGCGAATCACCATAGGAACACCGGAAGAAAACGAACGATTGTTGTCGGAACTAAAAAATCTGACTCTACCGCTTCAGGCGTCCTCGCCTGAAGTATTAAAAAAAATATAGAAAAATGGAAAAAATACTTTTTATCGATCGTGATGGCACACTCATCATTGAACCACCGGAAGATTTTCAGGTAGATAGCTTAGAGAAATTGGAGTTTTATCCCGGTGTTTTCCGCTACTTGTCACAGATTGCCGAAACAATGGATTATGAGATGGTCATGGTGAGCAACCAGGATGGATTGGGAACCGATTCCTTTCCGGAGAAGACCTTTTTTCCCGTACAGGAAAAAATGTTGAAAGCCCTTGAAAACGAAGGTGTCATTTTCTCTGATATTCTTATCGACAGGAGTTTCCCGGAAGAAAAGGCTCCAACGCGTAAACCTCGTACCGGACTGCTTACAAAATACATGGCGGGAGAATATGATTTAAAAAATTCTTTCGTTATCGGCGACAGGATTACCGACATGGAGCTGGCCAAAAACCTGGGGTGCAAAGGTATTCTGCTCGACAGTCCTGATAACGCTGGTTTTGATACGGAAACCCAGGTTTTACAAACAACTTCATGGGGAGATATTTACCGTTTTCTGCGTCTGAAACAGCGAACGACAAAGGTAAGTCGCCAAACCAAAGAAACCCAGATAGACCTTTCTCTCAACCTTGATGGTACTGGGAAAGCTCAAATCAATACAGGAATTCGGTTTTTCGATCATATGCTCGAACAAGTAAGCCGCCATGGGGCGGTCGATTTATCCCTACGGGTAAAAGGCGACCTGGAGGTGGACGAACATCACACCATTGAAGATACGGCGCTGGTTCTGGGGCAGGCTGTGAAAGAGGCTCTTGGAGATAAAAAAGGCATCAGCCGGTATGGCTTTTTTGTTCCCATGGACGACAGCCTGGCGCAGGTAGTGCTGGATTTTGGCGGCAGAAGCTGGCTGGAGTGGGATGCCGAATTCAAAAGGGAAAAGATTGGGGAAATGCCCACGGAGATGTTTTTTCATTTCTTTAAATCCCTCTCCGATGCGGCTGCCTGTAACTTACATATCCGTGCTACCGGCACTAACGAACATCACAAAATTGAAGCCATCTTCAAGGCTTTTGCCCGTGCTCTCAAAATGGCCGTACAACGCGATGCAGACCGCATGACACTTCCCAGCACGAAAGGAGTGCTGGAATAACCGGATAAATTTCCACCTTTCAGGTCGAAAAAGAGCTGAAAGGTGGAGAATTGATTGATGAACCACGGGTTTCACCCCGTGGTGTAAAACACAAAACCATGAAAATATCCATTATAGATTACGGTGCCGGAAATGTGAAATCCGTCCAGTTTGCCCTCGAAAGACTGGGCTACAATGGGAAACTCACTTCCGATGCAGATGAGATTCTTCAGGCTGACAAGGTTATTTTCCCCGGCGTTGGCGAAGCTTCTTCAGCAATGAAAGCCTTACGGCAATACGGGCTGGATAACCTTATTCCCACACTCAGGCAGCCCGTTTTGGGTATCTGTCTTGGCATGCAACTCCTGTGTGCACGTTCGGAAGAAGGAGATACCGGTTGCCTCGGCGTTTTTCCTGCAGAAAGTCTGGAATTCCCTGCTAATCTGAAAGTTCCGCATGTGGGGTGGAACACGTTGTCAGATTTTAAATCGACTTTGTTTAATGAGGTAGAGTCTGAGTCTTACGCTTATTTTGTTCACAGCTATTATGTACCGCTGTCGCCTTATACCATTGCACAAAGTCATTATGGCTTTTCTTTTTCGGCTGCCCTGGCAAAAGACAACTTCTTCGCATGTCAGTTTCACCCGGAGAAAAGTAGTAAAACCGGAGAGCAAATCCTTAAAAACTTCCTATCCTTATGAGAATTATTCCTGCCATAGACATTATTGAAGGCCGTTGCGTACGGCTCGAACAGGGAGATTACTCCCGGAAGAAAATTTACGACAAAGACCCGTTGGAATTGGCAAAACAGCTGGAAGGTCAGGGCTTCGGCTACCTGCACCTTGTAGATCTTGACGGAGCCAAAGCCGGGAAGCCTATCAATATGAAGATATTGGAGAAAATTTGTAACCAAACCCATTTGGTAGTTGATTATGGTGGTGGTGTCAAAGATACTGCGGCACTTTCCCGGGTTTTCGACAACGGAGCACGGCAGGTTACGGCCGGAAGCATCGCTGTGAAGAATCCTGAGGAAGTTGGCAGCTGGCTGGAACAATTCGGGTCAGAAAGGATCATTCTCGGCGCTGATGTGAAAGATATGACGGTTTTCATCAACGGCTGGAAAACGGAATCCGAATGGCAACTGTTTCCTTTTCTGGAATTTTATCTCGAAAAAGGAATCCAGTACGTCGTATGTACCGATATTTCACGCGATGGCCTGTTGGAGGGTAGTGCTGTAGAACTTTACAAAGAAATTTTGAAAGCTTTTCCCACGTTGAAGCTCATTGCCAGCGGCGGAGTGAACAGTGCCGAAGACCTTGGCTTATTACAAAATGCCGGACTGGATGGTGCCATTGTGGGAAAAGCCTTGTTGGAAAACAGAATTACAATCGACCAAATAAAACAGTATGTTAGCTAAGCGCATTATTCCCTGCCTCGACATTAAAAACGGCAGGACGGTAAAAGGTACCAATTTTGTCAGGCTCCGGGATGCCGGCGATCCGGTTGAACTGGCACGCATGTATTCGGAGCAAGGAGCTGATGAGCTTGTCTTTCTGGATATTACCGCCACTACCGATAAACGAAAGACACTGGTTTCGCTGGTAGAGAAAATTGCCCGTGAAATCGACATCCCTTTTACTGTGGGCGGTGGTATCAGCAGGGTGGAGGATGTGAAAGCGCTGCTGCGTGCAGGTGCTGATAAGGTCTCCATTAATTCGGCTGCCGTTTATCGTCCCGAGCTCATCAGTGAACTGGCTGCCAATTTCGGAAACCAGTGCATAGTGCTGGCTATTGATGCCAACCTGGTTAACGGGCAGTGGAAGGTGTTTACCCACGGAGGCCGTGAAGAGACCGGTAAAGAGTTGTTTTCGTGGGCCAAAGAAGGTGAAAAACGGGGCGCAGGCGAAATTCTGTTTACCGCCATGACCCGTGATGGAACAAAAGATGGTTTTGAACCAGAGGCCAACCGCATATTGTCGCAAACACTTCGTATTCCGGTCATTGCTTCGGGAGGCGCTGGCAGTATGCAGCATTTTTCCGATGTGTTTCTATATTCTGGTGTAGATGCAGCCCTGGCAGCCAGTGTTTTTCATTATGGTGAAATAAAAATAAAAGATTTAAAACTTAAACTTAAAAAAGATGGAATCGCAGTTCGAATTTAACAACGAAATAATTAAAGTAACTTTTGATACGCAAACTGCCCTGGCACCCGCTATTATTCAGGATGCACAAACGAAAAATGTCCTGATGCTGGGCTACATGAATCGGGAATCGCTGCAAAAAACCCTAGATACCAAACTGGTAACTTTTTACAGCCGCAGCCGGAAAACGTTGTGGACCAAAGGGGAGACCAGCGGAAATTTTCTGCATTTATCAGGTATCAAATCAGATTGTGACAATGACACTTTGCTGGTTCAGGTACTTCCCAACGGGCCGGTTTGCCACCTTGGAACTGATAGCTGCTGGGGCGAGGATAATGATCTGCAATTCGGCTTTCTTTCCGAATTGGAAGAGGTCATTACCGACCGGCGTGAGAATCCCACGGACAAATCATACACGGCTTCACTGTTTAAAAAAGGGATTAACAAAATTGCTCAAAAAGTTGGTGAAGAGGCTGTGGAGGTGATCATCGAGGCCAAAGATCAGAATGACGACCTGTTTTTAAATGAATCTGCTGACCTGGTATTTCACTTTTTGGTGCTTTTGCAAGCCAAAGGTTACCGGTTCAAAGATGTGCTGGAGATTTTACGGGAAAGACATAAATAGCGACAGAGTATAATCCAACCGCTCCTGCATATTTGCAATCCGGAGGTCTTTGTGCCTGCGGATTGCAAATCCGCTAATTTTTATTTCAACCCGTGATACCGTCTTAACGCATTCAGGTATTTGATCTGTTTTCTACGGCTTTTCAATTCACTTTTGCGATTACCTCTGATTCCGGCTTCCACCTCGATATTCCTGTATGGGATGCCATGCTTGGCTGCATAAACAGATAAAGAACCATCGCCACGTTGGTTCTGCGGAACGTACTCATAAACAACATTTAATTTCTTCTTTTGGAAATAAGCTATTTCTTTGCCTGTTTTTGTATTCGGTTCGGCAGTGGCTCCGGGTATCCAGACCAAACTTCTGACATTCTTATCTGCGTGGGAGGCAATGGTGATGTTATTCCATGTTGCAATGGTATCCAGCCGGAAATTTCCGCCCGGTTTGTTGTTATGCAGGACGATGATCAACCCTTTTGAAGATATGCCGTATAGTTCCAGAAGCCTCTTTGCAACCGGCCAATACCGGTTATCTGTGTTAAACATCCTGTTGGGGTCTTGATGTGTCAGCCCCTCTTTTTTGCCAAATGAATAGAGAAGCCGGTTTTCCTTATTTTCAAGGGCGATAAGCGTGCCTCCATGCTTAATAGCTCTGAGGCCGGTATCAAATGCAGCGTCTTCCGAATCGTGAATCACGATGTATTTCTGTTTGTTAGGACCATCTTTTTTAAACACGTTGATGACAAATCTTTCATCTCCAACATCAACTATTACCTGAAATGTCAGGATATGCTTTCTTTTGATGAATTTTGCATTTTTCCTTGTGGAAGAAAGAACATCTGCATCGCTAATTCTTTTATTTGCAGCTTCAACATGGGTTGGAATAGCAACCAATAGTGCAAAGATTATTATCAATGCGCCACTCCCTTTTAAGAATAGCTGTTGTATCATGTCATATTGCTCTGATGATGACCGATGTCTTGAATAGGTAAATATCTTGCTCATATTCTATTACTATTTAACTTAAAGTTCAGTATGTGGTAAGCTTTTCAAATACAATATTTGGTTGAAAGACAAAGATATAAAATATTTCCAGCCCGCATTGGCCGAAGAAAGAGATACAAAAAAAGACAATGAGGTGCTGTCAACGACAAATCTTTTTAAATTTGCAGCCTTACAATGCGGCAGTAGCTCAGTTGGTAGAGCATCAGCTTCCCAAGCTGAGGGTCGTGGGTTCGAGCCCCATTTGCCGCTCAGGCAGTTGCACAATGTGTAGCTGCCTTTTTTATTTTGTGAGGCTAAGGAAACGCCAGTTTCTGCATTTCGAAAGCCTTGAACTTGGCGTTTACTTAGTCCCACGGCAGATAAACTTTATTTGAATTGTCTGCTGGTAGTATCTACGTGTTTTGTATTTCGTATTTAATATTTGCGATTGTTTGCTTTTTGGTATTTCCTCAAATGTTATCTTCATCAAAAATAGATTCACGGGTTTATCTTTCCGGCTGCAATCTTTTTCCTATACTTGCATGATTAAAATCTGTTGTTATGGACATGATTAAAAAAGCTGTGGAAGAGAGTATTAGCGTAAAGCTAAAACTATTGAACGATCCCGACCAGCTTATGCTTATAAAGAGTGCGGCCGAGTATTGCATTGAAACACTGGAACAGGATGGGAAAATACTTTTGTGTGGTAACGGAGGGAGCGCCTCCGATGCGCAGCACATTGCGGCAGAACTCTCCGGGCGTTTTCAGTACGACCGCAAACCTTTGTATGCCGAAGCGTTGCATGTAAACACCTCTTTTCTCACCGCAGTGGCCAACGACTATTCCTACGATGTGGTTTATAGCCGCATGGTGGAGGCAGCCGGTCGCCGTGGCGATGTGCTGATAGCACTGAGTACTTCCGGGAACTCTGCTAACGTGGTGAATGCCGTGAAACAGGCCAAAAAACAGCACATGATAACTATTGGCCTTACGGGAGCCGGGGGGGGTGAGCTGGCTGAACTTTGCGATCTGTGCATCCGGGTGCCTTCCAAAAATACGGCGCGCATTCAGGAAACCCATATCCTCATTGGCCATGTTATTTGTGAGAAAATTGAAACAACTATCTTCCCGCAGTAGTATATGGCAGGTTTCCTGAAAAATATCGATAAAAGCTGGACGCTGTTTCTTGACCGCGATGGGGTCATCAACAAACGCATAGATGGCGGCTATGTGCAGCATTGGGAGACTTTTGAGTTTCTACCCGGTGTGCCGGAAAGTCTCGCCATTTTCAGTCGGATTTTCGGAAGAATCATAGTGATAACCAACCAGCAAGGTATCGCCAAAGGCATTATGAATGAGAAACAGCTGCAGTCCGTACATCGTAAAATGATTGCCGATGTGGAAAAAGCAGGTGGCAAAATCGATGCTATTTTTCATTGCCCTGACATGGCTTCAAAGTCCGGTAACTGCCGGAAACCTTCTGTCTTCATGGCATTGAAAGCGCAAAAGAGATTTCCTGAAATAGATTTTAGTAAAAGCATCATGGTGGGAGATACGGAGAGCGACATGGCTTTCGGAAAGAATGCCGGTATGTTTACTGTGTTGGTAGGTGCCGAAATGGTATCACCCGAAGTTGTAGATTTTAAAACCAGGGATATGTCTTCATTGGCAGCATATTTCAACAAATAAAAATAGTATGAGCCCTGGATTGATACTTTTTACTTTTGCGCTATATACCCTCCTCATTTTTCTGATATCCTGGCGGACCTCCCGTAAAGCCGACAACGAGAGCTTTTTTATCGGCAACCGTAAATCGCCCTGGCTGGTGGTAGCCTACGGGATGATTGGTGCTTCCCTTTCGGGAGTGACGTTTATCTCCGTTCCGGGATGGGTTGGTACGACACATTTCACCTATTTCGTTATTGTGCTGGGATATGTGGCTGGTTATGCCGTAGTAAGTACTGTTTTGTTACCTGTCTATTACAAACTGAACCTCACTTCTATATATACTTATCTGGAAAACAGGTTTGGAAGATCATCCTATAAAACCGGCTCAGCTTTCTTTTTGCTTTCGCGAATTGTGGGCGCTTCATTTCGTATGTATCTCGTAATAAGTGTTTTGCAGCTTTTTGTCTTCGCTCATTATGGCGTTCCTTTTTGGGTTACCGTGGTGCTTTTTATGGTTCTGATTCAGCTTTATACCTTGAAAGGTGGGATTAAAACTATTGTGTGGACAGACACTTTGCAGACTACTTTCATGTTGCTTGCCGTGGTGCTTACCGTGGTTATTGTTATTCATGAAATGCATACAAGTATTGGCGAAATGTGGTCAACGGT
>VAPL010530950.1_pt1 | contig 12055 bp, 10 predicted proteins | sample 3395061 | NCBI WGS metagenome assembly VAPL01 (sample SAMN08290444, study PRJNA428436) | hydrothermal vent metagenome | isolation source: Deep-sea hydrothermal vent chimney 2 | place: Pacific Ocean: Juan De Fuca Ridge | depth 2182 m m
AGATAAATTTGGTGTTTATGAAAATTTAGGCATCTGTGAACAACAAAAAGGTAATATTCATTTAGCAGAAAAACATTTTAGACATGCATTAAAACTAAATCATAATTTACCTAAATCATTATTAGGTATGACACAAATTAGTTTTGATTCAGGTTTGTTTAAGCCTGCGAAACGTTATTATGTTCGGTATTTAGCGTTAGCAAAACAATCACCAGAAAGTTTATGGATTGGAATATTGCTTGAACGAAAATATAAAAATAAGGACATAGTAGAAAGTTATTCAACTATTTTACGGGTAAAATATCCCGATTCAAAAGAAGCTATAATGTTAGATAAATTAGAGGGTCGAGACGGCTTATAGGTATGTCTGAAATAGATTCAGTCAAAACTCAAGAAGAAGCAGAAGAAATTGTTTTAGGAAAAAAGCTGCGTTTGCTTAGAGAGTCTCGAGGTTACTCCATCGAAGATGTTGCTGGACAAATATATTTGGACAGTTCTTTAATTCGTGCTTTAGAATTGGGACAATACAGTAAAATTCCGTCAGAATCTTTCATAGCAGGATACATTCGAAATTACTTAAAATTATTCGATGCTGTATCCGAGTTTCGGAGATTTAATATACTAAAAACTAATTCGCTAATAACCTATCAAAATCCAATTGTTTTAAAAAAAGCTTACGTATCAAATAAAATTAAAAAAAGTTATTTATTTAAATTGACTGTGGTTGCCATTTCATTATCCAGTTTAACTTATTTCGAAGTTGAATATGGTTTATTAAATGAAATTAAAAAATTATCAATCAATAATAAAACTGAAAAAAATAAATTGCTAGAAGAAAAAATTGAAAGTGTTGATAGCAATGATGTTATTGAACAACAACAGACAAAATCATTAGTAAAAAAAAGTATACCTAATACTAAATCGAATCAAACAATAGCTAAGGTAGATTCTATTCATTTACATTTTACTAATGATTCGTGGATACAACTTATTGACGCCACAGGGCGAAAGTTGATATCGAGTTTTATAAAAAGTGGTAAAACGTTGGAATTTAATGGCAAATTACCATTTGAGGTCACGTTAGGTAATTCACGAGCAGTAAAAATTAAAGTGAATGGCCACGATTTTAATCAATCAAATTATACTAATAAAGAAATAACGCATTTTGTGATTAATAATAATTTGAATTAGTGAATTAACCGTAGGATTAACAAAATGTCAAAATCAATTAATGCAATTCGTGGAATGAATGATATTGTTCCTGAATCTGCCTATAAATGGCAATTCGTGGAAAATAGTTTTAAGGAGCTTATTGCTTCTTATGGTTATCAGGAAATACGGATGCCAATTGTCGAGAAAACAGATTTATTTAAACGTTCAATTGGAGAAGTAACCGATATAGTCGAAAAAGAAATGTACACTTTCGAAGATAGAAATGGTGACAGTTTGACTTTACGTCCAGAGGGGACGGCTAGTTGTGTTCGGGCGTGTATTGAAAATGCCTTAATTTATAATCAGCAACAACGGCTATGGTATTACGGCCCAATGTTTCGTCATGAACGACCACAACGGGGTAGATACCGTCAGTTTTTTCAATTTGGTGTGGAGGTCTTTGGCATTTCAGCACCGGATATTGATGCTGAATTAATATCCATTACTGACAAATTGTGGAAGAAACTAGGAATTAGCGAGGATGTTACTTTAGAAATTAATAGTCTGGGTACTCCAGAAGCTAGAGTGCGTTATCGAGAAGTATTGGTTGCATATTTTACGGAAAATCACGAACAATTGGATGAAGATAGTCAACGTCGTTTATTGTCTAATCCAATGCGTATCTTGGATAGTAAAAACCCGGATTTACAGGCTTTAATTGAAGCGGCTCCAAAACTCGATGAATATTTGGATGAGGAATCAAAGCAGCATTTTACGTCTTTGTGTGACTATCTGGATTCATTAAATATCTCTTATACAATTAATCAGCGGTTAGTTCGAGGGCTTGATTATTACACGAAGACGGTATTTGAGTGGGTAACGGACAAACTGGGAGCACAGGGGACTATCTGTGCTGGTGGTCGATACGATGGTTTAGTCGCCCAGATAGGTGGTCGTGATACACCTGCCGTTGGTTTCGCGCTGGGCTTAGAACGCTTAATTGAACTAATTCCAGAGGATTTTATCCCTAAATTGGCGTTTTTACCCGAAATATATATGATATTGGCAGGTGAATCTGCTGAAAAATCAGGTATTATGTTATCTGAAAAATTACGAGCTGCAATTCCGAATTTACGCTTGCAGATGAACTGTGGTGGCGGCAGTTTTAAGAGCCAAATGAAAAAAGCGGATAAAAGCGGTGCTTCAATAGCAATTATTATTGGCGAGAACGAAATAACTAATGATGAAGTTGCAGTTAAGTATCTACGAAATGATACCGCACAGCAAACGATTAAACTTGATCAATTACCTGAATTTTTAATTAAAAAATGATGGTTTGGTCAAACTAAATAGAATGATAGAGGTTTTAGCGTGAATAATTACGAAACTGATGAAGAAACACTTGAAGCATTAAAAACGTGGTGGAAAGAAAATGGTAAATCCGTTATTGGCGGATTAATTTTGGGTGTTGGTGCTATTGTTGGATTTAAACAGTGGGGTAGTTATCAGTCTGAGAAAGGACAATCTGCTTCTAGTTTATATCAAACAATGATTGAAAGTAGTCACAATAAAAAAACTGATGAGTTTTTTGCTGCTGGGTCTGAGTTAATTTTGGATTACTCTAGCACGCCGTATGCATCATTAGCATCATTGGTTATGGCTAAAAAATTGGTTGACGAAAAAAAGTTTGACGATGCTATTAATAAATTAAACTGGTTATTGTCGAATAGCTCCGATGATGGAATCAAACATATAGCACGAATTCGTTTAGCTAGAATTTTACTAAATGAAAATAAGATTGAGCAAGCTTTGAAGTTAGTTAAGGATGAACGCAGTGTTAGCTTTAAATCAGAATATAATGAACTTCGAGGTGATGTATACGTAGCAAAAAAAGAGTTTTCTCTTGCTAAAGATGCGTATAAATCTGCATTAGCTGTTAACATTCGAAATAAAGAGAAACGCGAATTTATTGAAATGAAATTACATGACATTGTCATTCCAGAAAAGACTAACGCTGAGAAGTCATGAAAATCCGCAATATTGTCACGGTTTTAATATTTATTTTGTTAACATCTTGTGTTTCATCACCGTCACCAGTCTTACCACCTGTTGCACTTCAGGCGCTAACGAATCAATTAAAAATTAAATTACTTTGGACGCAACGATTTGGTGATGGCGTTGGGGATAACTATTTAAAATTTCAGCCTGTTTCCTATAAAAATACAATTGTTTATATGGATTATAATGGAACGTTATCTTCGGTTGATCAAAAAACGGGAGATATTAACTGGCAACGAGAATTTAATTTACCAGTTTCAAGCCAATTTTTCATTTATCAAAATAAAATAATATTTGGAACAAGTCAGGGTGAGCTAATAATGGCGCAACTCGACAATGGTGATATTGTTTGGCGTAAAAAATTTAGCAGCGAAATACTCTCAAAAGCCGCTGTATCTGATGGTTTTCTTGTTATTAATACCGTAGATGGTTATTTATATGGTTTGGATGTTAATACGGGTAATCAACGCTGGTTTTATAATCGAACTGTACCGGTGCTGACTTTAAGGGGATCTTCGTCTCCTATTATTACCAATGGAATTGTTCTTAGTGGTTTTGATAATGGTAAGTTAATTGCACTCACATTGAATACCGGGCGGGTTATTTGGGATACCACTATTGCTCTGCCAAGTGGTAGCACCGAAATTGAACGGATTATTGATGTTAATATTATTCCTGTTGTAAAAGATGATTTGGTTTATATTGCAACATTTCAAGGCCGTCTTGCGGCTGTTGAATTGACTTCGGGTAAAATTGTTTGGTCTCGAGAATTATCGATTTATAATGATATTAAAGTAGATGCTTTTAGAGTTTATGTCACCGCAGCTGATAGTCGAATTTGGGCTTTGGATCGCAAAAATGGCGCCACACTTTGGAAGCAAGATGCTTTGGTACGCAGAAATGTTACTGGTCCAGTATTATTTCATGATCAATTAATTGTAGGTGACTTTAATGGTTATCTGCATTGGATGTCCCGAAAAGATGGTAAAATGTTATCTCGGGTACAACTTGGTGAAGCCGTATCCAAAAATAACCCTGCTGATGATGATAATAATTATTTTGATACTCATATTTCAAAAGTTGGAAATATTTTATCTGTCCCGGTTATTTTTGATAATACCTTATATGCAACCAACCGTTATGGTGATGTGCATGCCTATATTAGTGATTAATTTTATTACATTAAGTTTTAGCTAAATATTATACTGAATAAATCACATGAAACCTGTTATAGCCATTGTTGGTAGACCTAATGTTGGGAAATCTACTCTTTTTAATCGATTAACCAAAAGTCGTGATGCTCTTGTAGCTGATATGCCTGGTGTTACGCGTGATAGAAAGTTTGGTGAAGCTGTTTTTGATAAAAAAGGTTTTATTGTTATTGATACTGGTGGTGTCTCTGGCGAAGAAAAAAATATTGATTTATTAATGGCTAAACAGTCTTGGTTGGCTGTCGATCAAGCTGATACTATTTTATTTTTAGTGGATGCGAATGATGGTTTAACCATTGATGATGAAAAAATTGCAAATCGTTTAAGAAAAATTGGAAAATCTTTTTTTGTTGTTGTTAATAAAATTGATGGAAAAGATGCCGATAGTATATCTGCTGAGTTTTATGCGTTAGGTATTGATGCTGTTTATCCGATAACGGCATCACATGGTCGAGGTATTAATGTTTTAATGAGTTCGGTTTTATCAACTTTAAATACTGATAATGACGATGATGAAGTAAAAAATGACGGAATTAAGATTGCGGTAATTGGTCGTCCAAATGTTGGGAAATCAACCTTGGTTAATCGAATTTTAGGTGAGGATCGTGTTGTTATTTATGACATGCCCGGGACTACAAGAGACAGCACTTACATCCCCTTTGAAAAAAATGATATTAAATACACGTTTATTGATACTGCTGGTGTTAGACGGAAAAGAAGTGTAAAGGAGGCGATTGAGAAATTTAGTATTATTAAAACGCTACAAGCCATTGATGATTCTAATGTTGTGTTAATGATTTTAGATGCCCAAGAATCAATATCTGATCAAGATGCGACTATATTAGGTTTTATTTTAGATGCTGGGCGGGCATTAGTGTTGGCTGTTAATAAATGGGATGGTCTTGAAACCTATCAACGTGAAAAAATTAAACGTGAATTAAATTTAAAAATTCCTTTTATTGATTTTGCTAAATTGCATTTTATATCGGCATTACATGGAACGGGTGTTGGTGACTTATTTAAATCTGTTAATCAGGCAAATGAAGCGGCATTTAAAAATATTTCTACTCCACGATTAACTCGTTTATTATTTGATTTAGTTTCATCCCATCAACCACCGGTGGTAAAAGGTCATCGGATAAAATTGCGTTATGCTCACCAGGGTGGAACTAATCCACCTATAATTGTAATTCATGGCACTAAAACTGATTCATTGCCTAAAAGCTACCAGCGTTATTTGATTAATGGTTTTAGAAAACATTTAAAGCTACAAGGCACACCAATTCGTTTACAATTAAAATCATCTTCGAATCCATACCAAGCCAAACGAAAAGTAAAATTTGATCGAACTGTTGATAAGCAGGGACGAATCAATAAAGAAAGTTCGCGAAAATTTAATCGTTAATTTTTTGTTGGGGTGAGGTAGGTTTCGAACCCCAACGTATATGCTTGTAAAACTATTTGGCTTTTAGTTCTGGTATCGGTGGCAATAAAAGCTCTGGATCAATCCTAGTATTATTTAAGCTCACACTAAAATGCAAATGGGCTCCTGTCACTCGACCTGTTTCACCAACTTCACCCAGTTTATCTGTTTTTTTAACTGTTTGATTTTTTGAAACGGTGATTTTATTCATATGACAAAACATGGTTATTAATCCTTGTCCATGATCGACAAAAACAACATTACCATTAAAATAGAAATTACCTGTTGCAATAACAACACCATCTGCAGGAGCTTTAATTAATGTTCCTGTTGGCGCTGCGATATCAATCCCACTGTGAGGCTTTCGAGGTTTTTTATTAAAAAAACGTTTTAATCCAAATCGACTACTGACAATTCCATCAACGGGCATAATAAAATCAAGTTTAACGTTATTTTTTTCCAGCCAGGTGGTAAATGCTTTTTTAGAAATCTTTTTATCACTTATTGCTCTTTTTAAATTTTGGGGGCTGAGTGTCACCATGCCTTTATTTTTTAAAGTGATGTATTGTTTTTTATATTCTTTTTTCTGAGTTGTAAATGTTTGATATTGAGGCTTTGAGTTTATTGTTTCAATTTTTATTTTATGTTTTCCTGCTTTTGTGTTTAACGATAAACCTACTATGGCTTGCCAATGGCCGGCATTTTTTCGCACCATTATTTTTTTATAGTTATAACTGACACTAGGTTTATTATTATCTTTTATTTTCAAATCAACTACTGCAATTCCTCCCGGCACAGGATTATGAATTGGGTATTTAAACGTTGCTTGATTGTTAATTTCACTGGAAAAACTATTTTGCGTGAATAACAATAGTGAAATGCTAATTATTTTCAGATTTTTCAACATGACAGGTTAGTTCGCCTTTACCTAATGTAATTTTTATTTGAGAGTTTATTTTAATTTCAGTATAGCTTCGAATTATTTTATTGCTTTTAGTTGATTTTACAATTGCATAACCTCTATTGAGGGTGGACAACGGGCTAACTGTGTTTAATGCTCTGGCTAATAAACTAGTTTGATGTTGTTTTTGTATGTATGTATTTTTCCAAGCGGTGTTAAATTGTTGTGTTAAATATTCTTGCCGAACTTTTAATTGGGTTATTTTTTTAGTTGGTAGATTAAGATTTAATCGTGTTTTAATATAATGTAATTTATTGGAATTATTTTTTAAATATTGATGATAATTGCTGTTCATTCTTAGGCTAAGTTCATCTAAGCGTTGGGTTACACTTTGTAAATAGTGTCTGGGGTGTATTAATTGGGACTGAAGTAATTTTGTTTTTTCACGGTTTTGATTAATTGTCTGTATTATGGCGCGCTTTAATTGAAAAAATATTTTGTTTATATTGTCGCTAATTTGTTGTTGATCCGGGCTAACAAATTCTGCTGCCGCAGTGGGGGTTGGTGCGCGATGATCTGCTACGTAATCAGCAATAGTGACATCAACTTCGTGGCCTATTCCTGAAACAATTGGAATCTTACATTTAAATATAGCTCGAGCAACTAACTCTTCATTAAATGACCATAAATCTTCTAATGAACCTCCACCCCGAGATATAATGATACAGTCACATTCATTTCGGTTTTCAGCTAAGGTTATGGCCTGTGCAATTTGTGTTGCGGCATTAACACCCTGAACTAATACTGGATAAATAATGACTTTTTGGACTGGATAACGTCTTTTTAAGGTTGTTAGAATATCGTGTATTGCCGCTCCAGTCGGGGAGGTTATAATTCCAATGCACCGGCTAATGTTAGGAATGTCTTGTTTATATTCGGTATTAAATAAGCCTTCATGATTTAACTTGTTTTTTAGTTCATCAAAACTTTTTTGTAATAAACCTTCACCAGCTTCTTCCATGTGTTCAACAATACATTGAAATTCTCCGCGAGTTTCATAAAAGCTGATCCGTGCTCGAATTAGAATTTTTTTACCATTTTCAGGCATGATATTGAGCAATCTATTTTTATTGCGAAACATTGCACAGCGTATTTGAGTTGTTTGATCTTTTAACGTGAAATACCAGTGCCCCGATGCCGGGGTCGCTAAATTGGATATTTCACCTTCAATCCACAGTAGTGGAAAGCCAGATTCAAGGACGGTACGTACTTCTCGTGTGAGTCTTGATATTGAATAAATGTCTCTAAAATTATTATCCATGTTAATTTTGAAATAAATTATGAGTGATTTTTATTTTATATTATATAGGCAAAAAAAAAGGCCGGTGAACCGACCTTTTTCATATTTATACTTATATTTAACCTAAATTAGGTTTAGCATTTCTTTGTTCTAAATATTGTTTGTAGGCTTTTTGAGCTTGTCGTTTAGCTTTATCAGCTAATTTGACAGCCATGTCAAAATTACCATCTTTTTGTGCTTTTTTTGCTTTTTTGATGATTTTGCCAGTATCTCGCCATTCATAGTTGACTTTTTTAGCACGCTTATTGGCATCTTGAGCAGCTGTAATTGAGGCTGTTGCATCGTCTTTAGTGCGTGATACTTCCGGTGATGAGCTACATGCAGATAGTGTTAGAGCGATTGCTGCAACCAGTAAAGCTAATTTTTTCATTTTTTCCTCCAAAAACATCTATTTATATTTATAGTAAAGCCTATGGACTTGTATGCTAATAGTATACTTTAGGAATAATAGTATACTTTAGAAATAATAAGTCGGCTTGTCAGTCCTTTTCAATCATAGGGATTGATTTCAACATTAGCACTATTATGTGCATTTCGGTTAATAATTAGCAATCTTTAAATACAATTAATTTGCACAAAAATCAAGCCAATACACCATTTACGGTCAGTATAATAAATATTATAATTAATCGTTTAACTCCATAAGGATTATACAGAATGTTACGAATTGTTGAGGATGCCCTTACTTTTGATGATGTTTTATTGTTACCAGCCCATTCAACTGTTTTACCAAAAGACGTTACATTAAACACGCGCCTCACAAAAGCGATAACACTGAATATTCCGATTTTATCGGCAGCAATGGATACTGTGACAGAATCGCGATTAGCCATATCTCTGGCTCAGGAGGGGGGAATTGGTATTATTCATAAAAATATGACGATAGCGGAGCAAGCCAGTGAAATTAGAAAGGTTAAGAAGTTTGAAAGTGGCGTTATAAAAGACCCTATAACAGTATCGCCTAATACAAGCATTAAGGATGTTGTCGCTATCACTCAGAAACACAATATTTCTGGTGTTCCTGTGGTTGAGGGGGAGGATTTAGTGGGAATTGTCACTAGTCGAGATTTAAGATTTGAATTACGACTCGAAGAACCTGTTAAAAACATTATGACGACTAAAGATCGCTTAATAACGGTTAAAGAAGGGACCAGTCGTGGTGAAATTCGTAAGTTACTCCATGAAAATCGTATTGAGAAGGTTTTAGTTATTAATGATGATTTTAAACTACGAGGTTTAATAACGGTTAAGGATATCCAAAAAGCATCAGAGTTTCCTAATGCGTGTAAAGATGATTCTGCGCAATTACGTGTTGGGGCTGCCGTTGGTGTTGGTGAAGGAACTGATGAGCGTGTTGCTGCTATAGTTGAAGCCGGAGTTGATGTGATTGTGGTGGATACCGCTCACGGGCATTCACAGGGCGTAATCGAGCGGGTTGCTTGGGTTAAGAAAAGCTTTCCAGATGTTCAGGTTATTGGTGGCAATATTGCTACGGCTGCTGCAGCTATTGCTTTGCGCGATGCTGGTGTTGATGCGGTGAAGGTTGGTATTGGTCCGGGTTCAATTTGTACCACGAGAATTGTGGCTGGCGTTGGTGTGCCACAGATTACTGCCATTGCGAATGTTGCCACTGCGCTTGAGGGTTCTGGAATTCCGGTTATTGGTGATGGTGGTATCCGTTATTCTGGTGACATGGCTAAAGCCATTGTGGCTGGCGCTGACTGTATCATGGTGGGCAGCATGCTAGCTGGGACGGAAGAAGCGCCTGGTGAGGTTGAGTTGTATCAAGGGCGTTCTTATAAATCGTATCGAGGGATGGGCTCAATTGGAGCAATGGCTAATAAAAATGGCTCGAGTGATCGTTATTTTCAAGAAAGTAGCGAAGCTGATAAATTAGTTCCCGAGGGCATTGAGGGACGTATACCGTTTAAAGGTCCAATTAGTTCGGTAATTAATCAATTGCTTGGAGGTTTACGTGCGAGTATGGGTTATACCGGCTGTGCATCAATAACAGATATGCGCACCAAACCAGAATTTGTTCGAATAACAAATGCTGGTATGCGTGAAAGTCATGTACATGATGTGACTATTACCAAAGAAGCACCAAATTACCGGGTTTAATTAATCAGTCGTTCAGATATTCTTGCGATATGATGACTATTTTAAAATTTAGGTTTTAAAAATAACCGTTATTTTGTGTAACATCAAGTTAACTGAAACTTTTAAATAAATTAATAACTAACAATGGAATACCGCTATTGACTAAGCATAATTCGAGTTCTCAAACTACTTCTATACACAGTGATAAAATTTTAATATTAGATTTTGGGTCTCAATACACCCAGTTGATTGCTCGACGTGTGCGTGAATGTGGAGTGTATTGTGAAATTCACTCGCATGAAATGTCAGATACCGATCTTGTTGCTTTTTCAGCTAAGGGTATTATTTTATCGGGTGGTCCTGAGTCTGTGACATTAGAAGAAACGCCTAGAGCATCAGATAAAGTATTTGAGCTAGGGGTTCCTGTTTTTGGTATTTGTTATGGTATGCAAACAATGGCCGCGCAGTTAGGTGGACAAGTATCAACATCGGACTCTCGTGAATTTGGTTATGCTCAAGTACGAGCACGCGGTCACTCTGAATTATTACGTGAAATTGAAGATCATACCAATGAGCAAGGTTATGGTTTATTGGATGTGTGGATGAGCCATGGTGATCGTGTAGAAGTGTTGCCTGAGGGCTTTAAAGTTATTGCCAGTACGGATAATGCCCCAATGGCTGGAATGGCTGATGAATCTAAAAAGTTTTATGGCCTGCAATTTCATCCAGAGGTAACACATACCAGACAGGGCGAACGTATACTACAACGTTTTGTTAATGATATTTGTGGCTGTCATGATCTTTGGACGCCAAAAAATATTATTGGTGACAGTATTAGTCATATTCAATCCGATGTTGCTGATGATGAAGTTTTATTAGGTTTATCCGGAGGTGTTGATTCATCGGTTGTTGCTGCAATACTTCATAAAGCGATTTCAAAAAAACTAACCTGCGTGTTTGTTGATAACGGCTTACTTCGATTAAATGAAGGTGATCAGGTGATGGCAATGTTTGCCGAGCACATGGGTGTTCGAGTTATTCGGGTTGATGCTGAAGCGAGATTTTTAGACGCTCTTAAAAATGTTACGGATCCGGAAAAGAAGCGAAAAATAATTGGTAATTTATTTATTGAGATATTCGAAGAAGAGTCCAATAAATTAAACAATGTTAAATGGTTAGCTCAAGGAACAATCTATCCAGATGTTATTGAATCTGCAGGAGCAAAATCAGGTAAGGCTCATGTCATAAAATCACATCATAATGTAGGTGGCTTACCTGAACACATGAAGCTTAAATTGGTTGAACCGTTACGAGAATTATTTAAAGATGAGGTTCGTAAACTCGGTTTAGAATTAGGTTTACCTTATGATATGGTTTATCGACATCCATTTCCAGGCCCCGGCTTAGGCGTTCGAATTTTAGGTGAAGTAAAAAAAGAATATGCTGATTTACTTCGTCGTGCCGATGATATTTTTATTTCAGAATTGCGTCATCATAATCTTTACGATAAAGTTAGTCAGGCATTTGCGGTATTTTTACCGGTTAAATCTGTTGGAGTGATGGGGGATGGTCGTCGTTATGATTATGTTATTGCGCTACGTGCCGTTGAAACCATTGATTTTATGACGGCTAGGTGGGCGCACCTACCATATGAATTTTTGGAGTTAGTATCCAATCGAATCATTAATGAAATCGAAGGAATTTCACGTGTTACTTATGATATTTCAGGTAAACCTCCGGCAACCATTGAGTGGGAATAATCGGATAACGTTGATACCAAAGTAATGAATAATTTAAAATGGATGGAGTATGCTTTTAGGCTTGCACTACACGCCGAACATGAGGGCGAA
>VAPL010277619.1_pt1 | contig 12054 bp, 15 predicted proteins | sample 3395061 | NCBI WGS metagenome assembly VAPL01 (sample SAMN08290444, study PRJNA428436) | hydrothermal vent metagenome | isolation source: Deep-sea hydrothermal vent chimney 2 | place: Pacific Ocean: Juan De Fuca Ridge | depth 2182 m m
GCCCGCAAAGTCAAACGCTCGGTGGTGATCGTGGGAATGTCGAGGCTCATTGCAAAGCCTCGGGTGCTGGGTGGCGGTAGACATAGGTATGGGGTTCAAGTTGTACAGCAGCGTCGTCGCGGGTGCATCCCATTCGTTCGGCCAGCTTAATTGAGCGGGCGTTTTTATGGTCGATATAGCTGACCAGTGTGTTCCAGCCCAAGGTTTCATAGGCGTAGTTGCGGGCGGCGATGGCGGCCTCATAGGCGTAGCCGCGCCCCTCGTGTTTCGATGTAACCATCCAGCCAAGTTCGCGTTCCGGGTAAACCGGAGGTTTGGCAAGGCCGACGAAGCCTACAATGTCATGGGACGCATTTTCAGCGACTGTCCAATAGCCAAAGCCCAGAATCTGCCAGCCAACGATGTCCGCCGCAAAACCACGCCATGCGGCGTCATGGTCCAGCGGGCCGTCCATATAGATGGAACGGTCAGAGGCGAAGATTTTGGCGTAGGGCACAAAATCAGCCTTAGTCGGGGCGCGCAAAGTCAGCCGCTTGGTGGTTAAGGTTGGGATAGAGAAGTCCATTGGGCTACTTTTTCTTCCCAAAACCAGAAAGCCCGGGGGGCAGGGAACCTCCACCAAGCCCAGGTAATCCGCCGGGCATTTTGTTGCCGAGCGCTTTGGCGGCCGCTTCCATTTGCGCCGGGTCCATGTCGCCCATACCACCGGGCATTCCGCCCTTGCCCATCATGCCTTTCATCGCTTGTTTCAGCATGCCGCCTTTGCCCATTTTTCCCATTTTCTTCATCATGTCAGACATTTGGCGGTGCATCTTCATCAACTGGTTCAACTCACGAACCTCAAGTCCAGCACCTTTGGCAATGCGTTTCTTGCGCGATGCCTGCAAAAGCTGTGGGTTGGCGCGTTCGCGTTTGGTCATCGACTGGATCAGCGCGACCTGACGTTTGATGATGCTGTCGTCAAAGCCGGATTTTTCGATCTGCGCGGCCATTTTCTTCATGCCGGGCATCATGCCCATGATGCTTTCCATGCCGCCCATCTTTTGCATCTGTTCAAGCTGCTGGCGCAGGTCGTTCATGTTGAACTGACCTTTTTGGAAGCGTTTCATCATCCGCTCGGCCTGCGCGGCCTCTACGGTTTCCTGAGCTTTTTCAACGAGGCTGACGATATCGCCCATGCCAAGGATGCGGCCGGCAACCCGTTCGGGGTGGAATTCATCCAGATCGTCGAGCTTTTCACCAAGACCGACGAATTTGATTGGCTGGCCGGTGACCGCGCGCATCGAAAGCGCGGCACCGCCGCGACCGTCACCGTCCATCCGGGTCAGGACCACGCCGGTGATGCCGACTTTGGCGTCAAAATCGGCCGCCACGTTCACCGCGTCCTGACCGGTCAGGCCATCGACCACCAGCAGGGTTTCGCGGGGTTTGGCGACGTCGCGCACCGCTTGCACTTCGTCCATGAGGACTTCGTCAATGTGCAGCCGGCCTGCGGTGTCGAGCATGTAGACGTCATAGCCGCCGAGCAGGGCCTGTTGTTTGGCGCGTTTTGCGATTTTTACCGCGTTTTCGCCTTTGACGATCGGCAGAGTGTCGACGCCGATCTGGGTGCCGAGGATCGCGAGCTGTTCCATCGCCGCAGGGCGGTTGGTATCGAGTGAGGCCATTAGAACCCGTTTGCCGGATTTTTCCTTTAGGCGTTTGGCGAGCTTTGCGGTGGTGGTGGTTTTACCGCCGCCCTGCAGGCCAACCATCAGGATCGGCGCGGGCGGATTGTCGATCTTAAGTTCGCCGGGGTCTTTGTTGTCACCTGCGAGGACGTGGATCAGTTCATCGTGGACGATTTTAACGACCTGCTGGCCCGGGGTGACGGATTTGGTGACGTTCTGGCCGGTGGCCTTTTCCTGAATGGCTTTGATGAAATCGCGCGCCACGGGCAGGGATACGTCGGCTTCCAGCAGGGCGACGCGGACTTCGCGCAGCGCGGTTTTGATGTCGTCTTCGGAAAGCGCGCCCTGTTTGGTCAGGCGATCAAAGACGCCGCCAAGGCGGTCTGAAAGGTTCTCGAACATCGTGCGGCCCCTTCGCCGGTTATTTCAGGTGCCCCCAACATAGGTGGGAGCGGTTCAAACGACAAACGCACCAGTGGGCGCAACGCGCTGACTGGTGGCGATCCCGGGTCAGGCCCGGGACCGGAAGTAATGTGACTTCCGGGTGTTGTTGGCGCTGCTATAGGGAAATGACTGGGCTGTCAATAATTGCCATATAGAGCGCCCCGAGGGGCGCATTTTTATAAGCCCTGCGGGCGATTTGCCTGCGGCGCGAGTATTTTTGAACAGAAGAAGGGCTAAGCCAATCATTGATGGCTTTGGCCGCCGTCACCTGAGTTGGAAGTTTCAACCTCGGCGTGGGTGATTTCTGTCAGGTCATGCCGGATGTTTGACTGGCGGGACATTGAGCGGCGGCGAATTTCGATCCAGCCTTGTGTGCGGCTGAAGACCACCTGTACCTGGCGCACGAAGACGCGGATGAACAGGAAAACTGTGGCTGCTCCGCCCAGAAACACGATGCCCCAGAATTCACCGGCTGTAATCATTGAGCGGCCGAAGCCCGCGAAGACCAGTACGAAGGTAACAAGTACAAGGCCGATCAGCCATGGGCGTTCTTACACGATGAGCTGATCGGCGGTGTCGCGGGTTACATTCATGTGCGCGATTTTATGGTTGCGCCGGGGGAAGCGCAAAGAATGTGGTCAGGTGGGTTTCATCTGGTCGCGGTGGTTGTAGGCGATGAATGCCGAGAGGATGCCCAGTACAATCGCCGGGAGCATGGTGTCGGTGCCGAGGATCATGATATGTGCGAGAGTCGCGCCGATCATGGTGGCCGTCAACAGACCCGCGCCGATGAATTGCCTGCCGGGCAGCCAGAGGAGGATTGCGGCGCCTATTTCGATGCTGCCCGTCACATAGCGGAACCACTGGCCAACACCGATGGCATCAAAGGTGGCGACCATCATGTCAACGCCTGCCAGTTTGGCGAGGCCAGCGGCGACAAAGGCGAGGGTAATGAGCGCTTTCGCGGCCAGAACGGAGTATTTCTTCAGGTTGGATTCCATCGTTGAATTTCCTTTGGGCTGAGTGATATTCATGCTGCCAACTCTAGGTCTTCGATCGCTTTGTGGGCAGCGTTCATGGTAGTTTCGGCGTCGATGGCAAGCTGATCGGCAGCGATAAAAGTGACGTCGCTAATGCCGATGAAGCCCAACAAGTGGCGCAGGTAGCCGGAGGCGAAATCCATGTCAGAGCCGACCGGGGTGCCGCCTGAAGCCACTGCGATGATCGCGCGCTTGCCTTCCAGCAGGCCGACGGGGCCGGTTTCGGTGTATTGGAATGTCTCACCGACGCGGGAAATCAGATCAATCCAGGATTTCAGGGCGGCTGGGACGCCGAAGTTGTAGATCGGTACACCGATCACAATGGTGTCGGCGGCGCGCAGTTCATCGATCAGTTGGTCGGAGAGTTTCAGCTTTTCATTTTGTTCAAGGCTGCGGTCATCGGCAGGTGTGAAGTTGGCCCCGACCCAATCCTGATCCAGCAGCTGCAGGGGGTTGGCCAGGTCGCGTGTGATGACTTTGGCGTCGTTAAACCGGGCGACGATACGATCGCTAAGGCCGCGGGAAACGGAATCGGTTTTGCGGGCGGAGGCGTCAATGCGCAGGATTGTATGGGTCATAGGGTTATTCCTTTGTTTCATGTTCCCTGCTAATTTGAGCATTGCAAAAAATAACACAATGTAGAATGAAGAACAAGTTATGTGCGTATACGCACATACAGTGGGAGTTGGGCTTGGTGGCTGATAACTGGGATGAATTTCGTACGGCGCTGGAAGTAGCACGGATTGGCACGGTGAGTGGCGCGGCGGATGTGCTGGGGGTTCACCATGCAACGGTGATCCGGCATGTGGACGCGCTGGAGGATCGGCTGGGGGTCAAGCTGTTCCAGCGCCATGCCCGTGGTTATAAACCTACCGAGGCCGGGGAAGACCTGTTGCAGGTGGCCAGCGTGACCGAGGAACAGCTGGGCCAGTTGGTGGGGCGGATCAAGGGGCGTAGCAGTGCCGTGACCGGGGAACTGATATTGACCACACTTAGTGGGTTTTCCGGAATTCTGACGCCGGTGCTGGCCAGGTTTCAGGCGCAAAACCCGGATGTGAAAATAAAATATCTGACGGCTGCGCGGCTGTTTCGACTGGAATATGGTGAGGCGCATATTGCGATCAGGGCCGGGCCCAAGCCGCAGGAGCCCGACAATGTAGTGCAGCATCTGGTGACGATTTCGCCGCGGCTGTGTGTGGCACAAAATTATGTTGAGCGATATGGGGTTCCAAAAAATCCTGGTGAGTTTTTGGCGCACCGGTTTGTTGGAGCCGAAACGGACAGTGGGCGGGCGCCGCATGAAGTTTGGTCGCGTGAACACATCCCTCACGAAAACATCGTTTTTCGCGCGACCGAGCGTTTGGCGCAGGAAGCGGCGGTAAGGCAAGGTGTAGGCATTGGATTTGTGACCAACATGGTTTCAGAAGCTCAGCTTGAATTGCATGTTGTGATGGATCGGTGTGAAGCTTGGAATTCGGATCTGTGGCTGGTGACCCATATTGATCTGCATCGCACGACCAAGGTGCAGGCGGTGCTAAAAGCGCTGAAGGATGAGGCCGGGTTATGGCAGAACATCTGAGCGCAGGCAGCGGCATTTCACAAATGACGCGTGGCCATCTGGCGATGCTGGCATTCTCGGCGCTGGTTGCGGGTTCGTTTAGTCTGGGTTCGCTGGTTGCCAATGATATTGCCCCGGCGGCGCTGAACGGGGTGCGGTTTTTCATTGCAATGGTGGTGACAGGGATGATCGCAGCATTTACCGGGGTGTTGAACCGGGCAATGTTGCGCGCACCTTGGCGGTATTTGTTGCTGGGCGGGCTGTTTGCCACCTATTTTGTGCTGATGTTTGAGGGCTTAAAAACCGCGCCCGCTGTGTCGAGTGCAGCCGTTTTTACGCTGGTGCCGGTGATTTCAGCCGGGTTTGGCTGGATTTTGATGCGCCAGATCATGACGGCGCGAATGGCGCTGGCGCTGATGATTGGCGGGATTGGCGCGGTCTGGGTGATCTTTCGCGCTGATCTGGGTGAGGTTCTGGCGTTTCGCATTGGGCGCGGAGAGGCGATATTTTTCTGGGGGGTGGTGGCGCATGGGATTTACACGCCACTGGCGCGGTTCTTGAACCGGGGCGAAAACCCGCTGGCGTTTACTTTTGGCATGGTTGTGGCCGGGTTTTTGGTGCTGATGGCTTACGGCTGGTCGGATATCCGGGCAACGGATTGGGCCGGTTTGGCGCCGCTGGTTTGGGTGACGATATTATATACATCAATCATTGCCGGCTCGACGACGTTCTTTCTGGTGCAATATGCGACACTGCGCCTGCCTGCGGCCAAGGTGATGGCCTATACCTATCTGACGCCAAGCTGGGTAATCCTGTGGGAAATCGCGCTGGGGCACGGTGCGCCGCGCGGATTGATACTGGGCGGGGTGGTTTTGACGGTGGTGGCGTTGTTGGTGTTGCTGCGTGACGAGACCTGAAGGCGACGCCTGTCGGCGTCATTATATGAGCCCGTTCCGGGCGATTTTACGCTCCGCGCGGGGAGTATTTTTGAACAGAAGAAGGCGGGACTATTTAAGCAGCATTTCTGCGCGCCGGAGGTCTTTTTCACGTCCGAATAATTGAAGTATGGTGATGAGTTCCTGTCGAGAAGGTACGTAAAGTTTTTGCCCTGCTATGGGGAACATTTGGCGCGTTTTTGGGGTTAGGGCAAGCCAGTGGCCATTGCTTTGAAATTCCAACCCGGCCATTATTTCTACCGGGAAGGGTCCGAAGTCGGGTTTGAGCAGGTAAACTGAGCGAAATCTGTTCGAGCGCTGATCCGCCATGTTTTTGCATTGCAATGAGCTGGAAAGGGTTTTGGCGTCGTTGGGAGAAACCAGAATATCAATATCTCTGATCGTTCCGGGATCGACGCCGTGTAGCACCACCGCCGCGCTGCCTATGATCCACCATGGATCGTTGAGCGGGTAAAGCTGGACTGCGCAAGATTGCAGGGTTGCCAGGATGTTATTGTTTGGTCCCATCCAGCTCACTTTCCAAAAACCTTTCCAGCCCGTCCATGTCCACCGGCTCAAACTGACCGAAACCCTGCATCCAGACCGATGTTTCTTTCATCGCGCCGGGTTCCAGTTTACACCATTTCACCCGGCCGCGTTTTTCTTGCGAAATCAACCCGGCGCGGGTCAGGACAGCGAGGTGTTTGGAAATCGCTGCCAGTGACATTTCAAACGGCTCGGCCACGTCGGTTACCGCCATGTCGTCTTCCAGCAGCATCGCCAGAATGGCGCGCCGGGTTGGGTCGGACAGGGCGGCGAATGTTGTGTCCAGTGGGTTGCTCATGGCCGGGGGTAAAGCAATTGGCAGAACAATCGTCAACCAGATGGTTAAATAACGCCTCGGTCGGTTATAACGCTGCAGCGGCACTCTGCTTTGGTCTTTCTGCTTCTTCTGTTCTTAAATACTCAATAAAAACAAATAGATACAGAGGTAATTCTATCCGTTCAGAATGCTTGACTCTGCACCACCCCGTTCCTAGTGTCCGCCCGACTATCTGAGAGACCCTGTTATGGTTGATGAAGCCGACAAAGACCGGCTTGAAAAGCTGGATAAACGGATCAGAGAGCTGAAGGGCGCTGATAAGCCGGTCTCGAAGATGGAAGATGCCCATTCTCAGGCACATCTTGCCTGGCGGATGGTTATCGAACTGGTGGCGGGGATTGTCATTGGTTTTGGCATTGGATACGGGCTCGATACGGTGTTTGACACCATGCCCATTTTTCTGGTGCTGTTTGTATTGCTGGGCTTTGCGGCCGGGGTGCGGGTTATGATGCGCTCGGTCAAAGAGATACAGGATGACGCCGCGGCGGATGCCGGGCAGAACGAGGGGAAGTAGACGTGGCAAAAGACGTTACAGAGGGGCCAAGTGGCCTGCAGATCCACCCGATGGAACAATTTGTTGTAAAGCCGCTGTTTGGTGGTGAGCAAATCAATTTCTACACCCCGACCAACGTGACATTGTGGATGGCTCTGGCCGTTCTTTGCGTCATTGCATTACTGGTGCTTGGCACCCGCGGACGCGCGATTGTTCCCAGCCGGGTGCAGTCAGTCGCCGAGATGATGTACGGTTTCGTGTATAAGATGGTTGAGGACGTGGCCGGTAAAGACGGGCTGAAATACTTCCCATATATCATGACGCTTTTCGTGTTTATTCTGTTTGCGAACTTCCTTGGCCTTATTCCAATGAGCTTTGCAACCACCAGCCATGTCGCCGTTACCGGCGTGATGGCGATTGCGGTGTTTGTCACCGTGACGGTCATCGGTATCGTCAAAAATGGTTTCGGATTTCTTGAACTGTTCTGGATCAAAGCAGCGCCACTGGTGCTGCGGCCCATGCTGGCGCTGATTGAGATCATTTCATATTTCGTGCGCCCTGTCAGCCACTCTATCCGTCTTGCGGGTAATATGATGGCGGGTCACGCAGTTATCAAAGTATTCGCCGGCTTTGCGGGCGTTCTTGGGGTGGGTGCCATTATGCCGATCCTGGCAATCACTGCGGTCTTTGCGTTGGAAATGCTTGTTTCCTTCATTCAGGCCTATGTGTTTGCAATTCTAACCTGTGTCTACCTGAAGGATGCGCTGCATCCGTCACACTAAAGCCGGCCACGGGAAACTTAAGACAGATTTATCAGCCAATTCCAACCTTGAAGGAGATCACGATATGGAAGGCGAACTTATTCTACTGGGCAAATACATCGGTGCGGGCGTTGCTTGTACGGGTATGGGTGGTGCAGCTATTGGTGTGGGCCACGTTGTTGGTAACTACATTTCCGGCGCATTGCGTAACCCTTCGGCTGCTGGTGGCCAGTTGGCAACCATGTTCATCGGTATCGCGTTTGCAGAAGCTCTGGGGATCTTTTCGTTCCTCGTCGCGCTATTGTTGATGTTTGCGGTTTAATCTTTGAGCCGAATTTTCGACCGGGCAGGATAGCTGGTTCTATCCGCCCGGTATGAACCCGGATCAGAGAGGAGGCCACCAAGATGGCAAAAGATACAGTTGTTGCGGAAACCCAATCCGCGGAAGTCGCAGAAAAAGCTGTAGGCATGCCGCAGATCGATTTTACCAGTTTCCCGAACCAGATTTTCTGGCTCGTGATTACGCTGGTGGTGATCTACTTTGTGCTGTCGCGCATTGCATTGCCACGCATTGAATCGGTTCTGGCCGAGCGTCAGGGTGTGATCACCAACGATATTGCGGCTGCTGAAGAACTGAAGCTGAAAGCCATTGAAGCGGAAGAGATTTACAACAAGGCGCTGGCTGATGCCCGCGCCGAGGCGGGTCGAATCGTGGCCGAGGCGAAAACTGAAATTCAGGCGGATCTGGATGTGGCGATTGCTAAGGCAGACGCCGAGATTGCGGCCAAAGCGGCAGAATCGGAAGCCGCGATCGCTGACATACGCGCAAGCGCAATGGACAGTGTTAAGATCGTGGCCAAAGATACCGCGAAAGAAATAATCGCAGCTCTGGGCGGCAAGGCGGATGCCAAGTCGGTCACGGCGGCTGTAACAGCGCGGATGAAGGAGTAAGGATATGAAAAAACTAACTGTATTCCTGTCGCTGTTCGCATCGCCCGCACTGGCCGCCGAAGGGATTCCGTTCTTTTCAATGTTCAACACCAATTTTGTGGTGTGGCTGGCGTTTTTACTGTTTTTTGGAATTCTGATCTATCTGAAGGTCCCCGGTATGCTGATCGGTGTGCTGGACAAGCGGGCGGATGGTATTCGGGATGAGTTGAACGAAGCCAAAGCGCTGCGAGAAGATGCGCAGACGATCCTGGCCTCTTATGAGCGTAAGCAAAAGGAAGTGCAGGAACAGGCGGATCGGATTATTGCGCACGCCAAGCTGGAAGCCGGTGAAGCGGCGGAACTGGCGAAGAGCGATTTGAAAGATTCGATCAAACGTCGCCTGGCGGCGGCGCAGGACCAGATTGCTTCTGCTCAGGCTTCGGCTGTGAAAGAAGTGCGTGACACAGCTATTCAGGTGGCAGTTGGTGCGGCGCAGGATGTGATTGCTGCGAATATGACCGCAACAGACGGTAGCAAACTGATTGATGATGCGATTGCCACCGTGGGAAGCAAGCTGCACTGACGCCGGGCGCTAAACTGCATTGCGAGATAAAATAAAGCCCGGCCACTGGCCGGGCTTTATCGTTATTGAAAAGGGCTTTGGACTATTGAATTGTAAAGGTCACCGTTGATCCGTCTTCCCGAACAAAGGTGGCCTGGTTCCCCGCCAGTATCACATCCTGGCATTCCTTTCCTTTGGCCACGTCAGGTAGTGTTAGGGTTCGACACCACTGACCGCCCGTAATGTTCCAGGTCCCTTCAATAACAGCGCCGTTGAGCAGAGCGCCCGACAGTTGGCCGTCGGGGTGGACAACAATGTTTCCGGTGTCGTTAATCAGAGTCTTACCGGACAGGGCCGTATCCAATGGGCTGACGCCCTGACTGACAGCGCCGTTTGCGCCCGGTTCTGTACAGGCAGCCAGCGCCAACGCTGCCGCAAATGCAATAAATGTGTATTTCATCTCCACCTCCCACTGTTTGGTATTTCAAGACTGCCAACAAGCATGGGCCTTCGTCATGACCCAAATGGGCTAAGCGGGTTGGTGCGAATTGTGCTATCTGTGTGGGTATTAGAGGTGCGAATATTTGGATATTCAGCAAAAAGACATTTCAGAACTGACCACGCTGATGTTTGCCGCAGCGCTGGATAGGAACCGCTGGACGGAATTTCTTGAACGATTGCATCAAGTGAGTGGCGGCGTGAAAACGCATATTTTCGGCCACGATACCGAGGCAAATACCACGCTGGGGATTCTGTATGGAGGTTACGCACCAAATGCTGTTCGGTCGTTTGACGATTATTACAGCGGTGTGAATCCCTGGGTTGGTGGATTTGCGAGCGGCGCTACAGGAGCGGTAATGCACAGCCAGGAAATGTGCCTGATGGAGGATGTTGAGAAAACCGAATTCTACCGCGACTGGGTGCTGCCAAACGAGGATATCATCGGTGGTGGCGGGTCTGTGCTTTTCAATGATGCAGGCAGGGCGTTGTTTATCGGCGGAAATATCCGGCGCAAAGACATTGACCTGCTGGAAAATCGTTGGATGCAGCTTGTGACGGTTTTGACACCGCATTTGCAACAAGCCTTTGAAATAAACCGTGTGCTGGAAGGCAAATCTCTGGAGTTGAGGGCGCTTGAAGGTGGCAGTGCGGCGGCGGTGCTTGTTGTCAATCGTCAGCGCCGAATGTGCTTTGCCAACGCAAATGCTGAGAATATGCTGGAAGACGGTGCGATTGTGCGGCTTGATTCGCGGCGCCGCCTGTCATTTACGGGCCACGAAAGCGCGTTGGCGTTCAAGGTTGCGCTAAAGGCGATGGCGCTGGAGGGGCTGGGCTTTTCGTCGGGGTTTAACGTCTTGGACCGGGTATCGGGTGCGCGCTATTCTTGCCGCACGGCGCTTTTGGTACCTGATGGGCTGGACCGATCACCCCTAGGGCTTGTTGGTGATACATCAGAGCCCTGCCTGCTGATAACTATCCGACCAGAGTCTGCCCCGGCCGATCTGGTGTCACGGGTGTCGCGCAACCTTGGCCTGTCGTCGCGGGAGGCGCAGGTTGCGGTGCAGTTGGCCGAAGGGCAGCGCGTGACAGACATAGCCCAACGCCACGAGGTAAGCGTGCATACAGTGCGCAATCAACTGAAGTCAGCAAAGGCAAAACTAGGCGTGCGCCGCCAGACCCAACTTGTGCGCCGGGTGCTTGAGGTGGCCGGTAGGCAATAGGTGTGGCCTTTGTACCGTCACATTAGCAAAGGGCACATCCGTTGGGCTTGACTTGTTGCCCATTCATAGGCATGTGAGCGGCAACTGATGGGCTCTGCCGCGTGAGCAGCTGTCTTGATCCGCCAAAGGTGTGATCCACATAAAAGCCCATCATTACCAATTGGTTCCCATTTCACGCGAGGGGTCCGGCGCAGGATGCGGCTTATTGGCAATTCGGCCAGCAGTCAGCAACAGGCGCAACCCTTATGCTTATCCGCCCGGCGCAAGTGTGCCCGGGTGGTAGTTAATTTTGCGGGCCATATGGTCCGCTTTGAAAGGATAATCCAGATATGGATTTTGATATGTTGGGGCTTCATCCCCGCCTTGTGGCGAAACTCGCCGAGCAGGGCATAACTGAACCCACCCCTATTCAGACGCAGGCAATACCGCATGCGATGAACGGGCGTGATGTTATGGGGCTGGCGCAGACCGGTACCGGTAAGACGGCGGCCTTTGGCTTGCCGATGATAAATGCGTTGTTGAAAGTGGGTACCAAACCAGCCGCCCGGACAGTGCGCGGGCTGATACTGGCACCGACGCGCGAACTGGCAAAACAGATTGCCGACAATTTACGCGCCTATACCGGTGGCACCCACCTGAAGGTAAATCTGGTGGTTGGTGGTGCGGGGATCAATCCGCAGATCAACCGGCTGGAACGCGGCACTGACCTGCTGGTGGCGACACCTGGGCGCCTTATTGACCTGCTGGACCGGCGCGCGGTTACTTTGGGTGAAACCCAGTATCTGGTACTGGATGAGGCTGACCAGATGCTGGACATGGGGTTTATCCATGCGCTGCGTAAAATTGCGCCACTTCTGGCCGATGAACGCCAGACCATGCTGTTTTCTGCGACGATGCCGAAGCTGATGGCGGAACTGTCCAACGCCTATCTGAACGACCCGGTGCGGGTAGAAGTCTCGCCCCCCGGCAAGGTTGCCGACAAGATCAACCAGTCGCTGCATTTTGTAGCCCAGACCGAGAAAAGCCGCCTGTTGGTGGAATTGCTGGGTCAGCAAAC
>VAPL010691469.1_pt1 | contig 12049 bp, 8 predicted proteins | sample 3395061 | NCBI WGS metagenome assembly VAPL01 (sample SAMN08290444, study PRJNA428436) | hydrothermal vent metagenome | isolation source: Deep-sea hydrothermal vent chimney 2 | place: Pacific Ocean: Juan De Fuca Ridge | depth 2182 m m
ACTTCTCGTAAAGCTTGAACAAAGTCCAAACTTTTCTCACTCACTAAAGCTTTTGCCTTGCAAAGAAAAGAAAGAGAGTTGTTTATCTTGATGCTCTCTTTCTTTTAGTGGCATCCAAAATTCTTTTTCTTATTCTTATGGTTGTTGGTGTTACTTCTACTAGTTCGTCATTTTCTATCCATTCAAGGGCAAGTTCGAGATTCATATCTTTTGGTGGAACAAGTTTTATCGCTTCATCAGCTCCACTACTTCTTACATTTGTAAGATTTTTACCTTTGATTGGATTTATATCTAGGTCATTTGGTCTTGTATGCTCACCTATAATCATGCCCTTATAGACTTTTGTTTGAGGTCCTATAAAAAGTGCGCCTCTATCTTGAAGATTAAATAGCGAATATCCAAGCGCAATACCATCTTCCATAGAAATCAAAGCACCATTTTTTCTGTGCTCAACCGCACCGCTGAGTGAGCGAAACTCTAAAAAAGAGTGGTTCATGACACCCTCGCCTTTTGTATCAGTCAAAAACTGTCCACGAAAACCGATAAGTCCACGGGCAGGAATTTCAAATTCTATTCTTGTTTGACCATCTCCTGTTGGATTCATAGCCATCATCTCAGCTTTTTTTCGTCCCAATTTTTCAATAACAACACCCGTATGTTCGTCTGGAACATCTACAACTAAATGTTCATAAGGCTCCATCTTTACACCATTTTCTTCTCTTGTAATTACTTCAGGGCGTCCAAGTGAAAATTCAAATCCCTCTCTTCTCATATTTTCAGCCAAGATTGTGATTTGAAGCTCACCTCTTCCTGAAACTTTAAATTTTCCCTCACTAGCATTTTCATACTTCATGGCGATATTGGTTTTCATCTCAGCCTCAAGTCTCTCATCTAGTTTATTAGAAGTTACATATTTGCCTTCTAAACCAGCAAAAGGAGAATCATTTACAGCAAATACAACTGAGAGCGTAGGCTCTTCTATATGAAGTGGATCTAGTGGCATGGGATTGTTTGGGTCAACAACGCTATCTCCGACATCTAGTGCCTCAAAACCAGCAATTGCCACAATATCACCACTAGCTGCTTCATCAATATCAATTCTCTCAAGACCATTAAATCCAATAAGTTTAGAGATTCTGCCTTTTAGAGTCTCTCCATTTGCTTTTGCCAACATCACATTTTGGTTCTTTTTTATAATGCCATTAAATATTCTAGCTATTCCAATTTTTCCAACATAATTATCATAATCAAGCGTAAAGACTTGCAATTGAAGCGCATTATCAGCTTTTCCACTCGGAAGTGGAACAAACTCTAAAATTGTCTCAAACAAAGGCTCAAGATTTTTATTTTCATCACTCATATCATACTTTGCATAACCCTCTTTTGCAGCCGCATAAATCACGGGAAATTCGAGTTGCTCCTCATTTGCATCAAGTGCCACTAGAAGGTCAAATACTTCATCAACAACTCTTTCAGGGTCAGCTGCAGGTTTATCTATTTTATTTATAATAACTATTGGCTTAAGCCCTAAAGAGAGTGCTTTTTTCAATACAAATTTTGTTTGAGGCATTACACCCTCTTGAGCATCCACGAGCAGTAAAACACCATCCACCATCTTTAAAACTCGCTCAACTTCTCCACCAAAGTCGGCATGACCTGGAGTATCGATTATGTTTATTTTTGAATTTTTATAGTGAATAGCTGTATTTTTAGAAAGAATCGTTATCCCTCTCTCTTTTTCTAAGTCATTACTATCCATAACTCTTTCATCAACTTTTTGATGCTGAGTAAATGTTCCTGATTGTTTCAATAATTCATCAACCAATGTAGTTTTACCATGATCAACATGTGCTATCACAGCAATATTTCTAAATACCAAATCCATTCTTTTTTTTCTCCTTTTAACTCTTAGAGTTAAAAATTCTCTTCACAATTTAATAAGCTGTGCATTATATCTAAAATTTCTTAAATAATCTTATATATAAATATGGAATGTTATTTGCTTATACTCATTTATAAAAATCAAAGGTATGCTTGTGCAAAATGTAATCTCTATAATAGCAACTCAATCAAAAGCCATAAACACTCCTAAAGATACTAAAGGAGATGAATCTTCAAAGTCTAAAGATAATTCAAAAGATTTTGTTACAATTTTATTTGATCAAATAAAGAATAGTATAAAAACTTCGGTAGATGATAGTGATAAGCTCTCTTCTAAGGTTAAAATAAACTTGGATTCTTTACTAAAAAATGACAAAAAAAAATCAACAGATGAGATTTTACTAAATGAGATTTTAAGCATATTATCAACACTAAAAAATAGTGATGATAGTGTATCATTTCCAAAATTTTCGGATAAACTCGAGAAGATACTTAGCAACAAGTCTATACTAAATGAATTCAAAGATGCTAAAAATATAGGTGATTTACTAAAATTATCTAAAAAATATAACCTAGGATTAAAAAATATAAAATTTACAAAAGAAAAAATAGAAACTCTACAAAAAGAGTTTCCAAAATTAAAACTTAAAAGTTTTTTTGAAAATAGGGATACTAAAGAGACAAAAACTACAAATTTAGGCACTAAAACAGTGAAAAGTGAAAAAACTATCATCATAGAAAAACTAATCAAAAATTTACCAAATAAAACAAATAAAACAGAAGTGAATCCAAAAAATATTCTACAAACACTTTTAAAAAATATAGATGAAGATACTAAAAAAGTCATAATTAAAACTACAGAAGAGGATAAAAAGGACAAAGTCCACGAGTTTATCACAAAAGATGAAAAAGTTGATAAAAAAATAGATATAAAAAACAGTAAAACACCTAAAATAATGGTAAAACAAACGCAGAAGGATAGCAATCAAATTACCTCCTCCAAACAAAACATAACAAAACATTTAAAGACTGATGATTTAAATAAAAAAGATGTGGTAGTAACTTCAAAAATTAAGATATTAAATAAAAAAATTACTTTAGATAAGCATAAAAATATAAAAGATGCAGTAGATAAAACACAGCAATCAATTGTTGCAAAAAAAACCGCAGAGACTATTTTGCAAACAAAACAAAAAATAAAAGATTTAACACTAAACTCCACTAAAATTGAAAGAAATATAGACTCTAATAATATACAAAATATTTCTACAAAATTAGACAATAAGAGTGATTCAAAAAAAGAGATTAGTGAGATAAAACATAATCCTTTTACTCATAAAACTGAAATAAAAACTATAATAACCAAAGAGACTTTTAAAACTAACCATGAAACAAACACAAAACATAGTCTAAATCAGTTTGCAAATAACTTGAAAGAAAAAATTCAAAACTATAAACCACCTCTTATGAAATTACAAATGACACTAACACCAAAAAATTTAGGTGAAGTAGAGGTCACACTTTTAAATAGAGGAAATAATCTACATGTTAATATTACTTCAAACACAAATACAATGTTACTTTTTACGCAAAATCAAACAGAATTTAAGAATTCCCTTGTAAATATGGGATTTACAAACTTAGAGATGAATTTTTCAGACCAAGGAAAAGGCAATCAGCAAAATCAAAATAACAGACAAAACAACAACAGCTCTTTTGAAGAAGCACAAAATCAAGAAAATTATGAAAGCACTATAGAGTTAGTAGTGCCTCAATATGTATAAAGGATAAATTATGTCAACATCAGCAATAACAAACTCATTAAGCACAACAAACAATGCAACTACGCAAAATCCAAACAGTGTATTAGGTAAAGACTCTTTTATGAAACTTTTATTAACCGAACTCCGATACCAAGACCCAACAAGTCCCATGGATACAGAAAAGATTCTTGCCCAAACTTCACAATTAGCTACACTAGAATCAGCTGACAATACAAATAAAACTATGGAAAATCTGGTAAGCAGACTTGATAGCAGTATGAATATGGGAGCACTTGCGGCCATAGGAAAAATGGCAAGTTTGGGTTCAAACTCTATATCACTACCAGAAAAAGATATGGCAAAATTTGAAGTTTACTTTAAAAACAAAATACAAAGTGGCACCTTAACCATATCTGATTCAAAGGGTAATACTGTAAGAACTGTTTCTTTGGATAAACAAGCTGGAAAAGATGGTGTTTTGGCATTTCAATGGGATGGCGTAAGTGATAGTGGAGAGAAAATGAAGCAAGGATTGTATAGTGTAACAGTGGATTATACTGATTCCAATGGAAATGCCCAAAAAACACAATTTGGCATTTATCCTGTTGAGTCAGTAAAATTTGATAAAGGAAAAGCACTTATGAAACTTGGGTCTTCTTATGTTCCTATGGCAAAAATATCTGAGTTTTACTAAGAATTTTTGATATGAACACTTCATTCTATAATGGTGTAAGCGGTATAAAAACAGATCAATTTTACCTTGATACTATAGCGGAAAATATAGCAAACATAAGTACTGTTGGATATAAAAAAAGTAATTCTCCTGGATTTTCTACAATATTTGCTTCAACGCTAAGCGACTCTTATTTTTCACCAACCTCAAACGATATTGGTTTAGGAGTTAGAAAAACTGCTCCGACACTAAACATGAGTCAAGGTATATTTCAAACAACAGATCAAAAATTTGATTTAGCAATTGGAGGAGATGGTTGGTTTGGAGTACAAGGCTTAAACAATAACTTATACTACACAAGAGCGGGAGCATTTAATGTAGATGCAAATGGTGATTTGGTGGATCAAAATGGAAATTATCTCCTAGCAGCTAGCGGAAACAATATAACCCCCACAACTCTCTCACAAAATATAATGGATACTATCGGAAAATCTTATGGAAAGAATTCGACAGCTCTTGGTACTGCTTTTTCTATATCTGACCCAGGAAATATCTCCCTTGGAGCAGTTGGTTCTCAAACAAAAGTTAATCTGCCAGATATCTTATACTATCCACCCGTTGCCTCAACTTATGTAAAATATCAAGCAAATCTAAATCCGCAGGTAAATATAGCCGCAACACAAGTTGATATAAGTAATGCAGACATTTTAAGCACCACTATAAACTCATCAAACAGCACAATAAGTATAAATGGTTCTGTAAATAATACAACTCAAATTTTAAATCCAAAAAAAGATGATGATGTTTTAATAGCTATAACTGATATAAATGGCAAAACAGTAAATGCAAGTAGTTCGCTAGACAGTAGTTTGAACTGGTCTTTAACAAATAAAGATATCAGTGCTCTTGACACTAGTAATCCTTTAAATGTAAGTGCAAAACTTTTAACAACACAAGAGATTCCAAATGTAGAACATTTTAGCTCAACCATCATTTCTCCAACAGGGACAAAAGATACTCTTGATATGACTTACACAAAAGAGATTCCACAGCCCCCTGCAGGAAGCACTTGGAACGCTGATTTAAAAGTTTTATCCTATTTTGGAACATATGACCCAGCTATAACATATAACCCAATTCAATATCAAGTTGATAAAAATAGTGGCAAAGTATATAATATAGTTGATTCCAAAACTGGAAGTATTGCTTTTTCTAGTAGTGGTGAGCTTTTAACTTCTAATATACCAACCATGTCAAATAGCGGAACACCTTTAAATATAGATGTTGGTAGCCCAAATAGTTATACAGGATTTGTCTCAAGCGTATCTTTAGATAAATCTCGTTCAGAACAACATGATGGCTTAGTTGCGGGGCTTCTTAGAAATTATGGAGTTGATGAAAATGGCAATATAGTAGCTGATTTTGACAATGGCAGAAGTTTAGCGGTAGCAAAAATAGCAATTTATCATTTCCAAAATGATGAGGGATTGAGTAAAACTAGTAATACTCTTTTCAAAGAATCAGCGAATAGTGGAAATCCCATATTTTTTACTGATAGCAACGGTAGTCCAATGCTAGGAGCAAAAATTAACTCTTATAAATTAGAAAATAGTAATGTTGACTTAACAATTGCCATGAGTGAATTAATTTTAGCACAAAGAACATATAGTGCAAGTGCAAAAAGCATAACAACAAGTGACCAAATGATACAAAATGCAATAAACATGAAAAAATAGGAATGATTTTTGCTTTTGATTCATACGATTAGGTAAAAATAATATAGGTAAAAAAAGGATTTAAAATGTTAAGATCTCTTTGGGCGGGTGTATCAGGACTGCAAGCACACCAAATAGCCTTAGATGTAGAGGGTAACAATATAGCAAATGTAAATACTGCTGGTTATAAGTATTCAAGAGTAAATTTTTCTGACTTACTTAGTCAAACTTCAAAGATAGCTACAGCTCCCCAAGGTGAACTTGGTGGAAAAAATCCTATGCAAGTTGGACTTGGAACACAAGTAAGCTCTATTACCAAAATTTTTAAACAAGGCTCTGTTCAAGTTACAGATAAAAATACAGACCTAGCTATACAAGGTGATGGCTTCTTCGTAGTTAGTCCTGATGGCGGAAGCACTTACAAATATACAAGAAATGGTGATTTTAACTTTGATGCAATAGGTGATTTTACTGATGGCAATGGATACATTATACAAGGATGGATGAGAGATGAAAAAACTGGTAAAATTGACTCAACCACACCAATTCAAAATATAACTATACCTCCTGGTTTAACAACGCCTGCAAATGATACAAGTTTTATTACATTAAAAGCAAATTTAAATGCTGGTGACAAGATAATAAATAAATCAACAATTTACTCTTTAGACCAAAACCACGGTTGGGTAGATACAGATGGCAATGGCGTACAAGATTCTACAGAAATTCATGATGAAAATGGTATAAGTACTGCAGATGCAATCTTTGATGTAAATAAAAATTTATATGAAAGAGGTGAAGATTTTGGTGCGCTTTTTAATTCAAGTGGTAAATCTTTCGCACTCTCTGAAGGACAAGGTGCTTGGGTTAGTTATGCAGATTCCAAGCATGCAAGTACAACTGTTGTAAATACAGCTGGTATAACAGTTGATATGACTATTAATGGCATACGAATAGGTGGCCCAACTTCTACATACACTTCAACTAGTACAATTGCTAGTCAAAGACAAGAAGATAATGTTAGATATATACAAGACCTTATAAATCAACATAGTTCAGAAACAGGGGTTAGTGCCACTGTTTCTGGTGGGGCAATAACTTTAAAAAATTCAAATCAGCTTGGTACTGAAGCTAATATGAAAAATTTAAATATTGTTGTTAATACTGCAAATGACAATACAAATTTACTTGATATAGCTGGAGGAGCTTCCAATACTTTGGATATAATAACTGCATTTCAATACACATATACCAAAAATTCTGCTTCAACTGTTAGCAACAGATCTGATGCAAGACATTTTCATACAACAGAAGATTTAAGAAACTCTATGCAAACAGATGCTAGAAAAAATACTGACTATCTAGGAAATGGATGGTCTTCTGCATCTGCAAATTTAAATGATGGTTTAACTGTAAAAGTAAATGCTCAAGGTCAATATGAAGTACAAAATGTCGCTGGAGATGCTTTTAATGCAGATGATGGTGATGTAATAACTTCGCTTGATTCTGCTGGAAATCCTTGGACTCTGACAACAGCAAATTTAATTACTGCTGGAGCCTTAAATGAAAACACATTTTTTCCTGCTGCTTCAATTCTTGTAACCCCTAGTGCTACTGATAGTGAAACTCTGACCGTAGGAACTGGTGGAGTTACTTTGCCAGAGGGAACAACATATCAGATAAACAATAGTGGAACAACTCTAACAGCTCCAGTCGGTGGTGTTGCAATAGCAGCAGGAACTGCATTGAGTGACTTAACACTTCCTTCAACCGCTGGAACAACTTTTCCTGCTGGATCTGTTTTTACAAATACAGCAACTGTTGTAAATGCTGGAACTGACACTCGTACCGTAAATGATTTTAATACAAATTTAACCATCACAGATTTAACAAATACTGCAAATAAAATAAGTACAAATAAACTCTTTGGAACAACTATGAAAACTCTGCAAGGTGCACTTCCAACTGGAAATAATATTAGAGCATCTCAGGGTATATATGCAGCAAGTCATGCCTCTAGTATAGATGTTTATGACTCTCTTGGCTCAAAACATACTGTAAGACTTGAATTTAGAAAAGTAGGAACAACAAGTGATGGTGGAGCTAGATGGAATATGATTATCTCTGTGCCTGAACCTGGTGTTATAAATGATACTGGATTTCCTGAAAATATATTAACAGGACAAATCACATTTGGAAGTGATGGCTCACTATCAGCTTTTTCACCTTCAAGCATAAGATATACACCAAATAATGGTGCCACTTCGAACCAATCTATAAGTCTTAGCTTTGGAACTGCTGGTCAATTTGATGGAATGACAAGTTATGATGCACAATCAAATACTTCAGGAATAAGCCAAGATGGTTATCCTGGTGGCGATTTATCTGGTATAAGAGTAGATGAAACAGGAACTCTAATTGGAAGTTTTACAAATGGTAGAAGTTTTGGATTAGCTCAAGTTTCTATGGCAAAATTTACAAACAATAATGCACTTGAAACTGATGGTGGAAATACTTTTATACAAACATCAAACTCTGGTGATCCTGTAATTGGGCAAGCAGCAGTAGGAGGAAGAGGTTTTATTCAAGCTAGTGCATTAGAGATGAGTAATGTTGATTTATCTCGCTCTTTAACACAACTTATCATTATTCAAAGAGGTTTTCAAGCAAATGCTAAAACTATCACTACTTCAGATCAAATTCTGAACACTCTTTTACAACTTAAACAATAAATTTGATATAATTAGCTCTAATTAAAAAATAGGGCTAATTTATGGAAATCACTCTTTTACAGCATACATCTTTAACGGTCTGTGCAAATGCTATAAGAACTTGTTGGCAAAGCTTTGACAAAAGTGATAATGGAGGCGAAAAAGATAGAGAACTCATAGATAGAGTTGGCAATAAATTTAAACACGCTTCAACGCTTGAACACTTAGTTTATACATTTTACATCAAAGGTATCTCTCGTGCACTCTTACAAGAGCTCTCACGCCATAGAATGGCATCTTTATCAGTTAAGAGCACAAGATATACGCTAAAAGAGTTAAAAGATGAAGAGATCTATGATAGTAAAGATTTTAAAAGAGCTAGTAAATATCTTGTTATGACGGACAATGAAAAAGTAGATGAGATGAGTATAAAAGCACTTGAAAATCTAAGAGTTATTTTAAAAGAGGGCATCAGTAATGATAAAGCAAAATATTGTCTTCCTGAGAGTTACAAGACTGAACTCACTTGGAGTATAAATGCAAGAAGCCTGCAAAACTTTTTAACTCTAAGAAGTAGCAAATCAGCCCTTTGGGAGATACAAATCTTAGCTCTAAATCTCTATGAAAACCTACCATTTGAGCATCAGTACCTTTTTACATGTGAGTAACTTTTACACCATTTGCATAAGTTAAAGCTATGGCTATAGCATCGGTTATATCAAGAGGTTTTATCTCCTGTTTTATACCTAAGATTCTTTTAACCATAAATGCCACTTGCTCCTTCTTTGCCTTACCATTTCCTGTAACTGCTTTTTTTACTTGAAGTGGTGTAAATTCATGAAAATTTCCAATAACCTGAAGTATCTTTAAGCTCAAAGCACCCCTAAACTGGGCGAGTTTAAGTACTGTTTTGGGATTATAGGCAAAAAATATATCTTCTATAACAACTTCATCTATTTTATGATTTTTAAAGATTATATCTAATCCCTCAACAAGCTCCATAATCTGGTGCTGAAGGATTTTTTCTTTGATTTTAATAAGTCCAGCTTCTACAAGCTTTGTACTATTTTTTTCTTTATAAATTATCGCATAACCACAGTTTTTTGTGCCAGGATCTATGCCTAAAATAGTCATCTAATAGCCTTTATTCACATATTTATTCACACCGTGAAAATCTTTTTCACAATATTTTATTAAACATAACTAGCATTTTAACATTTCTTATTTTCAATTAACATATAACTAATCTATTTTTAGATAAAATAAAGATATTAGACTTCTTTTATACACTTTTGTGAGGCTCAGACCAACGGGAGGATTTGTCCTCTAAAAAAGTGTATAAAAGAAGTCTAATAAATTAAGGAGCGTTTTTGTTAGCGGATAATATAATAGAACTTTTAAAGAATGAAATATCTGAACAAGAGTATAGAAGATATATAAAACAGATTATATTTGATGAAAAAAATTCACACTCTGACCAAAAAGTTTTTATTGCTCCAAATATTTTAATAAAAAATTGGATACAAACAAAATATAGTGAAAAAATTTCACATCTTTTTGAAGTTAAAACTGGGAAAAAACCAGAAATTTATATCACATTAAAAGATAATATCGCACAAGTGAAAAAAGGTATAAAAACAAAAAAACCACCAGAACTTAACAAACCAACAACAAATACAATATTAAACCCCTCTTATACTTTTGAGAGTTTTGTTATTGGAAGTTCAAATCAATATGCCTATTCTATAGCAAAATCTGTTGCTAAAAAACCTGGACTTGTTTATAATCCTGTATTTATCTATGCCCCAACGGGACTTGGTAAAACTCATCTAATTCATGCTATTGGAAACTATTCACAAGCAAATGGTAAAAATGTAATTTATGCTACAATCGAACAATTTATGAATGATTTTACTTATAACTTAAAAAATCAAACTATGGATAGGTTTAGAGATAAATATAGACATTGTGATATTTTACTTATAGACGATACTCAATTTTTATCAAATAAAATTCAAACTCAAGAGGAGTTCTTTCATACTTTTAATGAACTTCACTCTTCAGGAAAACAGATAGTTTTAACTTCTGATAAACCACCAAAAATGATAAATGGATTAGAAGAGAGACTTAAAAGTAGATTTGAGTGGGGAACTATTGCTGATATTGGTTTGCCTGAACTTGAAACTAAAATTGCTATTATAAAAAAGAAGTGTGAGTTAGATGGAATTGACTTAAATAATGAGGTAGCAAACTATATAGCAGTAAATATGGGAGATAATATAAGAGAAATTGAAGGAGCAATTATAAATTTAAATGCATATGCTACTTTAATGAGACAAGAAATCACAATAGAATTTGCAAAAAATGTTATGAAAGCTCAAATAAAAGAGAAAAAAAATCATATAACACTTGAAGATATTATAAAAGTAATTTCAAGAGAATTAAATATAAAACCAAGTGAAATAAAATCAAAAAAGAGAAATAAAAATATAGTAGAAGCAAGAAGAATTGGCATATATTTAGCAAGAACTCTAACACCAAACTCTATGCCTCAACTTGCATCATTTTTTAGTATGAAAGATCATACTGCAGTTTCACACAATATGAAAAAAATATATGAGATAATAGATACAAACGAAACATTTAAATTAAGAGTTGAAGAGTTAAAAAATAAAATATTGATAAAAGAAGCTAATTAGCATGTGAAAGAAAGTGAAAATATCAAGAAGTTTTTTCACTTAAAAATTAGCTAATATATGGTAGTTTAAAAGAGATTTTCACAATTTCAAGGCAAGCTACTACTACTTCTATTAATATTTAATAAAAAAAAAGGAGAAAGCATATGAAAGTTTCTATAAATAAAGGTGTGTTGGAAACAATACTTATAAATACACAGCCATATTTAGAAAAAAAAGATTTAAGTCAAATAACATCTCATATACTTATAAATACAATAGAAGATGAGTTTATAGTAAAAGCAACCGACTTTGAAATAGGACTCAGCTATAACAGTAAAAATGTAAAAATATTAGACCATGGAACTGCAACCGCAAATGGCAAAAAACTTCTTGATATTATTAAAATATTAAAAGATGAAGATATTACACTTGAAACTATAAATGATAATTTATATATAAAACAAAATAGTTCAAAATTTAAACTTCCTATGTTTAATTCAAATGAATTTCCTAGTTTTCCACAAATAGAAGATAAACCCAAATTTGATATAAATAGCTCTTTATTTGTAAGGTCTATTAAAAAAATAGCACCTGCAATTGACAGTAATAACCCCAAATTTGAATTAAA
>VAPL010615812.1_pt1 | contig 12044 bp, 8 predicted proteins | sample 3395061 | NCBI WGS metagenome assembly VAPL01 (sample SAMN08290444, study PRJNA428436) | hydrothermal vent metagenome | isolation source: Deep-sea hydrothermal vent chimney 2 | place: Pacific Ocean: Juan De Fuca Ridge | depth 2182 m m
CCATGAACCTGGAACACGCTTTGGCGGTTGAATCCTTGTTTTTCGATCCCAAATCCCGTAAACGACATGGGGATGGGCGGCCTCGCCACATTAGCCCGGCCCAACCGATTGAAGGACCTTCCTTGGCCAAAAATACTTACCGTTACGTCTGTCAGGAATGCGGCGCCAGCTACGCCAAATGGAGCGGCCAGTGCGAAGCCTGTCAGGCCTGGAATTCGCTGTCGGAGGAAGCCTTAAACGAAGCCGCGCCGAAAGGCCTGGGAGCCAAACGCGGTCGCCGGATATCTATCGTCGGGATGGCCGGCGGCAGCGAGAAACCGGCCCGCCGGTTAAGCGGCATCGGCGAGTTCGACCGGGTCACCGGCGGCGGCCTGGTGCCGGGAACCGCCGTCCTGGTCGGTGGCGACCCCGGCATCGGCAAATCGACGGTGTTGCTACAGGCCGCCGCCGCACTGTCGACGCAAATGACGGTTATTTACATTTCCGGTGAAGAGGCCATCGACCAACTGCGTATGCGGGCCGAACGGCTGGGGCTGTCCGGTTCGGCGGTGCAACTGGCCGCCGCCACGTCGGTTCGCGATATCGTCACCACCCTGGATGCCGGCGAAACGCCCGGATTGGTGATTATCGATTCGATCCAGACCATGTTTGTCGATAGCCTGGATTCGGCGCCGGGCACGGTGTCGCAGGTCCGCGCATCGGCCCAGGAACTGGTCAGGCAGGCCAAGCGGCGCGGTTTCACGGTTATTCTGGTCGGCCATGTCACCAAGGAAGGGCAAATCGCCGGCCCCCGGGTGATGGAGCACATGGTCGATACGGTGCTGTATTTCGAAGGCGAACGCAGCCATCAATTCCGAATCCTGCGCACCGTCAAGAACCGCTTCGGGCCGACCGATGAAATCGGCGTGTTCGAGATGACCGAACGCGGTTTGATGGAAGTCGGCAATCCATCGGCCCTGTTCCTGGGCGACCGCCGGGGCGAAATCAATGGCGCGGCGGTGTTCGCCGGCATCGAGGGCACCCGGCCCATGCTGGTCGAAATCCAGACCCTGATCGCACCAAGCGCGCTGGGTACGCCGCGCCGCGCCGTTGTCGGCTGGGACGGCGGACGCCTGTCCATGGTGTTGGCGGTGCTGGAAACTCGCTGCGGCCTGGCGATCGGCGCCAATGACGTATTCCTGAATGTGGCCGGTGGCTTGCGGGTAGGCGAGCCGGCCGCCGATCTGGCGGTGGCGGCGGCGCTCGGTTCCAGCCTTAGCGGCGTGCCGGTGCCACCGGATACGGTGGTGTTCGGCGAGATCGGCCTGTCCGGCGAAGTCCGCGCGGTATCCCACACCGATGCCCGGCTCAACGAGGCCGCCAAGCTGGGCTTCACCGGCGCCATCGTGCCGAAACTGCGGGGCGGCAAAAAGAACGCCGGCGGCAAGGATATTAAAATCCGCGAGATCGAACATTTGGCCGACCTGCTGGCGATCTTCCAGCCACCTTACGGATCAAACATCCATCAAGTGGAGACATTGTAATGGATGATCTGCCGGTCAACATCACCGACATCGTCGTCGCTATTGTCCTGCTGATATCGGCGTTTCTGGCGTACTCGCGGGGGTTCGTTCAGGAAGTCCTGTCGGTCGGCGGCTGGATCGGGGCCGGCTTTATCACCTTGTACGGTTTCACCTTCGTGCAGCCTTACGCGCGCGAAATCATCGCCATCGAATTACTCGCCGACCTGGCCGCCGGCGTCGTCATTTTCGTGGTGACCCTGGCGGTGCTGTCGCTGCTGACCCGGGCAATTTCCAAACGGGTCCAGGACAGCGCCCTGAATGCGCTGGACCGGTCCCTGGGCTTCCTGTTCGGACTGGCCCGCGGCGCCATCGTTATTTGCCTTGTCTATCTGGGTGTTGAATGGATGATCCCGCCACCGGAACAACCGGTGTGGCTGCGTTCGGCCCGGACCATGCCACTGATTGAAACCGGCGCCCACTGGCTAAGGTCCCTGGTGCCCGATAAAACGGTCGCCGAGGCCGACCGGGCAGCCACCGATGTCCGGGAGCAGGCGCGCAAGATAGAAGAGGCCAAGAAATTAATGGATGGACTGGTATCGCCATCGCCGAAGGGTGATAACACCGGCGCCACCGAAGGCTACGGCACCCAGATTCGCAAGGAAATGGAACGCCTTATCGACAGCAATTCAAAGTAGGGAAGCACCTGCCGCCATGCCAAAACCATCTTTCCCCGCCATCCCGCGACCGCCTGTACCGGATGACGATCATTTCCATGATGAATGCGGCGTCTTCGGCATCTGCCGCCACGTCGATGCCGCCGCCCACACCGCCCTTGGCCTGCACGCCTTGCAGCACCGGGGCCAGGAAGCGGCCGGCATCGTTTCTTACGACGGGCGGCAGTTTCATTCCCATCGGGCGCTCGGGCTGGTCGGTGACAATTTCAATTCCGGCGACGTTATCGCCCGGCTGCCCGGCGAGATGGCGATTGGCCACAATCGCTATTCGACAACCGGCGATACGCTGATTCGCAACGTCCAGCCGTTGTTCGCGGAATTCAAGTTCGGCGGCCTGGCAATCGCCCATAACGGCAACCTGACCAACGCCCGGCTGTTGCGCAAGATGCTGATCGACCGGGGCTGCATTTTCCAGTCGACCAGCGATACCGAAGCCTTCATCCACCTGATCGCCATATCCCAGGCCGCCAATGTCGTGGAACGGATGATCGACGCCTTGCATCAGGTCGATGGCGCCTATTCGCTGGTCGCCATGACCCGGGAAAAATTGATCGGCGTACGCGACCCGCACGGGGTTCGGCCGCTGGTGCTGGGCCGGACCGGCAACGCCTATCTGCTGGCCTCGGAGACCTGCGCCCTGGATATAATCGGCGCCGAATTTGTCCGCGACATAGCGCCGGGCGAAATGATCGTCATCGACAAGAGCGGCATGCGCAGCTATTCCCCGTTCGCGCCGACCCCAAACAAGTTCTGCATCTTCGAATTTATCTATTTCGCCCGCCCCGACAGCAATGTCGAAGGACAGAACATTTATCAGGTGCGCAGAAACATCGGCGCCGAACTGGCCCGGGAAAGCCATGTCGATGCCGACGTCGTGGTGCCGGTGCCGGATTCAGGCGTCCCGGCGGCGCTCGGTTACGCCGAACAGGCCGGTATACCGTTCGAACTGGGGATCATCCGTAACCACTATGTCGGGCGCACATTCATCGAACCAAGCCAGCAAATCAGGAACCTGGGGGTACGGCTTAAACACAATGCCAATGGCCGCTACCTGGAAGGCAAACGGGTGGTGCTGGTCGATGATTCCATCGTGCGCGGCACCACTTCGGTCAAGATTGTCGATATGGTAAGGGCCGCCGGAGCCGCCGAAGTACACATGCGCATATCGAGCCCGCCAACGGCGCATTCCTGCTACTACGGCATCGATACCCCGGAAGCGGATGAATTGATGGCGGCGCGCCTGGGGCTGCCGGAAATGGCGCAAACCATCGCCGTCGACAGCCTGGCTTTTATTTCCTTCGACGGACTGTACCGGGCGGTCGGCAAGGAAAGCCGCAACAACGACGCGCCACAGTTCTGCGACGCCTGTTTCAGCGGCGAATATCCACTGCGCCTGACCGACCGGGAAGACGACCCGGCGCCGTTGCAATTGTCATTACTGCGTGAACGGGGGCAAGGGTAAAGGCATGACCGAAGGACTACTGAATGGACGCATCACCCTGGTCACCGGGGCTTCGCGGGGTATCGGCAGGGCCGTCGCCAAACTTTTCGCCGGCGAAGGGGCCCATGTTATCGCGGTCGCCCGAACCCAGGGGGCGCTGGAAGAACTGGACGATGAAATTCAAAACGCGGGCGGTGAAAGCCTTACCCTGGCGCCACTCGACCTGACCGATTTCGATGTAATTGACCGCATGGGAGCATCTATTTTCGAACGGTTCGGGCGGCTTGACGTGCTGGTCGGAAACGCCGCCATACTGACCCGCCTGACGCCAATGGCGCAGATACCGCCACGGGAATGGGAAGCCGCCATGGCCACCAATCTGACTGCCAACTGGCGGCTGTTACGCAGTTTCGATCCCTTGTTGAAAATGTCGGACGCCGGGCGGGCCATTTTTGTCACTGCGGCGCCGGGCCATGACCACACCGCCTACTGGGGCGCCTACGCGGTCGCCAAGGCGGGACTCGAAGCGATGGTCAGAACCTACGCGGCGGAAAACATGAAGACCGACATTTGCGCCAACCTGATAGATCCGGGGCCGACCCGCACCGGCTTGCGCGCCATCGCCTATCCGGGCGAAGAGCCGGACAAACCGCAAACACCGGAAGACGCCGCCAAACGGTTCCTGGAACTGGCGCTGCCGTCCTGCCGGCTGAACGGCGAAGTGATCCGCTAATACCAAGGATCACTGATAAAGACTCAATGATCCTTGGTATAAAGCCGCTTCGCCCGTCCCGCCACCAGCCGCACCTTGCGCGGCGCGACCATCCAGACCGCCACCGCCGAAACGGCCAGCATGGCGATGTTTAGCCAAAATGCCAGCCGGTAGCTGCCGGTGGCGTCGTAGATATAGCCGGTAATCCAGGGACCGGCACCGGCTCCCAGGTTGCCGGCCAGGCTGGTCATCCCGAAAATGGTGGCGAACCGGGGGCCTGAAAAAATCTCGGCGGTGATGGTCCCGAAGATTGCGGCCAGCCCGAACCCCAGGCCGCCCTGGGCAATAACCATTACGTACAACCACAGCAACGACGGCCCATCGGCAAGCAGGATCAGCGCCCCGTAGCAGATGGCAAAACCGGCAAGACCGATGGTCCAAGCCCATTCCCGTCCGATCCGGTCGGACAGTCCGCCAAGGCCGATCTGGCCAACGACGCCGAACAGGCCGACCAGGCCCAGGGCCATGGCCGCCGTTTTGCTGTCGAAGCCGACCTCGATCAGATATGCCGTCTGATGCACCAGCACGGCATACCAGGCGAACAGGGAAGTAAAATAGGTGATCGAAATCCACCAGAAACGACCGGTCCGGAAGGCCCGACCGGGGGTCCAATCGGTTTCCACCCAGGCCCGGTCGACCACCGAATCCGCCAATGGGGCGGCGGTCGCAAGGCTGTCCCGGCGTTCGTCATCGGCCATCAGGTCCATATCTTCCGGCCGCATGCGCTGTAACAAAAAGTTCAGCGGCACGATCAACGCCACCACCACGGCGATGGCGATACAGGCCTGCCGCCATCCCGCCCCGTCGATAATTCCGCCGATCCATGGCAGCATCAGGATCGAACCGATACCGACCCCGGAAAAAGCGATGCCGATGGCCAATCCGCGCCGCCGGACGAACCAGTTGGGCAGGAACATGGCGTGGGAAATATAGCTCGTGGCGATGGCGCCACCGACCAGCAGCACGCCAAGGGTCAGATAAATTCCGGCAGGCGTCGATACATAGGTGGCGCCAATCAAGCCGGTGATAATCATCGCGGCCCCCATAGGGATCACGACGCGGGGCCCCCAGCGGTCCATCATCATGCCAATTACCGGAATTATGGCGGCGGAGGCGATGAAGCCGACCGAGAAGGCGCCGGCCGTCACCCCCCTGTTCCAACCGAATTCGGCAAGAACGGCGGGGAACAGCAGGGAAAAGGAAGTCCGCGCGTTAACGCCTATGGCCATCGTCACGAAGGACGTGGCGACGACTACCCAGCCATAGTAAAATGGCAGCCTGCGGACAATCTGACTATTCATCGGAAACCGGCGGTTTTTTCACTTATCGCTCCGACTGATTAATAGTTATGTTACAGTTATGTGACAATTTGACCGTTTATGCCCGTTTTCCAGTGAACACGGTAGCCAAGAATAAGGAAGCCCAGGCCATTTCCGCAACACAATTGCTAATTAATTTGCTTGGCGCCGTGGCGTTGCTGCTGTGGGGTATGCGGATGGTCCGCACCGGTATCGAACGGGCCTTCGGGTCGGGGCTGCGCCAGGCCATCGGGCGCAGCGTCGCCAACCGGTTTCGGGCCATGGCCGTCGGCATCGGCGCCACCGGGATATTGCAAAGCAGCACCGCCACGGCCTTCATGGTCGCCTCGTTCGCCGGTCGCGGCCTGATCGCGACGGCGCCGGCACTGGCGGTGATGCTGGGCGCCGATATCGGCACGACCCTGGTCGCCCAGGTGTTGTCGTTTGATATCAGCCTGCTCTCGCCGGTGCTGATCCTGGGCGGCATGGTCACCCACAGTACGACCAAAAGGACCCTGACCCGACAACTTGGCCGCGCGGCGATCGGCCTCGGCATCATGCTGCTGGCGCTCAAGCTTATTGTTGTTTCCTCGGCGCCGCTCAGGGATTCCGTCGTGCTGCGGGAAATTTTCACGGCCCTGGCCGATGAAACCATGATCGCCGTGCTGATCGCCGCCCTGCTGACCTGGCTGGCCCATTCCAGCCTGGCCGTGGTGTTGCTGATAATGTCGCTGGCCAGCAGCCAGGTCGCATCCCTGCCGCTGGCCTTCGCCCTGGTCATCGGCGCCAATCTGGGTGGCACATTGCCGCCTATTATCGCCACCTGGGCCGAAGGCGCGGTGGCCCGGCGGGTACCGCTGGGCAACGCCCTGTTCAAGGTCATCGGCTGCGTCGCCCTGCTGCCGCTGGTTGGGGTAATCGCCCCCTATATCGGCATGATCGAAGCCGACGCGGCGCGTCAGGTGGTCAATTTTCACACCCTGTTCAACCTGACCATCGCCATTTTTTTCATATTCGCGACCGACCGCATGGCCCGGTTGACGACCGCCCTGCTGCCGCCGGATCCGGTTCCCAGCGACCCCGGGGCGCCCCGTCACCTGGACCGCGCCAACATCGGCGAGCCAACCATCGCGCTGGCCAGCGCGGCGCGGGAGACCCTGCGCATGGGCGATCTGGTCGAAAAAATGATCCACCAGAGCCTCGATGTATTCCGGACCGATGATCGCCGACTGGCCGGTGAAGTAGCCAAATTAGACGACGCCGTGGATCGCATACACGAGGCGATCAAGCTGTACGTGACCGAAGCCAGCCGCGAGCGTCTGGACGACGACGATAGCCGGCGGGTCGCCAACATCCTGACCTTTACCACCGATCTCGAACACATCGGCGACATCATCGATAACCTGATGGACATCGCCTCTAAAAAAATCAAGCGCCGGATGCAATTTTCACCCGACGGGCTACAGGAAATAGAAGAGCTGCACCGGCGAGTCGCCGACAACCTGAAGCTGGCGCTCGGCATCTTCATTTCCGATGACGTCAAGCTGGCCCATCAATTGCTGGCGGAAAAAAGGATCGTCAACGCCATGGAGCGCCGGGGCGCCGAAAAGCATATGGCCCGTCTGCGCGAAGGCCGCCAGGAAAGTATCGAGACCAGCGCCCTGCACATGGATATCCTGCGCGACCTGAAACGCATCCATTCCCACATTGTCGCCATAGTCTACCCGATTCTGGAACAGGCCGGCGAACTGGAGGCGGCGAAAGCCGCCGCCGCCGGCAACGGCAAGGAATAGGCGGATCAGGATTTTCCCGCGACCAGAACCTCGCATTTAAGCTTTTTGAAGTAGGCCGCGTCGGCCCGTTTCAGGGGCAGGTCGGTAATCAGGCGGTCCAGTTCGGCCAATGCCGACACCCTGACCGGGGCGACCCGTTGGAACTTGCCGTGATCGGCCAGCAGCACCGTGGTGCGGGCGTTGGCCAGCATCAACTTGCGAAGTTCGGCGCCCTCGCGGGTATAATCGGTCAGGCCGCGATTCGCCGACAGGGCACAGGCCCCGACGAATGCGAAATCGGCGTAGTAGTTTTCCAGCATTGCCGTGGCGTCCCGCCCGACCATCGCCCCCTCGTCGCCGACCACCTCGCCGCCAATAATCAAAACTCGGTTTTCATGGCGACCGGCCAGCCGGGCGGCAACCTGAAAATCATTGGTGTAGACAACCAGATGGCGGCGTGCGGCCAGGGCCTCGGCCAGGCACATTGTGGTCGTGCCGGAATCGATAATCAGCGATGCGCCATCGGGAACCTCCCCCGCCGCCAGGCGAGCAATAGCCCTTTTGCCGGCGATATTGGCCGACATCCGTTCGGCTATGCCCGGTTCGACGGCATCCATGGACAGCGCTCCGCCGTGGGTTTTTTGCAGGCGATGGGCGGCGGCAAGGGTGTTGATATCGCGGCGAATGGTCTCGCGCGACACCTTCAGCCGACGGTGCAGTTCGGTAACCGACACCGAGCCCCGCCGGGTCAGCAATTCCAGGATGGTGCTGCGCCGCTGTTCGGCAAACATACTAGGCCCCCCTTGAAGGTAATCCGTCATCATTGTGTAACGCAAAAATATTATAGAAATGTGTAATGCAAAAATATTATACGATCTTCAAATGCCATTTGGCGTTTATTGTTTTTTTGTGGAATAATGACCAGTGACCTAATGGTTCAGGACGTTTTAATCAGGGACAGGGAGACACCTAACCCATGCTCAGTAAATTATCCGCGCTTCGCTTCGCCAGGCTGGCCGTATCCGCAGCTACCGTCAGTCTTGTCGCCGGCATCGGGTTCAAGGCCTATGCCGAAACACTTACCGTATATACCGCCGTCGAAGCCGAGGATCTGAAAAAGTACGCCGCCCGCTTCAACGAGGATTATCCCAATATCAAAATCAAGTGGGTCCGGGATTCCACCGGCATCGTGACCGCCAAACTGCTGGCTGAAAAGAACAACCCCAGGGCCGACATCGTCTGGGGACTGGCCGCCACCAGCCTGATGCTGCTAGGCGACGAAGGCATGCTGGCCCCCTATTCGCCGAAAGGGGTCGAAAAACTTGACCCCAAATTCCGTGACTCGGCCAATCCGACCAGCTGGACCGGCATGGATGCCTGGGTTGCCTCGATCTGCGTCAACACGGTGGAAGCGGCAAAATACAAACTGCCGACCCCGAAAAAGTGGCGCGACCTGCTGAACCCGGTCTACAAGGGCTACATCATCATGCCCAACCCCAACTCGTCCGGCACCGGCTTCCTTGATGTTTCATCGTGGTTGCAACTGTTCGGCGAAGGTGGCGGCTGGACCTTCATGGATGGTCTGCACCAGAACATCTCGCGGTACACTCATTCCGGATCCAAGCCCTGCAAGCTGGCGGCTTCCGGCGAAACCCCGATTGGCATTTCGTTCGCCTTCCGTGGCGCCAAGTCGAAGGCCAAGGGCGCGCCGCTGGATATCGTCATCCCGGAAGAAGGTATCGGCTGGGACATGGAAGCGACCGCCATCATCAAGGGCACCAAAAAAATGAAGGCGGCCAAGGCCCTGGCCGACTGGTCGGTTTCCCGCAAAGCCAACGAGATGTACAATGAAGGCTATGCCGTGGTCGCCATGCCCGGCATCGCCAAGGCGGTCAAGTACTTCCCGCCGGAAGTAGCCTCCAGGATGATCGACAACGACTTCGCCTGGGCGGCCAAGAACCGCAAACGCATCCTGGCTGAATGGCAGTCGCGCTACGATTCCAAGTCCGACCCGAAATAACCGGCGGACTACTTCGACGGTAATCCAGGGAGGGCCGGTTTTTCGCCGGCCCTTCTTGTGTTATAAGGCCTGAATAAACATAAAAAACCGACAGCGGGGGAATCGCCGTGTCTGACGCCGATACAGACCAGCCATATCTGCGAATCAGGAACCTGACCAAGAAATTTGGTGATTTCACGGCCCTTAGGGATGTTTCCCTGGACATAAACGAAAGCGAATTCGTCTGTTTTCTGGGGCCTTCCGGCTGCGGCAAGACGACCCTGCTGCGGGCCATAGCCGGCCTGGATATCCAGACCCGGGGGTCGGTCGAACAGGGCGGCAAGGATATTTCCGGTCTGCCGCCGTCGGAACGGGATTTCGGTATCGTATTTCAGTCCTACGCCCTGTTTCCCAACCTGAACGTCAAGCGCAACGTCGCTTACGGATTGGAAAACCGCAAGGTCAGCAAGGACAAAACGGCGGCCCGCGTGGCGGAATTACTGGGCCTTGTCGGCCTCGCCGACCAGGGGGATAAGTATCCATCGCAATTATCGGGCGGGCAACAGCAGCGGGTGGCGCTGGCCCGGGCGCTGGCCACATCGCCGGGCCTGTTGCTGCTTGATGAACCGCTAAGCGCGCTCGACGCCAAGGTTCGCGTGCACCTGCGCCGCGAAGTCAAACACCTGCAACAGCAATTGGGCGTCACCACAATTATGGTCACCCATGACCAGGAAGAAGCCCTGACCATGGCCAACCGCATCGTCGTCATGAACGAAGGCGTGATCGAACAAATCGGCTCGCCCCTTGAAATTTACCGCAATCCCGCCAACCCCTTCATCGCCGATTTCGTCGGCGCCATGAACTTCCTTCCGGCCACCGTGGCGGATTCCGGAAGAATTTCAATTGGCGCTTCGCAGTTGACCGTCGCCGGGGACATGCACGGGGCCCGACAAGGCGACCATATAACCGTCTGTATTCGACCCGAAGACGTGACCACCCGCGCCATCGATCATGCCTCGGCCAACGCGGTTCAGGCGAACGTCGTCGATCTGGAATTTCTGGGCTCTTTCTACCGTGTTTCCCTGCGCTCCATGGGCGAAAATCCGGTCGAGTTCATCGCCGATTTTTCCATTAACCTGATGCGTGATATCGAAGTCGCCGTCGGATCGTCGATCGCCGTCGGCTTCCCCGAAGATCGCTTGCGCGTGTTTCCCGGCGAGACCGTCAGGGATGTCGAGGTATGAGCAACCCGGTCGCCACCGTGGCTATGGCCGAAACCATTGCACCAAAGTTGAGCCGCGACGACAGGATCATGCGCTGGTTCATTTTGCTGATTGGCGCCTGGATGATATTCACGGTGTTGCTGCCGCTTTATTTCATGCTGTCGAAAAGCACCCAGAATCACGACGGTGATTTTATCGGGCTGGCCAATTACGCCGAGTACTTTTCTACGCCGGCCCTGTTCTATTCCATTGAAAACAGTTTCTTCATCGCCGTCGTATCGACGGCAATCACCATATCCATGGCCTTTCTTTTCGCCTACGCCATGACCCGCAGCACCATACCCGGCAAGGGAATTTTCCGGGCCATCGCGTTAATTCCCATACTGGCGCCATCGCTGTTGCCGGCAATATCGTTCGTGTACTTTTTTGGCCAACAGGGGGTGGTCAGGGAACTGCTGTTTGGCGGCAATATCTACGGCCCCATCGGCATTATCATGGGCGAGGTATTTTACACCTTTCCCCACGCCCTGATGATTCTTATTACGGCGCTGGCGACCGCCGACGGGCGGTTGTATGAAGCCGCGATATCCCTGCGGGCCAGCCGCACCCGAACCTTCTTTACCGTTACCCTGCCCGGCGTCAAATACGGCCTGATCAGCGCCGTGTTCGTGGTTTTCACCCTGGTCATCACCGATTTTGGCATTCCCAAGGTGATCGGCGGCCAGTTCAACGTGCTGGCCACCGATATTTACAAACAGGTTATCGGCCAGCAGAATTTTGAAATGGGCGCCGTGGTCAGCGTCGTGCTGTTGATCCCGGCCATTGCCGCCTTCATCGTCGATCGCATCGTGCAGCGCCGACAGGTGTCGCTGCTGACCGCGCGCGCCGTCCCTTACGAGGCGAAACCGGCGCGCATGTTTGACGGCCTGATGTTCGCCTACTGCGCCTTCGTCGGGTTCCTGATTTTGGCCATACTGGGGATGGCCGCCTATGCCTCGTTAATCAAATTCTGGCCATACGACATGTCGTTTTCGCTGAACAATTATGATTTCGATGTGATGGACGGCGGCGGCTGGGATTCTTTTCGCAATTCGCTGCGCATGGCCGCCTACACCGCCGTGTTCGGCACCATTATCATTTTCACCGGCGCCTATATGATCGAGAAAACCAAAGGCTTTACCGCCGTCAGGGGGGGCATCCAGTTCCTTTGCATATTGCCGATGGCGGTGCCGGGCATGGTCCTTGGCCTGGCCTATATTTTCTTTTTCAATCACCCCGACAATCCGTTTAATTTTCTTTACGG
>VAPL010267704.1_pt1 | contig 12042 bp, 6 predicted proteins | sample 3395061 | NCBI WGS metagenome assembly VAPL01 (sample SAMN08290444, study PRJNA428436) | hydrothermal vent metagenome | isolation source: Deep-sea hydrothermal vent chimney 2 | place: Pacific Ocean: Juan De Fuca Ridge | depth 2182 m m
AAGTACCTGATCAAAATTTTTTTAACATTCTACTTGTCTTTTTTCCCATCTTCAGTGTTGCATCAACAGTTACATAGCTCACTATGCGCCTGTTGATGCGCTCCCGTAATAAATACGGGGCAGGCTTTGAAGCTGAAAAAAATCCTGCGTATAATGTTAAAAAACTTTTGCTCAGGTACTTAGTATTTTCAATTAAACTAAGAAGTATCTATAACAGTTGATATGATGTCCAGCATCTTTATCAAATTGATGTGTGTTGAAACAATGAGAGCATGATTAAGCAAATGATTCGATTGCTGTTTCTGGTGAATATATTTTTTCTGGTTGCCTGTGATCAGTCGGCTAAATCAGACACTGCCAGCAATATTGCTGTTTTGCGCAAAGGTAATGGCCCAGAACCGCAGACTCTTGATCCGCATAAGGCAGAAGGTGTACCAGCCTCCAATATCTTGCGTGATTTGTATGAAGGATTAATTTCGGAAGGAGCCGATGGACAACTGGTTCCCGGCGTTGCACATCACTTGAAGATCAGTACTGATGGAACGATTTATACTTTGTATTTACGCAGAACTGCACGTTGGTCAAATGGAGACCCACTGACCGCTCACGACTTTGTTTATTCACTGCGACGCAGTATTGATCCAGCAACTGGCTCCAGCTATTCACAAGTACTCTCAAGCATTGTTAATGTGGAAGCCATTATTGCCGGAAAACTACCGCTTGAAACGCTTGGCGTTAAGGCTTTGAACAAACATACTTTGCAGATTACACTGAAAGCAGCAACGCCGTATTTTCTTAGCTTACTGACTCATTCCACAACATATCCTGTGCATCAGGCAACAGTGGAGGCTTGGCAAGGCCATTTCTCGCGACCAGACAGGTTGGTTTCAAATGGCGCCTACACGTTGGCTGATTGGGTGGTGCAATCGCATATAACCCTGGAAAAGAATTCACGATACTGGGATGCGCAGCATACTCGTATTGATCGAGTCATTTATTACGCAATAGACGATGCTTCACAAGAATTGCAACGTTTTTGGGCTGATGAGATTGATTGGACAGAATCAATTCCTGTTGGTCAAGTCGATTGGGTGCGAAACAAATTTGGTAATCAATTGAATATTTCGCCGTATTTAGGTACCTATTACTATGGCCTCAATGTTACTCGACCACCATTCAAGGATCAGCCTGGATTACGTCGAGCATTATGGTTGGCGATTGATCGCGATACCATTGTGCAAAAAATTACAGCGGCTGGAGAGTTGCCTGCTTACAGTTGGGTTCCAACTGGAATCATGCATTATCAAGCTCAGCCAACATCCGATTTTAACTGGACAAAACAGCAACGACTGGTTAAAGCCAGGCAGTTATATGCGCAGGCCGGTTATTCAGCTGAAAAACCTCTGAAACTGGAACTGTTATACAATACCAGCGAAAATCACAAACGTATCGCGCTCGCCATTGCAGCAATGTGGAAGCAAGCGCTTGGTGTTGAAACTGAATTGATTAACGAAGAGTGGAAAGTCTTTCTTGATCATCGCAAACAAACTGATCAAACTCAGGTCGTCAGAGGCGGCTGGATTGCTGATTTTAACGATGCCTGGAGTTTCGCCGAGTTATTGCAGTCAGAGAATCCAATGAATAACACCGGCTATGCTAATCCGCAGTATGATCAATTGTTGTCTGCAGCATCTGTTGAAAGTAATCTCGACAAGCGACAGCAGTTATTACAGCAAGCTGAGCGCATTTTGCTACAAGATGTTCCAATTATCCCGATCTTTTTTTATGTTAGCAAAAGTCTGATTAAACCACATATAAAAGGCGTTGAGGGAAATGTGATGGATCATCATTACACTAAAAATTTATTCATTAAATGAAAACCCCGCTCAGATATGCTCAGGAAAAATGTTTTTGAATAAAAAACTCAACACATCAATGATTCAATTCAGCAGACAGCAAACAATTTTTGGTTGCCTGTTATGTTTAGGAGATGCGTTCAGCTGATGTTATGGCGTTACGCTTTTCAGCGCTTGCTCGGAGCGATTCCAACCTTGTTTGTAATGATTTTTATCGCTTTCTATTTGATTCACAGCGCACCAGGCGGTCCGTTTGATACCGAGAAAGCAATCGCGCCTGAAGTACGCGCTAATCTCGATCGCTTATACCATCTTGATCGACCGCTACATGAGCAGTTTCTATACTATCTCAACAGTGTTGTACACGGTGATTTAGGACCATCTTTTCGATATCGTGATTATTCAGTGAATGACTTGATCGGTGCGGGTTTTCCAGTGTCTTTTAAGCTGGGCGCAATCGCCATGATGTTGGCATTGGTCATTGGCTGTAGCATGGGAATGCTTGCCGCGCTGTATCACAACCGGCTTTTGGATTCTGTAATACAACTGTTGACGGTTGGTGGTATTGCTGTGCCGGGCTTTGTGATTGCGCCGTTACTGATACTGCTATTTGCGATTAGTTTGAAATGGCTACCTGCAGGTGGTTGGGAGGTGGGTCGCAATTCTGATTTGGTGTTACCAATTATCGCCTTGGCATTGCCACAAATCGCTTATATAGCTCGATTAATGCGCGGCAGCATGATTGATGTCTTAAGCAGTACTTATATCCGCGCCGCACGCGGCAAAGGATTACCAACTTGGCTAATTGTGTTACGTCATGCATTCAAACCAGCTTTTTTACCGGTGTTGTCTTATCTTGGACCAGCCAGCGCTGGCATTATCACTGGTTCGGTAGTGGTTGAACAAATCTTTGGGATTCCGGGAATTGGTCGCTATTTTGTGCAAGGTGCGATGAATCGTGATTATACTTTGGTGTTAGGTGTTGTGGTTGTTTATGGCACATTGGTTGTATTAGCCAATCTGATTGTTGATTTATTGTATGCCTGGCTGGATCCAAAGGTGAACTATTGAGCACAACCTCAAAGTTATCGCGTTGGGAAATTGGCTGGCAACAATTATCTGCCAGTCGTCCCATAGTAATCAGTTTATTGCTGTTATTGTTGATTGCGATTGCGGTCATTGCAGGCCCACTATTCAGCCAGTATGACTCTGCCACAACAGATTTTGAACTGATTCTGGCGTCGCCTGATTTAAACAATGGACATTGGCTAGGCACTGATTCCCTAGGGCGAGATCTCTATGTGCGGGTGCTGGAAGGTGGTCGAATCTCACTAATGATTGGATTGGTCGCAACGCTGGTAACCATTGGTATTGGTGTAGTTTACGGCGCAGTTGCTGGCTATTTTGGTGGTCGTATTGATGCGGTGATGATGCGCCTGGTTGATGTGTTATACGCCATGCCATTCATGTTTTTCGTGATTCTTCTAATGGTCGTCTTTGGCCGTAATTTATTGCTGATCTTTGTAGCAATTGGCGCAGTCAACTGGCTGGATATGGCGCGTATTGTGCGTGGACAAACCTTGAGTATCAAGAATCAGGAATTTATCGCGGCAGCCAGGGTTTGTGGTTTGAGTGAATGGGCAATTATTCGTCGTCACATTATCCCCAATTTACTCGGCGTTGTTGTTGTCTATGCAACACTCACTATTCCACAAGTGATTTTGATCGAATCATTCATCAGCTTTCTGGGACTGGGAGTGCAAGAGCCAGCCACCTCGTGGGGCGCTCTGGTCAATGGAGGAATGCGCGAAATGCATCGTGCACCCTGGTTGCTGATTATTCCCGCACTACTATTGTCAACCACCGTGTTATGTCTCAACGTTGTTGGCGATGGCCTGCGTGATTTGTACGATGTGTCTTCTTCGCGCATCTAATGTCAGTATTCCTGGGAGGCTGCCCGAGAATAGAAAGTCTACTGCGCAAAAACGGATTTTGGCCCATTTTTCCGATTAAATTCGTTCTATACAGCAAGTATTCGCCTCATCTAATCGAAAAAATGGACTCAAAACCGCTTTCCCTCGCTACGCCTTCTATTCTCGGACAGCCTCCTGGTGAGTGTGTTTTATTGAGAGCAAGGCGAGGAATCGGGTTGTCGTTGCTCTTGGGCAAGGGCAATAACAGACAATGAGTGTACTCAATGTAAGTGATCTGTCAGTGCAATATACGACACGCTCGGGTCGATTGCGAGCAGTTAATCGAGTCAGTTTTACAATCGAACAGGGGACTACCTTAGGGATTGTGGGTGAATCAGGATCCGGAAAATCACAATTGGCAATGGCAATCATGGGTTTGCTTGACGATCAAGCGAGGGTATCTGGCAAAGTATTGTTTGAGGGACAATCACTACTGGAGCTAAGCAACTCTCAACGTCGCAGCATTAATGGTAACCGCATCGCAATGGTGTTTCAGGATCCAATGAGTTCACTCAATCCTTTCTTATCAATTGCCACCCAAATGACCGAAGTGCTTGTTACTCACAAACACATTAATTACAAAACGGCACTCATTCTCGCAATAAAGTTATTGATAGACTGTGGAATTAGTGATGCCGAACAGCGTATTCACAGTTATCCGCATCAATTTTCAGGCGGTATGCGACAACGAATTTTAATTGCGACAGCGTTATTGTGTCAGCCGTCATTGTTAATAGCAGATGAGCCAACCACTGCGCTAGATGTCTCCATGCAAGCTCAAATACTTGGTTTGATCAAACAGTTACAACGGCAACAGGGAATTACTATGATGGTGATAACCCATGATTTTGGTGTAGTGGCAGAATTATGCGACCAAGTCATGGTGTTATATGGCGGTCAAGTGATGGAATATGGTCAGGTCAGCACTGTATTACAGCAGCCAAAGCATCCGTATACACAGGGGTTATTGGCATCCATGCCGACGCTAAAAAAAAGCGGACAACAGCTTTACAGCATGCCTGGAGATCCACCTGATCCAGTTGATCTACCTCGTGGATGTCCGTTTGAACCACGATGTTCAAAACGTATTATAGAGTGTCGATCAACAAAATCAGAGCAGGTTTTATTGAAAGATGGCAGGCAGGTTTTTTGTCATATTGTTGACAATTTCAGACAGGTCTGAAGAACAGTGGTTGATCTTTTAACTCCAGCAATTTAGGATTGATGAGTGCTAGTCCCCACTGTCTCCGTGGGAATTCGTGTCAGAACGCTCCTGCGTCCTGTGATGCAGGAGCGTCACAAACTGCATTCCCACGCTGGAGCATGGGAACAAGGCTGGATTTCACTTGATCTATCCATCAGAGCTACCTTGATGGAGCACTAGAGAGGCTCGACTTTGAGCCAAAAACAACAACTTGATTCGCAGAGTAAGCGAAAATAACAGAATCAAGTCGCAGGTTGAATGAATATCTTCTTGGTTCGGGATTGCAGAAAATCAACGCTTATTGCACCTACAGTGCAGTATGTAATACTGTTTGCCCTGAATGAACATAATTCCGCATTACTAAGATTGCTGTGATCGATCTATGAAGGATTAGATGCAGAATATGGATAGGGTTTGCATCAGTCTGCAAACAAAACAGCAGCTATTGCAATGTATCTGCAATAGCTGCTGTCATTTGGGGATGTAGTGGTTGAGGAACTTACATGAAATCCCTTGAATATTTGACCCACATTTTTACTCATCTTCGGCATTGCGAAAACAGTTGTATCGTTCACTATACGTCTGTTATTGCGCCTTGAAGATGGGCAACCGATTTGAATACCCGGAGCCTACGCCAATTGATCAAGTGATTCTATGCACGTTCCTAAGCAGAATTAACCGCTTTTTTCTTAACCTTATGGTGCTACATCTTTGTATCGATTGGGGCCTATTCCAATGCGCACCGCGTCCAAGTAGCTCTGACGTCTTGCTGGGTTAATAGTTGCATAGTTATGTTTAGATTTCCAGCTCCATTTATAACTACCCATTTTTACATAACTCCCACGAGCATCATTAAAAGTTGTCCGTATCCCTCTTTTATTATAGACCTGTACTCCGTCTTTCCAGACTTCTAAAAAACCATTGCTCTTATAGGTGTTTTTGAAATGAATGACCCACTTTACCCATCGACCTTTATCTCTATTTACCGGCCCGAGGAGAGCCGAAGCATGTGATTGATAATTTGTGTCGCGTAAGATTTTTCTATCATCCCCTGCAACTGCAATGATCCAGTTCGATTCATTGATTCCACGCTTGCGATTTTGTAAATCACCGCCTACGTTCAGTGTAATACTTGGATTTCTCGATCCATCAGCTGCATCAGGTCTGGAGTTTATTTGAAACAAAATATCATCGTATTTAGGGTTTTGATAATCATTAGGAAGATAAACAGCAAAACCAAACCAGTATTCCTTACCAATTTCAAATTCAGCGAATTGCTTACCATGTTTTGTTCTATTAACGACAATTTCTGTTCTAAAGGGAATACGGCTTTTGTTTTTATCGATAAAAATACTCAGAGATTTCTTTCCCTCAAAAACAGGCGCTCGTCCACTGACTATTGTTGCTGTATTGCCTGAAGCAATGAGTCCATCGTTAAAAATGCTCTGCTGTTCAAACCCAATTTCTATCAAATCTTTGGTATTTCTATTTGATCGGCTAGGCTCGATTGATGCAGCTGGTGTGGTTGGTTCTTCCACTACTATTTCATTAGCAACAATTTCTTCGGCTACTACAGCTTCCGTAACTGGTTCTTCCACTACTATTTCTTCAGCAACAATTTCTTCAGCTACTACAGCTTCCGTAACTGGTTCTTCCTCTATGATGACTTCCGCGACCGATTGAGTGGCATCAAAGTTTTGATTAGAGGGTGTCCTTTGAGCTGAACTATCAGCTGTCCTTACAGGAGCGACATCGTTATAGCGATTCGCACCTTGAGCAATTCGCAATGCGTCTAAATAACTCTGGCGTCTTGCGGGTTGGATGGTTGGATAATTATGTTTAGATTTCCAGCTCCATTTGTTGCTGCCCATTTTTATATATGGTCCGCGATCATCATTAAATGATGTGTGGATTCCATTCTTGCTATAGACCTGGACACCATCTTTCCATATGTCCATAAAACCATCGGCATCATAGGTGTGTTTGAAGTGAACCACCCAACTTACCCAGCGACCAATATCACCTGTTACAGGTGTAAGAGCAGCTGACGTTGATGTCTGCAAGCTGCCAATATTTCGCAGAACACGTCGATCATCACCATTAATAGAGATTACCCAATGTGGTTCGTTGATGCTACGCTTGCGATTTTCATTGACACCACTGACTGAGAAAGTAAAGTTTGCAGCTCTATTGCTTTCACCAAGATGATGATCTGGCCTGCTTTGCAATTGAAGTAGATGATCGCTGTATAGCGGTAATTGGTAATTATCATCGAGATACATTGCAAAGCCAATCCAGTAATCTTTGCCATATTCGAATTCAGTGAACTGTTTGCCATATCGACTTTTTTGTAGAAGGAATCCTGATGCGTAGTTTACAGGGCTATTGTTTTTGTCGATAAACACACTTAGTGATTGATTGCCCTCAAAGACAGGTGCCTGGTTACCAACTAATTGTGGAGGATTGCCGTAGAAATATAATCCATTGCTGAGTAAATCAGGTTGTTCAAATCCAATTTCTATCATGTTGTTCGTGCTTCGAATTGGTAACAGATTAGGATCTTGGGCGTAAATACAACTACTAGATATTAGTGAGAAGAAAATAAGAATGAAACGATTACTATATATTTTAATTAATGACATATTTTATGCTGCCTTTTTTGGACTGAGAATTATTTTATTGTTCAATTTTGTAGATTGAAAAGCACCAAGCACTTACTTGGAAATGAGCTTTTGGTTAAGTGATTGTCTGCTACTACGTGTGTCAAGCAATTATCCCTCCATGAGTTTTCCTAAACTTCCGTACTACGACCTGAACCAAAGATGAAAGTTCATGAGATCAACTTATAATTGCAATTGATGATTCAAAATTTGATTGTCACCTGGATTCTGCAAGTAATCGCATATTTAGAATTCAAGATATTGATTCATAGAGTAAATATGAACATGATTAAATTCTTATTATGTTTCTGAGAATTAATGAATTAGTATTTGGATCATAATCTTATGTACTATAGTATGCGAGCGCTCGCTGGACTGAGATGTAGCTTTAAAAACGAATGTTATCCTGATGATGACACTCTCAATGCTGTAATGTGTTTATGTGTCTAATACATTAAATATTTTAAATGTTAGTGCCGGTTAGGCAGCTAGCAATCGGCAAACTACCCATATTTCACAAACTCTTTTATTGTCAAAATCACTGTTCGTTGTTAAGATTCAACGTAAAGATCATAGCAAGCTATGTAATTGTTTTTGAAAACTGAAAGTGGATAAAAGACTAGTCAGCTATCGATGTTATTTCGTGTATGTCTGTTATTGAAAAATGAATTCGCCAGTCTATATGATTGAATTTTCTGTTGGCACTAATGAGATTTTATGAGACGGTGTATGGAGTACTAGCCCACATTTGTAATCAGGCTGATGTGAAATATGGGTAGAGAAAGTGGTGCCCACGTCAAAGACGTGCAACTTTAGATGATGTCGTCAAGAGTGCTAGTAGTCTTTCAATGTGATATTGCTGGAGGGAGTTGAGAAGTGGTTAGCTGCTAGGCGCACGAGAGCAGGACTAGGAGGCTGTCCGAGAATAGAGAAGCTACTGCGAAAAAGCTGAATTTGGCCAGATTTTTCCATTATTTTCGTTAAATAGCACAACTATTCGCCTCAAATAATGAAAAAAACTGACTCAAATCAGCTTTCCCTCGCTACGGTTTCTATTCTCGGACAGCCTCCGAGATTGGGTGATGCTGAGTGCGCAGAAATAAACCAGCAACAGGTTTCGTTAGCGTGTCTGTCAATGTGGAATGAATTATTCACACAACAGATTAGGTGGTTTTGATGGAATAAAGTGACTTCGTCAGACCACCTTATACATCTGCTGTAATCAATTTTGCAGTCGAAGACCCCATACGAATTAATTGATTTGGTCTCATGGAACTATCCCATAGCACAGTGTTTTTCGGGAATAGCATTATAATTGTTGAACCAAGTCTAAAACGCCCCATTTCAGTACCTTTCTCCAACCGGATGTTTTTGTCTGTATAACTCCAATGCTTAATTGTTGAGATCGTTGGTGGAGTGACAATTCCATGCCAGATAGTTTCTATACTGGCGACAATCATTGCGCCTACCAATACTAGTGCCATCGGTCCAATAGCAGTATTAAAGATTGCAACGATGCGTTCGTTACGCGCGAACAGGTTGGGTACGGAGTCAGCTGTGGTGGGGTTGACACTGAATAATCGTCCTGGAATATGGATCATTTTAGTCAACGTACCACTGATTGGCATGTGCAATCGATGATAGTCTTTTGGAGCGAGATAAATGGTTGCAAAATCACCATTCAAGAATGGCTCTGCGTCTACAGCATCGCCGCCTAATAATGACAGCGCTGAATAGTGCATGCCTTTGGCTTGTATGATTTCACCCGATGAAATCTTGCCTGTCTGACTGATCACACCATCTGCTGGAGAAATAACACTATCAGTATGAGAGTCAATTGGACGAGCACTAGTCGTTAACGCACGCGTGAAAAAAGCATTAAAGTTTGGGTATTCGTCCAGGTTCGATTGTTCTGCTTCATCCATATTGACTTGGTAATGTTTGGCAAAACGATGAATAAATTGTTTTTTAATAATTTGGTTTTCGCATTGGGCAACGTAGCCAACAATTCTTGAAATCAAATGATGAGGCAGACAATATTGAAGATTGACGAATAGGGGCTTTCGGAAATTGTTCTGCATAGTTTGTATTTTAATTATATTCTGTACTGAGATAGATCAAGATAGGTTTAGGTATGCTATTTGGCTATAGCGCTTGAAAACCTGTGTAAAGTCTGATTTCGTGTTAAGTAGTGGTTGATGAAAATTCGAAGCGATCTTGAACAATTTCGAAAAAGATTGTCTGGAATCTACACTTAGGAACGTACGTGAAATAACTTGAACATTCTGGCTTGTCTTGTTGCCCCTGACGAAGCGATCTGAATTGTTGCGTAGAACAACTATGCGCCATCTTGAGATGGTTTCGTCAGAAACAAGAATCCTGCGCCATCATTGTTCCTGTTATTCCATGCGTTCCTTACTCTGTCGAGTCACACATTGTACAGTACACAGTTCCGCTGTATACGCTAAAGCGCTGTTTCATTGAACACAGGATTGATCAGAAGATGATGGAATAAGGTGAATTAAGAATCTACAATATACTTCGAGTAGTTTCGAAAGGAGTTTTCTAGGGGCGGATTTTTGCTGTTAGACTGCGTTGCTGCAACAATTGTATTGTCAGCGATTAGCCGCTGCCATTCAGTTTAAGGATAAGATCTGCTGACGATAGGAAAAGTACATCTTTCGCGATACCCTCCTGTCTTGAACTAGAAGGCTGTCCGAGAATAGAGAGCCTACTGCGGAAAAGCTTAATTTGGCCGGATTTTTCCATTATTTTCGTTTAATAGCACAACTATTCGCCTCGGATAATGAAACCAAATAATAGTTAAAATGGCTGACTCAAATTAGCTTTCTCTCACTATGACTTCTATTTTTGGATAGCCTCCTAGTAGTCTTTCAATGTGATATTGCCGTGTATAGGGAGTTGAGAAGTGGTTAGCTGATAGGCGCACGAGAGCAAGACTAGCAGGCTCATTCAAACGAGTGCAACAACGCAGATGACCATTTATCGGCTGTCTATACCCGGCAATATCACATTGAAAGACTACTAGATCAACTATTTGTCAAATAAAGGGTCTACACAAGTTCCGATGACTAAATTCCAGTTGCTAATCGTTGCTTGTACTTGCAAATAGATAATACAAAGATTGACAGAATATTTATATCGAGATAGACTCGCTGGTCGCCTGTATGCCGAGGTGGTGAAATTGGTAGACACGCTAGCTTCAGGTGCTAGTGGGGGCAACCCCGTGGAGGTTCAAGTCCTCTCCTCGGCATTATTATTAACAAAAACAATAGCATAATAAGTGTTTTGCGTAAATATGGCGTAAATTTGTTTTATTAACCTCCCACATCAATTTTCAACTCTAGTAGTCTTTCAATGTGATATTACCGGGTATAGAAAGCCGATAAATGGTGATCTGCGTTGTTGCACTGGTTTGAATGAGCCTGTTAGCTCTGCCCTTGTGCGCCTGGCAGCTAACCACTTCTCAACTCCCTATACCCGTCAATATCACATTGACAGCCTCCTGGTCATGAATGTTTCGTCTAAATTCTACTTTGTTGGTTAACTACCTAATCACAATATCATGCATTGTTTCCAGCTTAGAGAAAGCAGATTGTTCAGCGAATATAACGTTTAATCCACGTTCTGAAATTCAAATTCTTGCGTTTGATATTTAGTGTGTGTTGCACCGACATTCTACTTTTCAGAGTCTGAATGGCGCTTATATGCACCCCAGTTATCCTTTGTATGATATTGAACGAGGCGAGTAACGCTTTCAGCTCCTGGAAAACAACGTCTTTGCGTTAACCAAAAATATAAGCAAGCAATGTATTGGTTGCATGATCAACAGCATTCAACAGCCAGCATTGATTTGACTCTTTTTCCACAAACAATCACTGTTCGTCCAATTCAGCTGCAGCGCAAACCCTGCTTCAACCCGACTTCCAAAGGAGCCTGTGTGCGACGGGTGAAACAGGGGGTTCAGAGGGACAAGACTATCTAGTTTTTAAAGCACTGTTCACGTGTTTTTATTAATGTTAAGAACGTGAACAGTATCTCGAATTCCACTGCTATTGATTGTCATGTCGACGATTTTCTCTTTAATACTCGATTTATACACTTTATAACACGATTCCAGCATGAAGGATTGGTGCTACAAGCTTGCTGTTGACAGCAATAGCGTTGGCTCCCCCCATGTGCTCCGTCCTGATTTCAGGATGTGGTGACTGCCACAGGTCGTATAAGTGATCTCTTGATATTGTGCCATGATTCATCGCCTGAGAATCATGATATTAACATAACATCCTTGTGTTAAATCACAGGATCGACTCACTACAAGCCATTCT
>VAPL010328565.1_pt1 | contig 12042 bp, 11 predicted proteins | sample 3395061 | NCBI WGS metagenome assembly VAPL01 (sample SAMN08290444, study PRJNA428436) | hydrothermal vent metagenome | isolation source: Deep-sea hydrothermal vent chimney 2 | place: Pacific Ocean: Juan De Fuca Ridge | depth 2182 m m
CAACGATTAATCCTTAGTTCAAATTTAACAATTATATTTTAATAATATTCTAATTTATTGATGTTTTTATTAAATTGATTTTTAATTCTTATCCAGGTGAGATCTTGGCTATTTCTTTCTTCCTCACTTAAATCAAGATAGGTTTTATTAAATCTCGGAGAAAACCATAGACTAGCCATCCAGAAACCAGGTAATATAAACTCCGCATTATATTTTTTTAATAGATAACATTTTTCACCACTTTTTAAAAAAGAAAAAATTACTTGCCCTTGGTAGGAGACAGCTAAAGCTTCATTCCAGAAGGCTGCTCTATCTTCGCCTTGAAATGGCTCCATTATTTTTAATATTGCCTTCAAACGATCAATATCTGTTGCTTTAGCACCAGCAAAACGGTGAGTCAATAATCCATTCCAGTGCTTTCCTAACACTGGTATTGTTACTCCACCATCAGATGACATCGCTAATCCGTTATAGGCCAATGAATAAGCGTTTGCTTTTAAAATTGCATTATTTTCAAAACTCTCACCATTTTCTTCAATAGTAAGATTTAAATTTATATCTTCAAGATAAATTGCTTTACAAGAGTCTAAATCTTCAAGAAGCCAAGTTAATCTATCTCTCTTTAGGGGGTTAGTTGTTCCTAGTAATACTTTTTTTACTTTAATCTTATTTCTCATTCGTTTTGATATTTCTTCAATTTAAACTATAATTCTAGAATTTAACTGGCAATTTATGTTCATAAAAATTAGTTATTCGCCCCTCAGTATATAAACCACTTTCTATAAATTTCCATCCTGACTTTTCGTAATAATTTTTTAAATCAGTCATTAAATAGACCTTGTTAAACTTTGCTTTCTGGGCAGTTTCTAATAGGGCTTTTTGTAAAGCTTGTCCAATTCTTTTTCCTCTATATTTTGGTAGAACAAACATAAAACTTAACCAAGGTCCTAAATCTTGACGATAAGGATGGTCGGTTTTTAAAAGAGAAACAGTTCCAGCGGGATGATTATTATAAAAAGCAATTAAGACTTGCGGACATTTTTTTCCTGAAAAATATTCAGTACGATAAATTATTTCTTTTAAAGTTTGATGATGACGTTTTGCCCATTGTTTCCAAAGCCACTTAGAAACTAGTGGAATATATTCTCGACAAGAGTTAAGGTTTTTAATAGTAATTTTGGCTTGTTTTTTTGCTTTCATTTTTATATTATCTTTAAAAAATAATTACCCAGAAAAACTGCAACCTTAGATTCTGGAAACCGAGAATGTTAATTAATTCTTTAAAAGTTTTATTTATCTACTTGCTCCACTATAGGCAATAGCGCGAACAATATTCCAAGCTAAAGAATTAACCGGAGCATGTTCATAGACGCTTTTAAAAGTTCTAATAGCTTGTTCCTCGCTGTGTAAATTACGTTTTAAGGGTCGTAAACCATAAGCAATCAAAGTGATAGCATTAGCATCATGGCTATTATTCATATCTGCGGGACGATTATAAACCTTAATAAATTCTGATTTAGCTTCACTAATTGCCTGAGGGCTAGTAGCCCCTGGCCAACGACCATTAGCAATCTTTAAAACATCTGACCAATTAGCAGTGGTGGTTGGTAAATGACCATAAGCTTCTAAATAAGAACCGATTACACCAGCACGTTCTCCCGCCCCTAATTTTAAAGCATCTTTAGTGCCATAAGTGATAAAATAAGTTAAATTATCTTTATCAGTATTTGTTAAACTAGTATTTTTTAAATATTTTGCTAAGTATTTTTGATCGGTCAATTGCTCTTGGGCGGAACTTCTCGGGGTCTGAACAGCGCTTAAAATTGAATTAAGGTTACTACTAGAAATTAATTGAGATTGATGAGCAATAGCGACTAACATCGCTTGTGCTTGATTCTTAACTGACTGCTGAGAATTGCTGGAAGATTTTGTTGCTGATTGATTACTAGAGCTATTAATTTTCACCGCCAAAGAAGCACAACTATTAGTTGCCGAACAAATTGTCAAAACCGCAGAACCTGTTGTTTTGCCAGACAAACTAAGTTGCGAACTGCTGACTTGGGCTTTAACAATTGTCGGATTAGAATTTGCGGATAAATAATAATTACTACTTAAACCTCCGGATAAAGTAATACTTAGATTCTGTCCAACAGAAATAATCGGATTATTTTGACTGAAACTTAAAGGTTGATTAGAGCTATTGTTAGCGCTTACTGTTAAATAGAGAGTTTGACATTGACCGCCACTTTGACAAATTAGAGCATTGGCTGTTCCCGCTTTTTGAGCCGAAATATCTAATTTTGCTCCCGTTAATTTAATGCTGGCTACATCCTGACCATTGCTACTAGAAAGATAATAACCACCATTACCATAAATACTAACTTGAGCACTACTGCCAACTTTTAATTTTAAATTATTATTACTAAAAGATAATTGTTTGTTAGAACTAAGGCCATTAACTAAAACAGCTAACTGGGTACAAGCTCCGCCAGCAGAACAGACATCAATTGTTCCTGAACCAGCCTTAATACCATTTATAGTTAAAATATTATTCTGTAAATTAGTTTGGAAAATAGTTTGTGCTTTCGTACTAGCGTTGGAAAGACTATAGGGTCGTGAACCACCAGAAACGGTAATACTAATCGCTTGACCAGCTCGTAACCAAAGATTATTTTGGCTAAGAGTAATTGGTCCACTAGTCGCATAACTAACGGTCGCTGTTAATGATCCGCAATTCCCATTACTAGCACAAACAGTAATAGTTGCTGAACCAGTTCCCTGACCAACTAACGTTAATTGATTACTATTAGTAATACTTGCTTGAACCACTGCCGAATTAGAATTGGTAGAAACATTATAGCTACTACCACCATTGAGAGAGATATTAACACTTTGACCAATCAGGAAATTCGGATTTGTTTGACTAAAAGTCAAGGCCGTTGAACTAATATTACCAACCTGAGCGTTGATAATACCACAAGAGCTAAGATCTGCTGAACAAACTGTTAAGGACGCTGAACCATTATTAGCTAGTGCTTTTAAATCAATAACTGTTCCCTGAAGACTGGCAGAAATAACACGAGGATTAGAATTATTTAAAATTGAATAGTTTGCGGTACTCTGAGCATTAAGAATGGAAACTAAAGAATGTTGTCCAGCAGCAACTGTTAAATTGCTCTGGCTAAAAGTCAAAACTTGAGCACCAGAATTTTGAATAGTAATATAAGTACTTGCACAATTAGAAGTAGTTCCTAAAATACAAACTGTGGCTACGGTTTGACCAAAAGAATTAGCCAAAACAGTAATTTGTTGACCAAGTATATTAATATTAGCAATTTGCGGATTAGAATTATTTAGTAAATAAAGAATTTTATTACCAGTATTAGAAACTGTTAAGTTAGTAGATTGTCCAACTTTTAACACAACACTTGTCGGACTGAGAGCAATTGCGCCATTACTGGAAGTGCTAATTGGCCAAGTTACTGAATTAGAAGATTGCTTATTAATAATCACATGGACTGAATCACTAGGAGTAATATTATACTCCCCAGCTTTAATAATTACTGTATAAGCACCAGCGGAATCAGTTTTTCCAAGATATTGTAAATGAGAACTACCATCAGTTTGGTGATAATATAATAAAACATTATTATTAGCTAAGGCACCGCTAACTACTAGCTGAACATTACCGCTCGTACTCGTTGTACTGAGTTTTAAGTTGGGAGCACTCGCTTGACTAACGCTAGTAAAAATTAAAAAAGCTGAAACAATTGCTATTGGGACAGTAAGAAATAGTAGCTTTTTCATAATTTTAAAATTAATTTTTCAACTAAGTATTCCAATTTTATTCTTTTTTTATATATTTTATTGAATTTTATTTGCCAAAGCAGTCGCTAAAGCCTCTACTCGAGCCTGATCGGGACCAATAACTACTACATAGTGATCTCCTTTAATAAAATTAATCGCTGTTCGTCCATCAGTAATTGTCGCTATTTTTCCAGCTCCACTGGAAATTTGGAAGGCTCGGCTATTGGCACCGTATTTAAATAAAGCACCAGCTGCTGGTTGATAAGGTAATAATAAATTATCAATCATCACAATATGAGCGGTACTTGATTTGACGACTTGGCCTAAGTCGCTAACTGAGAAATAAAGATTTGGTCCGTCGTAACGACCACTAGTCTCAGGTAATATTTTTTGGACATTACTGAAACCCGCCTGACTTAAATCTTGAGCACTAACTGTGAGAATTCGGTTGGCGGCTTGGGTGCTAGCAGATTTAAAAATCAATATTCCGAAAAAACTTACCAATCCAAAAACACTAATAATGGCGATAGATTTTAATAATTTTTTAAACATAAATTAAATAATAATTAGATAAAATAACACTTCTATTTTAGCATATTTTTATAAAAAATTCCAAGAATTTCTAAAATTAGTAAGCTTTATTCACTTAAGGATTTAATTTAATAGTTTTCTGAATCTGATAATTTTGTAAAAATTTAGGGGTTAGAATATAGTGACCACTAGCTCGATAAGCACTACCCGTATTTAATTTAATAGGATTTAACAACTTTCCTTGATTAGTTAATAAACCATAATCAACTCCTTGGGCATCTTCTAAACCAATTATACAGTTATTATTTACGGTTTTAGGTTTCAAACAACGCACCCAACCTTTGATGGTTATTGGACCACCAAGATCTCGAAGAGAAATTGTCGCTTGAGAAGAATTAGTTTTTAAATTTGTTTGGGGAGAATTCTTTGCCAATAGCAGAAAAACTAAGAGCACTAAAATTGCGAGTAAGATGCCAATGATGAAAATTTTTTTATTCATAAAATTATCTTTTTAATTTTAACTATTCCTTCAAAATATTTTTTTTTAATATTCTTTAAGGTATTATTATTTTAACATTATTTTTAAAATAATTCTATTTTAATTAAATATTTAATAATCTTTTTTAATAATTCCATCTTTTAACCAAATAACACGATCGACATATTGTTCATCATCTGGTTCATGGGTAACCATAATAATAGTTTGACCAATTTCTTTGTTTAATTCTCTAAATAATTTTATCACAGTTAATGAAGCTTCACTGTCTAGATTAGCGGTTGGTTCATCAGCAAATAAAATTAAAGGGTCATTAACTAAAGCTCTAGCAATGGCTACTCTTTGTTGTTCACCTCCTGATAATTCTTGGGGTAAATGATTTAATTTTTTGCCTAAGCCAACTTTTTTTAGCATCTTTGCTGCTTTTTTAAGATATTCCTTTTTAGGAATATTATCTAACATTAATGGTAAAAAAACTGACTCTAAGGCTGTTAATTCTGGTAAAAGAGCATAAGATTGAAAAACATAACCTAACTTTTTTAATCTAAATTGAGATTTTTGTTTTTCAGAGAGAGACATTAAATCAATGCCATCAATAATAATTTTCCCAGAACTTGGAGTATCTAAAAGACCAAGCTGATGTAAAAGAGTTGATTTTCCCGAACCACTTCTGCCCATTAAAGCTAAAAATTCTCCTTTTTTAACTTCAAAATTAATATTCTTTAAAACTTTAACCGGCACTAAAGCTTCATAAGTTTTTTTTAAATTTTTAACTTCAATAATCATAAAATAAATTTTAAATCAATTAACCCCAAATAGAATTTAGAATACTTCTTTTAGCCCCCTTATAAGCTGGGAAAAATCCTCCAATTAAAGCAGCACTTAAAAGACTTATGTTACTAATTTTAATTATATTAAAAGTAATTTTCAAAGATACCCAACCAACTGGAAAATCTAATGGATTAGAAATAAAAAGAGGACGAACAACAAAAAGAATTAAAGATATTCCAAGTAAAACTCCAACTAAACCATAAAAAAGAGCTTGAATTACAAAATAAGCAACAATGGTCCCCTCTCTCATACCAATTGCTTTTAAAATACCAATTTGTTTTCTTTTATTAACTACACTGACAAAAATAATAATAAAAATAGTAATTCCAGCAACAATAGTTCCAATTGCTCCTAAAATAATGCTAATCATGTCAAAACTTTTACTAGCACCTGAAGTAAAGCCCATCAGAGCACTCCACTTTTTAATATCTTCAGTTTTAAACCCTGATCTTCTAATTTCTCTAATAACCATACCTTCGCTGCTAATATTTTTAGTCTTTACCAATATTTCTGATGACCGATTATAAACACGAAGAACTGATTCCATTTCCCCTTTAGTAATAAAAGCACTTTGATTAACTTGAGTGTTTTTAGTTTTAAAAATTCCTTTAACCGTATAGGTTCTCTTAACACCATTACTAAAATAAACATCAACTTGATCACCAACTTTAACACCTAAACTTAAATATTCTAAATCAGAGCCATAAGCTCCAGAAATATCTCTACCGAGTATAATTTGGTTACGATCAGTCGCTTTTAAATAAGAACCAGCAACCATTGATTTATAAATATCTGTTACTTTTTCTTCTTGCTTAGGATTAATGGATTTTATAGTCCAACGTCCTTTTTGGATATCATTACCATCTCTATTCTTATCATATTTTATAATTGCTTGATTAACATAGTGAGTAGCGACAGCTTGAACGCCAGGCAATGAAGAAAGCCGTTGTTCAGCATGATTCTTTTTAATATAAATATTATTAACGGCAGGCGTAATAACAATATTACTATATTGATTGTTAATAGCCTCATTATTAATTGCTTGAACTATACCTCCAAAAATAGAAGAGACAAAAACCAAATTAACATAAGCCAGGGTCATAATTAGAATAGTCATGAATAAAGTTCCCTTGTTCCCTCTTTTAATAGAATGGAAAGCTAAAAATAATGATGTTTTTAAATTCATATTATAACATTTAATATTTATTTAAATTTTAATTTTTCTAATTAGTTTGGTAAAATTTTCTAATTCTTCAATTTTAAAATCTTTGAAACCAGCACTAAAAACGTTAAAATAGTTAGATTTAAATTTTTTAAATCTCGCTTTAGCGCTCGAACTTAAAATAATATGAACTGAACGTCGATCTTGAATATCTTGGTAACGACAAACTAATTTATAATCCACTAAGACGTCGATGAGTTGAGTAATAGCTCCTGGGGTAACTTTAAAAAATTGAGCTAAATCTTTAACGCTTTTTCCCTGTTTGGTTTCAGCTATCAAAAATAAAATCATCACTTGCCGACGATTAAGTTTTAAATCGCCAAAAGGAAATTTTTGTTTTTTATGTAGATTTTTAATAACTTCTATTGATTTGATAGCTAATTCTTGAAGTAATTTTTGTTTATTTTTAGTCATATATTTTTACGCTTAGTTTCCTTTCATTTTTAAGATTACTCATGACTTAGAGCTTCTACTGGATCTAGTTTAGCGGCACTATAGGCAGGAAAAATACCGAAACCAATTCCAATAACAGCCGAGACGCCAAAAGCTAAGGCCATGGCATAAAATGGTACCGAAAAGATCCACACTAAATTATTATATCTGGCAATTACCGCTACCAAATAGCCTAATAGGCTACCAAAAATAATACCTATTACTCCCCCGAGAATAGTAATAATGACTGATTCTACTAAAAACTCAGTTAAAATATCTGAATTTTTTGCTCCCAGAGCTTTTTTTAGACCAATCTCTGCTGTTCGTTCAGTCACTACTACGTACATAATATTCATAATGCCAATACCACCAACAATTAAAGAAATAGCCGCAATTGCAATGAGTAAAATGGTAATGCCATCAAAAATGGTATTAAAGGTACCCATGGCTTGCGCTTGCGTCTCTACTAAAAAATCATCTTTAGCGGGATTATTAATGCGATGATTTTGTCTGAGAAGAAGGCGAATATTATGAGCCGTAAAAGCTCCTTGATTAGCATTTTTAAGTTGAACAATAGCCATCAACAAGTAGTTAATGCCCAAAATCTTTTTCTGGGCAGTTTTGAGGGGAATATAAAGCATATCATCGCTTCCACCTCCTAAAACTCCAACCGGATTATAAACACCAATCACTTTAAAATTTAAATTACCTAAACGAACTATTTTCCCCACCGGATTAAAGCCATTACCGAAGAGGTCTTTTGCTAAAGTACTTCCTAAAATAGCAACTTGTGCTTCGCCAGCATCTTCAGTACTACTAAAAAATCGTCCATATTTTAAAGTACTTTTATCAATTTGAAAACGGGCGGCTGAAGTTCCATAAAATAAGGTGTTTTTGCTGACATCACGATAACTAATAACTTTCTGACCAACAACCATTCCATAAGCATTAACGACATTAGGAATCTGTTTAATATTTTGTAAATCACGGTTTTTGAAAGTGGTAATAGCGACCGATGAAATAGCCCGCCCCATATCAGCACTCATTGCTCCGGCATTACGGTTTTTAGTAGTTGGCGGAACACGAGTTTCAATAAATAAAGTATTGGTACCGTAAACTTGTAATTGAGAATTAATTAAACTTCGAAAACCAGCGCCAGCGGATAAAACTAAAACTACCGTCGCAATACCAATCATAATTCCCAAGGTTGTTAAAATCGTTCGCATCGGGTTAGCAAGTAATACTTTCAGCGCTTGTTTTAATATTTGATACATAATAGTTCTTTATTCATAACGCAAAGCTTCAATAGGGTCTAAACGAGCGGCTTTTAGAGCAGGATATAACCCAAATAATACCCCACTCAAGATTGAGACTCCAATTGCTAAAATAATAGAAAGTGGGGAGATAACAAAGGCCCAATCATAACCAAGATGAATCATTAATAAAAATAAACCATAGGAAACTAGAACGCCGACAATAATACCAATTAAACCTCCGAGAGTTGTGAGAATGACCGCTTCTAAAAGAAATTGTTTTAAAATAGTATGATTAGTAGCTCCGAGAGCTTTTCGTAAACCAACCTCTCGAGTTCGTTCACCAATAGTGGCCATCATAATATTCATAATTCCAATTCCACCGACTAATAATGAAATAGCAGCCATTGCCGTTAGAAATAAGCTTAAGGCATTCGTGATGGTTGATAATAGTGCCACCGCACTAGCCATATTACGAATAGTATAATCAATTTCTGAGGCAGTTTGGATATGATGACGTCGATTAAGAACATTTTTAATATCTTGAATAGTTTGCTGAATATTAGCACTCGAGTCTACTTTGATATTAATTGTTCGTAAATAATGAATACCCAATAGTTGTTGTTGTCCAATTTTTAAGGGAATAATTATTTGATCATCCTGATCCTGAAAAAAAGCCGTTCCCCGAGAGACAACGGTACCAATTACTCGTAAAGGGACACCACCGGCAATATTACTATTAGCACTTTTTACTCTAATAACCTGTCCAATCGGATTAACAGCACTATGAGAAAAGAGTTCTTTAACTACCGTGGAACCTAAAACTGCGACATTAGCAGCGCTTTTATTCTCTTGGGCATTAAAAAATCGTCCCGCTGACATTTCCACATGAACTACTTTTGGATAATAAGCATCAGTAGCAGTGAAATTAGTATCAATACTCTTATTTCTCCAAGTCACTGTGGTCTTCCCTAAAACATTAGCATTAACTGCTGAAGCATGAGGAACTTGATTAGTGCTCCGTAAAGCTTGAGCATCACTATTAACTAAAGTTGTCACGACAATACCAAACATCTGGGCTGGTGGTCCTTTTTCATTACTTTTTCCGGGTTGCACACTTAATAAATTAGAACCTAATTTAGTCACTTGACCCAGGACAAGAGCTTTTGCCCCTGCTCCCAGAGCAATAATAATAATGACTCCAGCAACACCAATCATAATACCCAGGATAGTTAAAAAAGAACGTCCTTTTTTAGCAAAAAGAATTTTAAGTACAAATTTAATGCTCACAAATAAATTCACAATTTTATCTAATTATAATTTTATTTAATTAATTCTGTATTGGCAGTAGCAAAAACACGCTTATGTACGGCTTGATCAGAGATAATTGCACCATCTTTAATCTTAATAATTCGTTCGGCGTGATTAGCCGTCTCTGCTTCGTGAGTTACTAAAATAATCGTCCGTCCCTGTTTATTAAGTTGTTGCAAAAGATATAAAACTGTATTACCCGATTTAGAATCTAAATTACCAGTTGGCTCATCGGCAAAAATAACTGCTGGATTGGTTACTAAAGCCCGAGCAATAGCGACCCGCTGTTTTTCACCACCAGAAATTTGGTTAGTATAATAATTTAAACGTGATCCTAAACCAACAGACTCTAAGGCTTTCCGAGCTAAGAGATCATGATTTTTTTTCTTGCTATATAACAAAGGTAATTTAACATTATCCAAAACTGTTGTCCGTGGTAAGAGATTGAAGGCTTGAAAAACAAAGCCCACTTCTTCATTTCTTAATTTCGCTAGATAATTATCATCAAAATTTTCAACATTTTGTCCTTTAAATTTATAATCTCCAGCACTTTGACGTTCTAAAAAACCTAAAATATGCATCAATGTCGTTTTACCACTTCCCGATGGACCCATAATCGTCACAAATTCTTGTTCATTAATTTCAAAACTAACCTGGTGTAAAACTGGGGTACTTAAACCATTGCTTTGATAGGTTTTTGAGAGATTGGAAATTTTTATTAAACTCATACCATTAAAATTAAATAAATTACAATTTGGTATTTGCAAACTTTAATCTAAGACTTCAGGTAAGTTACAATCTCTTGTCCAACTTGTAAGCCAGACCGCACTTCCACTAAACCATTATCAGCTTGTAAGCCAATTTTAATTGGTATTTGACGATAGGTTTTGGATTGAGGATTCGTTACTAAACGTACAAAGGCTTTAGTTCCCTGGTAGATAATAGCACTACTGGGAATGGCTAAAACTTGGTTTTTACTAGCAACTTGAATAGTCATATTAGCAGTCATTCCTGGTTTGATTTCAGGAATATTCGGTAGAGTAGCTTTAATTAAATAGTCAACAACCCCCGAGATGATAGTTGAAGCGGGATTGATGTCATATATTTTTCCTTGAAAATGACGATCAGGACCGAGAGCGTCAAAAGTATAATCTACTGTTTGCCCAATTTTTAAGGAAGCAATATTAGCTTCACTGACATTCGCCTCGGTATGTAGCGCCTGAACATTTTGCAGGACAACAACTTCTTGAAGAGCATTAACTTGCTGACCGATTTTAGTATCTACGGCAGTGATAGTACCCTTTTGAGGAGCAATAAGTAAAGCATTCTTTAAGCGTACTTGAGCAGCATCAACATTGCCCTGAGCCGCTAAAATTTGGGCTTGAGCCACGGCTAAATCGCTAGCACGAGCTGGAGCCGTTTCTTGTTCCAAGGTAGCTTGAGCTTGCTCTAAAGCAGCTTGGGTACTATTAACTTGATTCTGAGCAGAAATTATTTTTTGTTCAGTATTAAGCTTGGTATTCGTTAAAGCGTTCTGAGCATTGGTCAGGGCATTACTTAAAATTTGATAAGAAGAGTTAATAACATTAATACCAGAATTCTCAGCACTGATGGCTTGCTGAATACTAGATTGATAAGCATTAAGTTGGCTTTGATTAAATTTAGAACTGGTGATTGAATCTTGCAAAGCGGAATAACAATAATTTAAAGAAATAATATTTTCCCTTAAAGCTTGTAAACTATCAGAAATAGCTTGTTGAAGATTAGTATCACTTTTATAGTTTTTTGCCTTCTTTAAACTTAAATTTGCCTCATCTAATAGCGCTTGAATTTTGGGATAAGTACTTTTAAATTGATTTAAATTAGAAATATTAGAAACTCCAAAAGTATCTTTTAGATCATTATCGTCTAAAATTTGTTTCTCCTGATTAAGATCAGCTTTCAGAACAGTCAACTGCTGAGCGATATTTGTGACAATAGTAGAACGTTTATCATCAGCGTTAGTAGTTGGTGATTGCAAATCTTGAAGAGTTTTTTCTGCTTGTTGAATATTAACTGCGCTTGATTTTTTAACAATTGCTAATTGTACTTGAGCATTGTTATTCGCAACCTGGGCACTATTAATTGCTTTCTGAGTAACGTTAATCTGTTCTTTGCTA
>VAPL010455623.1_pt1 | contig 12028 bp, 9 predicted proteins | sample 3395061 | NCBI WGS metagenome assembly VAPL01 (sample SAMN08290444, study PRJNA428436) | hydrothermal vent metagenome | isolation source: Deep-sea hydrothermal vent chimney 2 | place: Pacific Ocean: Juan De Fuca Ridge | depth 2182 m m
ATGTCGTTGCGCACAATTTCATCCACCAGCAGATTCAGGATATCGTGAAAACAACGCAGGGTCGTTTCGCGGGTTTTTTCCGCCGTGCACTTTTTGCGCATTTTTACCATTATGTTCAGCGCGTGCTCATGGCTTGCGACGTGGTCGAGCAGTCCCGGATATTCGGCGTCGGACAGGACGCGTTCTTCGTGGTGGAAGTGATCCTTGCACTGTTCGATGAGGGTATCGAAGAGAACGTTCGTCCGTTCCGTTTCGGCATGCGTCCCGAGCAGGGCGTTCAGTGCGTTGACGGTGTCGAGAATTTGCGCATGCTCCCGGTCGATTTCGTCGTGACCGGTCAACAAGGATTCCATCAGGTGTAGAATTTTTGCCATGATCCTCATCTTTGCCGCAAGCCGGGAACGAGGCTCTAATCCTCCGAAGTCACCGGCGCGTCCCATTGTTATAGTAAGATTTCTGGATACGGGGGGGACTCATACAGGACGTAAAAGGGAACTTCAATGGCAGATATGTACGCTTTTGATCTTTCTCGTCTTTTTTTAGGGATAAACGTGTGGATAGAAGAAAAAATCCACGAATCGACTTAAGGGTTAAGCCCTTTCCCCCCTGATTCGATCGAGGCGCAGGCGGTCGCGTGCATCGCCAAGGCGTTTGGAGGTCGCCAGAACCGCGATCAAGGTGCCGATGGAGGTTGCACCGGAGAGCAGAAACATGATCAAAATTTGGTATTTGACCGCCTCCGTCGGGGAGACGCCGGCTAGGATCTGTCCTGTCATCATGCCGGGCAGCGAAATCAGTCCGGCCGCTGACATGGCGTTGATGATTGGCAACAGCCCCGCACGCATGGCTTCGTGAACGAACGGACGTACGGCTTCGCGGCGCGTGTGGCCTAGGGCCAGACGGGCCTCCACGGCGTCGCGTTCACGTTTTAAGGTGGCGCTGAGGCGGTCCATGCCGATGGAAATTCCGGTCAATGTGCTGCCCAGCGCCATGCCCAGCAGCGGTATGGCGAAACGCGGATCGTACCAGGGTTCGGGGCGGATCGCGGTGCTCAGGGCCAAAAGGGTGACCACCGTTCCGGCCGTCATCAAGGCGGTGGTGGAGATGGCGAGATTCCATATGCCGCTCAGCTTCAGGTTCTGGCGCGCCGCCGCTTCACGTCCCGCCAGCAAAATCATGACCAGCGCTGCGAATGCGGTCCAACCGGGCGATACCGATTGGAATAAGATTTTCAGCACCATGCCGATGAGGCTCAACTGGATCACCGTGCGCAGCGCGGCGATGCCCAGTGATTTTTCCAGACCGAGATTCAAGGTGATGGACAATCCCCCCGCCAACAAGAGCAGGACCGAGGCCATGGCCAGATCGAAATAGCTGAGGTGAACGTAGACGCTGCTCATTGAATACGGCCGCCTTCAAGGAGCAACGTGCGCTGTGCCAGACGTGCGGCCTGGGTGGTGTCGTGGGTGATGAGCAAGATTGCGACGCCCGCGCGCGCCTGGGCCTGAAGCAGGGACTCGACGCGCTCAACGTTCTTCGCATCCAGACTTGATGTGGGCTCGTCCAGCAACAGGACTTTGGGAGATAGGGCCACGGCGCGCGCCAGTGCCAGACGTTGGCGTTCCCCCGTGGACAGGTTCGCCACCCGCCACCCCAGCGCGGTGCTTTCCAGGCCCAGGTGGTGCAAAATGTCGATGACGCGTGTGCGCTGCGCGTTTTGGAAATGGGGTTCCACCGTGTCTTCCCACCAGCCCGAATGGGCGGGGACGTACATCACTTGACGTCTCCATAGGGGAGCGGACATGGAGCGGCGCTCTTCCCCGGCGAGGTAAAATTCGCCCTTCGCCATGTCCAGGTCCGCAATGGCGCGCAGCATCAGTGATTTTCCCGTACCGCTAGGACCGCTCAAGGCCACGATTTCACCGGCTTTCAGGCGCAGGTCTATGGGGCCGATACTCAAACGTTCCAGGCCGATGATGTTCAACATGGCCAAGCCATAGCATTCTCTCCCGCCAAGGTGAAGGAGCGTATTATACTGCGGGCATGCCGAATCCGCCTTTATCCCCGCCTGAAATCGTATTGCCGCAAACGTGCGCCATTGTGGCCGGCGTTCGCGAGGCGTACATGGTGGAGGTCACGGGCGAGGTTTTGCATGTCGATTTCAAGGTCGCCGTAGCGACGCTACATGCAGGAAAAACACCGCCCCTCGTTTGTCATGGGCGGCGCACCGCGCAGCGCCTCGGCGTGGGCGAGGGGGGACGCGAAGTCCCGCGCGCGTTCGATGTTTTGGAACTGTTTGCCTTCGTGCGCCCTGCGGTGTTTTGCCTGCCCACCCCGGCGGGCCTGGCACAGGCGTTGGCGTTGGCCTTGCCCCGCAGCCATGAGGACGAGGTGGGGCTGTTGGCACCGGCGGCGCGAACGTTGTTGGAAGAAGCCGCACGCCACGCGCGCGAAGACCCCCACGAAGGCCGCTTCATGGCGGGGCTGGCGCGGGTCATGGACGCAGGCGGTTGGCCGTGGGCGAAGCCGGTGCTTCACGCTTTGGGCGAAACCGTCGTTGCCGATGCGCCCCACAGCCGCAATGTGCGGCGCGCTTTTGCCGTGTGGGATCGTCTGCCCGAATGGGAAGATCGTGGCGGTGAAACCAAACCCGGTGATGCGCCGGTGAGCGCGGATCAGACGCGGCGGCGTTTGAGCGAATTGCTGGCGGGGCGGCGTTCGGAACACCGCCCGGAACAACAGGCCTACGCCCTTGGTGTCAGCGCCGCGTTCGATCCGTGTGACATTGCTGGCCAGCCGCGTTTTGTTCTCGCCGAAGCCGGAACCGGGGTCGGCAAGACCCTGGGATACGTCGCTCCCGCCAGCGTGTGGGCGGAACAAAACGGCGGTGCGGTGTGGCTGTCCACCTACACCCGCAATCTGCAACGTCAGTTGGATGGGGAACTGGACCGCCTTTACCCCGACGTGCATGAGAAGAAGCGCCGCGTGGTGGTGCGCAAGGGGCGTGAGAATTATTTCTGCCTGCTGAATTTTTCCGAGTCTCTGGGACGTATGAACCTCCGTCCCGACGGCGCGATTGCCCTGGGGTTGGTGGCGCGCTGGGCGGGGAAAACGCGTGATGGCGATATGGTGGGCGGCGATTTTCCGGCGTGGTTGCCCGACGTTCTGGGGCGGGGCTTGGTGCGTGAATTGACCGACACCCGAGGAGAGTGCACCTATAGCGCGTGCGAACATTTCAACGTCTGCTTTATCGAACATTCCAAGCGCCGCGCCAAACGCGCCCGGCTGGTTATCGCCAATCATGCCTTGGTGATGGTGCAAGCTGCGCTGGGGGCGCCGGAAGATGCCAGCCTGCCGACGCGCTATGTTTTTGACGAGGGGCATCATCTGTTCAACGCTGCCGATTCCGCCTTTGCCGCTCACTTGTCGGGCTATGAGACGGAAGATTTGCGGCGCTGGATTCTGGGCCGTGAAGACGGGGCAAACTCGCGCACCCGCGCGCGCGGGCTCAAGAAACGCCTGGAAGACTTAAGCGCCACGGACGACAAGCTTGCGCATTTGGTGGATGACGTCCGCCACGCCGCCAGGGTTCTGCCCGGCGCGCGCTGGCGGACCCGTCTGGCGGACAACCTGCCCTCAGGTCCGACGGAACTGTTCTTAGGCGCCGTGCGCCAACAGGTCTACGCGCGTGACAAGGACGTGCGCGGTGGCTATTCCTTGGAATGTTCGACCGCCGATCCGGTGGCAGGCTTGCTTGCGGCGGCGCATGATTTGGCGCAAGCCCTGGGGGCGGTGGCCAAGCCGGTGCGCGCTTTGATGAAACGGTTGCTGAAGAAACTGGATGATGAAGCGGCCACCTTGGAAACGGCGGAGCGCGCGCGTCTGGAAGGGCTGGCGGGAAGTCTGGAACGGCGTGCGGCGTTTCCTCTTGAAGCATGGCAAGCTATGCTGAAGGCGTTGTGCGAAGGTGAAGCGGCCGCTGATTTTGTCGATTGGCTGTGTGTCGAACGTGTCCAGGGCCGGGATTTCGACGTTGCTTTCAATCGTCACTGGATCGACCCGACAAAGCCGTTTGCGGATGCCATGGCGCGAAGCGCCGAGGGCATCGTGGTAACGTCGGCGAGCTTATGTGAGCGAGGGCATGATGATGAGGGTGATGGTGAGGCTTGGGCGGCCGCCGAAGCGCGCACCGGAGCCCGGCATTTCAAGTCCCCCATTGTCCATGTCGCACAGCCTTCCCCGTTTGATTATGCCCGGCGGACCCGGGTTTTTATCGTCACCGATGTCAACAAAAATTCCCTCGATCAGGTGGCGGCGGCGTATCGCGAACTGTTCTTAGCCAGCGGCGGCGGTGCGTTGGGCCTGTTTACCGCAATTTCGCGTTTGCGCGGGGTCTACGATCGTCTTGCCGGGCCGTTGGATGAACAAGGTTTCGCCCTGTACGCCCAGCATGTCGATGCCTTGGACACGGGTACTTTGGTCGATATCTTTCGCGCCGAGGAAAATTCCTGCCTGCTGGGCACCGATGCGGTGCGTGACGGCGTGGACGTGCCGGGACGGTCCTTGCGTCTGATTGTTTTTGACCGGGTGCCGTGGCCGCGTCCCGATATTCTCACCCGCGCGCGGCGCGAACATTTCGGCGGGCGTGCCTATGATGAAATGCTCACGCGCTTGAAACTCAAACAGGCCTTCGGACGGCTGGTGCGTAAACATGACGACCGCGGTGTCTTCGTGATGCTGGACGGCGCGCTGCCCACGCGTTTGACCACCGCCTTTCCCGAAGGTGTGGAAGTGCAGCGTCTCGGCCTGAAGGAGACGCTTGCTCAGGTGCGAACATTTTTGTCCGACGAGGTTCATTACGGCTTGAAGCTCATTTCGTCGTAAACTACCTATAGGATAATAAGAAATTCACCGATCAACTCGGGAGTTCGTCATGGAAGAGCGTGTTTCCCTCACCAAAGTCGCGCGGTCGTTGGGTGTCAAACGTCGCGAGTTGTGCGCGCGCTTGCGTAATGCGGGAATCGAAACATTTGAAGGGTCGGTCGATCTTGATGAGGTCAAACGCATTTCGCCGCGTCTTGCCACGCAAGAAGGTGAAATGAACGAACGGGTGCGCCTGATCCGCCAAACCGCGCGGCGTCGTCCGGCGGCGTCCGCGCCGCGTTCAAGCGCACGGGAGCTTCAAGACGAACTGGACAAGATGCATAATCAGTGGCTGGCGGAACGGAAGAAGGCCCAGGAATTCAATGTATTGTTCGACAAGCTTGTGGATGAACTGGGCCGTTGGCAGACCTCTGACGATCCCGCCCGGGCCGCCTTTTCCCTTGAGTTTTCAAAATGGATATGCAAGCTCTTCGATGATTAAACGACCTGCCCCACGATGATGGCGGCAAAGATCAGCAGGCCGAAATCGCGGTTGGATTTGAAACGTTTCAGACAGCTTCCGGCGTCATGGATATCCACGCTTGAAACCTGCCAGGCCAGATGCGCCGCGGCGGGCAGAAGGGCCGGATAAAACGTCCAGTGCAGCCCGGCCAGCCCCCCCGCAAAAGCCACCAACGCCAGGCTTAGGCCGTAGAATCCGGCGACCCACACCTGTGTCGATTCGCCCAGTTTTAGCGCGGTGGACTTGATGCCGACCATTATATCGTCGGCCTTGTCTTGATGGGCGTAGATGGTGTCGTAGCCGAGTGTCCAGAAAATCCCCGCCCCATACAGTGCCAGTGGCGGCCCATCGAGGGACCCTTTGATGGCCGCCCAGCCCAGCAGGGCCCCCCAGTTGAAGGCCAGCCCTAAAAACGCCTGCGGCCAATAGGTAAAACGCTTCATGTACGGATAAATGACAACGGGCACGAGCGCGAGTGCGCCGACGGCGATGGCGAAGCGGTTGAACTGCACCAGAATGACCAAGCCCAGAAGACCGAGTAGGGCCAAAAACGCAAAGGCCTGTGTGAGGGTGACGTCGCCTGCGGGCAGGGGCCGTGAGGCGGTGCGCGCCACCTGGGCGTCGAAATCGCGATCGACGATGTCGTTGATCACACATCCCGCGCCCCGCATGAGGAACGCGCCCAGCGCAAACAGGGCCAGCATCTTGAGGAGGTTCGGCCAATCGCCGGACAAGCTCCCGCCACCTGAAGCCAGGGCGATCGACCACCAGCACGGCAACAACAACAGCCACGCCCCCCACGGACGGTCGAGCCGCATGAGATATAGGTACGGGCGCAGTGGCGCGGGCGTGGCGCGGGCGATCCAGCCCTGGCGTTGAATGTCGCTGGCATCGGGGGGAGAAGCGTTGTTCATGGTGAGTAGTTCTACGCCATTGACGCACACCGGCGCAAACTGGCTTTATGAGCCCCATGAGTAAGGCCCCTCCCATCACCCGCCTTTTTACGACCTCGGCGTTGAGCGCGGAGGTTGCGTGTGGGCTCGATCTCGCTCAGGCGCACAAGCTGCGTTCCGTTTTACGCGCGCGTGTGGGGGACGAGATCTTATTGTTCAATGGCCGTGACGGTGATTGGCGCGCGCGCTTGATCGCCGTGGACAAGGCCCGGGCCATTGCCCAATGTCTTGCGCAGGTGCGCGTTCAAACGGCGGAGCCCGGACCGTGGCTGGCGTTCGCGCCGCTGAAAAAGGAACGTCTCGATCAAGTGGTCGAAAAAGCGGTGGAAATGGGTGTGGAACGCCTCATCCCCGTGCTGTGTCGGCGCACCCAGAACCGCGCTTTGAAGACCGAGCGCGTGTCCCGGCAGATCATTGAGGCCGCACAGCAGTGTGAGCGCATGAGCCTGCCCGAACTGAGCGCGCCGATGACGTTGGAGGGACTCGCCGAAAGCTGGCCTGAAAAGCGCATTTTGCTGATTGCCGAAGAACGGGCAAATGCGCGCCCGCTTGGCGATGTCTTACGCGAAACGCCTGTGCCCCGGGGGCCGTTGGGGATTCTGATCGGCCCCGAAGGCGGCTTTCAGACGGGGGAACTTGACGTGGTGAAGGATTTGAGCATTTCTATGTCCGTCAGTCTGGGACCGAGAATCCTGCGCGCCGAAACGGCGGCCATCGCCGCCCTGGCGGTAATGCAGGCCCTGTCCGGGGACTGGAGCGAAACCAATGAATAGGTTCCCCATGAACGTCCCGTCTGCTTTTCCGGATGCCACCGCGGCGCTCACCGACAAACGGCAACTTGTTGAATACCTGGCCTCTGGCTGCAAACCGCGGGAACGCTGGCGAATCGGCACCGAGCATGAAAAATTCGCTTATCGCCTGGACGATCTGCGGCCCCTTGATTACGAAGGCCCGCGCGGTGTGGGCGTGATGCTGGAAAAGTTGCAGCGATTCGGTTGGAGCCCGGTTGTCGAAGGCGGCAACGTGATTGCGCTGTTGCAAGACGACGGCTCCTCCATCACGCTGGAACCGGCCGGCCAGTTGGAATTGTCCGGTGCGCCGTTGGAAACCATCCATGAGACCTGCAACGAGGTCGGTCTTCATCTGCAACAGGTCAAGGCCGTCGCCGCTGAAATGGATATCGGGTTTCTGGGTCTCGGCTATCAACCGAAATGGCGGCGTGAAGATATGCCGTGGATGCCCAAGGCGCGCTATTCCATCATGAAATCCTACATGCCGCTGCGTGGGAAGCTGGGGCTGGATATGATGCAATCCACGTGTACGGTTCAAGTCAATCTGGATTTCGCTTGCGAAGCCACCATGGTCAAGATGTTCCGTGTGTCCCTGGCCCTGCAGCCTATCGCCACCGCCTTGTTTGCCAATTCCCCGTTCAAGGATGCGAAGCCGTCGGGCTATCTCAGCTATCGCAGTCACATTTGGACCGATACCGACCCGCAACGCTGCGGGAATTTGCCGTTTGTCTTCGAAGACGGTTTCGGCTTTGAACGTTACGTCGAATACATGCTCGACGTGCCCATGTATTTTGTGTACCGCGATGGCGACTACATCGACGCCTCGGGTCAGTCGTTCCGGGATTTCATGGTGGGACGGCTGCCGGCGCTGGAAGGCGAATACCCAACCCTCAAAGACTGGGAAGACCACCTGACCACGGCGTTTCCGGAAGTGCGTTTGAAAAGGTATCTGGAAATGCGCGGGGCCGACGGCGGTCCGTGGGGACGCTTGTGCGCCCTGCCTGCGTTATGGGTGGGTCTGCTTTACGATTCTGCTGCGTTGGATGCGGCGTGGGAACTGACCAAAGACTGGAGCGCCGAAGAACACGCGCGCCTGCGCAACGATGTTCCGGCGCTGGCCTTGAATACGCCGTTTCGCAACACCAAACTTGGCGATATCGCGCTCGACGTTCTGGAAATCGCCCATGAAGGTCTGGTTGCCCGTGGCCGGGAAGACGGCCTGGGACGCGACGAAAGCCGTTTCTTGAAGCCCTTGTTTCAGATTGCGGAATCCGGTTTGACCCCGGCGGAGGACCTGCTGTTCGCCTATGAGCGGCGATGGAAGAACGTGATCGACCCCATCTTTACCGAGTACTCTTATTAAGGGATGAAAAGGAAATTGCACCCTTTAAAACCCTCGTGGTAGTGTCCTAGCGCCTGGGGAGGTGAGGACGCCAGTACGACTATGATCAATGCACAAATTCCGCTTCATGACATCGAAAGCGCGCTTCATGCGGGCGAATTCTTTTTCCATTTTCAGCCCAAGATTTCATTTTCAAGCGGTTCCATAACCGGCTGCGAGGCCTTGCTGCGGTGGCGGCGTGAAGACGGCGCGATCATTCAGCCGGACCAGTTTTTGCCCTTGGCCGAAGACAGCGGGCTGATCACCGAGATCACCATCGTGATGTTGGCGGAACTGGCGCAGGACATCGCCCGTTTGTGCAAACATCAACCTGATATTCAGGTGGCGTTCAACGTCTCCGCCCTGGATATGTACGCGCCCGATTTGGTGAGGGTGCTGCGCACCTTGATCGATGATCGTCTTCTCAGTCCGGAGAATATCCAGATTGAGATTACCGAAACGGCGTTTCTCAGCCAAAGTGAACATATCCGCGCCACCTTGCACGATTTGGTGGCGTTGGGAATCGAGATCGTGATGGATGATTTCGGCACCGGGTATTCGTCCCTGGATGTGTTGAGCCAACTTCCCTTTTCCGCGCTGAAGCTGGATCGGGGCGTGGTCGGGCGCATGGCTGAGGATTCGAAAAATACGCATATCGTGCGTTCCAGCCTGCAAATGGCCCATGAGCTGTCCATCAAAACCATCGCCGAAGGGGTCGAGACGGAAGGCGTTTACAAGTTTCTGCTTGCCTCGGGATGTCATGAGGCCCAGGGCTTTTGGATGAGCCACCCTCTTGCCCTGGACGACATGGTCGCTTTGGTTCGGGAAAATCCGGTGTGGCCATCCTCGCAATTGGGTTTTTTGTACAACGCGTGGGTGAACCATCTGTCCTATCGCCGCAAGGTGCTGGATACGGTTTTCACCATGACCATGACCGCACCGGCGGCGTGGAAACAGCTGCCCAAGCTGGACCTGCGGCACAATCCGTCCCACTGTCGTTTGGGGCAATGGTATAAAACGGCCAGCGAACCTCTGGGCGGGGTTTTTTTGTACCCGGCGCTGGCATGTGCGCACGCCAATATGCATGCCGCTGGTGATACTTTGCTGAAAAGTGTCCGCGCGCGGCTGGGCGCCGATGCCGTGATCGAGGCGACAAACGAATTCTTCAAATTCTCCGAACGGGTGGACCAGGAAGTGACGCGCATCGTCGCCAATTCGTTCGCCGGCGACCTGCGCGAGAGCAAAAGCTGAAATTGATTTCAGGCGGCGGTTCCGCCCACGGTCAGATTCTCGATGCGCAAGGTTGGTTGGCCGATGCCTACGGGGACGCCCTGGCCGTCCTTGCCGCAGGTGCCGATGCCGGGGTCGAGTTCCAAGTCGTTGCCGATCATGGAAACACGTTTCATGACTTCAGGGCCGTTGCCGATCAGCGTTGCGCCCTTGAGCGGTGCGCCGATTTTTCCATTTTCGATCATATAGGCCTCGGTACATGAAAAGACAAACTTACCCGATGTGATGTCCACCTGTCCGCCGCCGAAGTTGACCGCATACAGCCCCTTATTCACGGATTGGAGGATCTCCTGCGGGTCTTTGTCTCCCGCCAGCATGAAGGTGTTGGTCATGCGCGGAATGGGTTTGCTGGCGTAACTTTCGCGCCGCCCGTTGCCGGTGGGATGCGCGTTCATCAGGCGCGCGTTCAAGCGATCTTGCATATAGGCTTTCAAAATGCCGTCTTCGATCAGGACCGTGCGCTCGCTGGGCGTGCCTTCGTCGTCGATAGTCAGCGATCCGCGTCGTCCTTCGAGGGCGCCGTCGTCGATTACCGTGACCCCGGGGGCCGCCACGCGCTCGCCGAGAAGCCCGGCGAAGGCCGATGTTTTTTTGCGATTGAAATCGCCCTCCAGACCATGCCCCACCGCTTCGTGCAGCAAAACGCCCGGCCACCCCGGTCCTAAAACCACCGTCATTTCACCCGCCGGGGCGGGGATGGATTCCAGATTGACAAGCGCCTGTCGCAACGCTTCATCGGCGATGGCGCGCCAGTTTTCCGGCGACACCCATTGATCGTAAAGGGCGCGTCCGCCGCCGCCGGAAGACCCGGTTTCCATGCGCCCGTTCGCCCCCACCACCACCGATACATTGATGCGCACCAGGGGGCGGATATCGGAGGCCGACGCGCCGCCGACGCGCAGCACCTCGATGGCCTGCCAGTTTCCGGCCAGCGATACGCTAACCTGTTCGACGCGCGCATCCTTGGCGCGCACATAGGCGTCGATGTCGGCAAGCAGTTTGACTTTGGCCTCGAAGGCCATGGCGCCAAGGGGATTGTCCGCGCCGTAAAGTTTTATATTTGTGCCGATGGGCGGTGCCATCATGACGCCGCCTTCGTGGCCGCGATGAACGGCTTTCACCGTTTCGCCGGCGCGCGCGATGGCGTCCTCGCTCAGTTCCGAAGCGTGGGCCAGACCCGCCGTTTCACCACACACCGCGCGCAGGCCGAACCCTTGAGCGGTGTCGAAATTGGCAGCCTTCAACTGGCCGTCGTCGAACATCAGACTTTCCGATTGGCGGTATTCAAGGAACAGTTCCCCGTCATCCGCACCGCTCAATGCGGTTTCCATGAGGGTCTCGACCCGCCCGCGGTTCATCCCGGCGCGCTCAAAGAACAATTTATCGGTGGTGGCGTTGGCCATGGATGTCTCTCCAGTCTTCTGTGTCGGGTTCCTCATGCCAGAGGCCGGGGCCGTGCGCAAGAGGCTATGGAGATATGGGCGGGAACGCAAGGCGTACAACCGTCCCTTGGCGGGAAACGCCTTGCGCGGAGCCGTTTTTTGCGTATAGTGCGCCCTCATACCTTCCGGGAATGCGGATGGCGTCCTTTGTTGGCGTTCTTCCCGTCCTCTTCGTGATCGTTTTGATCGCGCATTTGGAACTACCGGGACAACAAACAACATACTGAAAAACAAGGTAGAAAATTCATGTCGAAGCGCATTCGTTCAAAGTACAAAATCAACCGCCGCCTGGGCGTCAACCTGTGGGGTCGCCCCAAATCTCCGGTCAATGCCCGTGAGTACGGCCCGGGTCAACATGGCCGCCGCCGCTCCAAGCCGACCGACTACGGCACCCAGTTGATGGCGAAACAGAAGCTCAAGGGCTACTACGGCAATATCTCCGAAAAGCAGTTCCGCAAGTATTATGCTGATGCCGTGCGGCGCAAGGGCGATACGTCGGAAAATCTGATCGGCATTTTGGAACGTCGCCTGGACGCGGTGGTTTACCGCATGAAGTTTGTGCCGACGGTGTTTTCCGCGCGCCAATTCGTCAATCACGGCCACGTGATGGTGAACGCCAAGCGCGTCAACATTCCGTCGTACATGGTTAAGGAAGGCGACGTCATCGAGATTCGCGAAAAATCGCGTAACATTCCGATGGTGATCGAAGCTTTGGCGTCTGCGGAACGCGAAACGCCGGATTACATGGATGTGGATGTGTCCAAGGGCAAGGGTGCGTTCGTGCG
>VAPL010418712.1_pt1 | contig 12022 bp, 10 predicted proteins | sample 3395061 | NCBI WGS metagenome assembly VAPL01 (sample SAMN08290444, study PRJNA428436) | hydrothermal vent metagenome | isolation source: Deep-sea hydrothermal vent chimney 2 | place: Pacific Ocean: Juan De Fuca Ridge | depth 2182 m m
AGGATGGGTAGAACGAAGTGAAACCCATCTAATGAGCCAGACTGACAAGATCAAGCCCGCTGATCGCGTCCAGGCCGGGATCAAAGCGCTGGTTGGCATTGCGATCACGATAAATCAAGGTGATGCGCCAGCGGCTGCGGGGTAAGTCTTCGAGCTGGCCGTCGAATTTTTTGCGATAGCTTACGCGGTAATTGAGCGTCTTTGTGCCTGGGTCGAAATACCAGCTGCCTGCTGCAATCTCAGATGCAGCCAACGAGCTTTCACCGATATAGCCAACCGGCGTCTGTGCCAGCAGCAGCATGGGGTTACTGCCATCGAGACGGGCCAGATCGGCCAGCCGATTGTCGAGAGCATAACGCGCCACTTCCAGACCCAGAGCGCTGCGGATATTGCCCGTTACCTGCTTGACGGTGGCGCGTTCGGCGGCGATTCGCAGCGCCCAGAAACGATTCAGCGCAAACAGGCCGAGAATGGAAATAACAATGATCACCAGCACCAGTTCCAGCAGAGTGAAACCGTTTTGCCCTGACCCTGGTCTTGATATAAGTATTGGTTGCTCGTCCCTCGCCACTCGCCCCTCGCCCCTATTTAGCCACATTGATCAGATCCCACATTGGCAGGAATACGCCCAGCGCCAACACCAGCACCATCGCGGCGATAATGACGATGAGAATGGGTTCGAGCTTGGAGGTCAGGCTTTTGAGATCGTAGTCTACTTCCCGATCGTAAAAGTCGGACACTTGTTCCAGCAGATCGTCGACGGAGCCGGTTTCTTCGCCCACCGCCATCATCTGCAGCACCAGCGGCGTGAACATTTTGCTCGACGCGGCAGTGCGGGTCAGAGTGTCGCCGCGTTCGATACCGTTGCGCATCTCCAGCACCGCCTGGCCGATAAAGAGATTGTCCACCGCGCGCGAAACCAGCATCAGCGCCTGCACCAGCGGTACGCCCGAGCGAATCGACATAGAAAAAGCGCGGGCGAAGCGCGAAAGCGTAGCGCGTAACAGGATACTGCCGATGATCGGAATGCGCAGCTTGTACTTGTCCCAACGATAAGCGCCGTCTTCGGTATCGAGATAATGGCGCAGGAGCAGACTGGCGAGAAACATCCCGGCCAGAATGTACATCCAGTAGGCTACGGTAAAGTCCGACACCATGAGCAAGATCTGGGTCGGCATAGGCAGCTCGGCATGAAAGCCGCTAAAGACTTTGGCAAAGGTCGGGATTACCCAGAGGTTGATGACGAACATGGCGGCGGCCACGGCGATAATCACGAAACTGGGATAGCGCATGGCGGCCTTGACCTGATCGCGGGTCGTTTTCTCGCGCTCCAGATAACCGGCTATTTGCAGGAAAACTTCGTCCAGGCGGCCGCTGTTTTCGCCTACGCGTACCATATTGATGAACAGGGAGGAAAAAATTTTCGGGTGTTGGGTCATGGCTGCCGAAAGTTCGTGCCCGGCCTCCAGTTCGCCCAGCACATTGTGCAGGGCCTCTTTGAGCATCAGGTTGCGGGTGGTTTCAGCCAGGCCGTTGATGGAGCGAATAATAGGCACACCGGCGCGCATCAGAGTGTAGAACTGGCGTGCAAAAAGAATCAGATCATCCAGCTCCGGTCTTTTCCGCGCCCGCCACTGATACAGCAAATCGTCGAACCCGGTAGATTTCTGGATTTCTTCAATGGAAACGGGGGTGATGGCGGTATTGACGAGCTGGGTGGCGACGGCGCTGGCCGAGGCGGCTTCCACGTCACCGCTAACAGCGTTGCCCTGCGCGTTTCGTCCACGGTACTGAAAAAGGGGCATGCTGAATTATCCGTGGCCGGCGGTCTGGTTAGGGGTTATCTCGGGCGGGGTTTCAAGTTCTTCAGCCGCACCGGTCACCCGCACCACTTCTTCCAGGCTGGTGATGCCCTGCCAGGCATGTTCGATAGCGTGCAGGGCAAAGGGGTGGAAGTTTTTGCTGGTGCGGGCTTTTCTGGCAAACTCGATGCCATCGTTGCGCAGCAGGGCATCGGCCAGTTCATCGTCCATTTCCAGAAATTCGAATACCCCGACCCGACTGCGGTAGCCGGTATTATTGCAATGAGGGCAGCCCCGTGCCTGGTAAAAAGGTACACCCTTCATGTCCTGGCCAATCAGATTTCGCAGTAAGGCCTGTTCTGCTGCGACAGGGGTATAGGGGGTTTTACAGTTATCACAGAGCTTGCGCACCAGTCGTTGTGCCAGCACGGCGCGCAGGGCCGAGGCCACCATATAGCCTTCGGCGCCCATATCCAGCAGTCGGCTGACACTGGCGATGGCATTATTGGTATGCAGGGTGGAAAGAACCATGTGACCGGTGATAGCCGCGCGCAGGCCCACCTGGGCCGTTTCCTGATCACGCATTTCGCCTACCAGGACGATGTCCGGATCCTGACGCAGAGCGGTGCGCAACACCCGGGCGAAGGTGAGATCGATCTGGGTGTTGATCTGCACCTGGTTAATGCGCGGCAGGCGGTATTCCACCGGATCTTCCACGGTAATGATTTTTTTGCTCGACTTGTTCAGTTCTGACAGGGCGGCATACAGGGTGGTGGTTTTACCACTGCCGGTAGGGCCGGTAACCAGCACCATGCCATAGGGGCGGCGGATCTGGTTGCGGAAATTTTCCAGCAGACGGCCTTCCATGCCCAGTTGTTCCAGATCCAGCCGGTTGCCGGACTGATCTAGCAGACGCATGACTACCGATTCGCCGTCCTGAATGGGCATGGTGGACAGGCGCACATCAATGGAATGATCACGCACGCGGATATTGAAACGGCCGTCCTGGGGAATGCGGCGCTCGGAAATATTCAGCCCGGCCATCAGTTTCAGGCGTGAGACCACCGCAGTAGCGATGCGGCGCTCGTTCATCACTTGCTCCTGTAGCACCCCATCCACGCGCTGGCGAATGCGCAGCACGGTTTCGTCCGGCTCAATATGAATATCCGACGCGCCGATCTGTACCGCGTCTTCGAAAATGGTTTGCAGCAGGCGCACTACCGGGGCGTTAGCCAGATCCTCGTTCTGCAGCATCTGGTTGAGATCGATATCTGTTTCACTCAGTTCCTCGCCCAGCTGTTCAGCGAGGTTACTGATGTCGGCTGTGCGCCGATAGACACTGTCGATGGTTTCCAGAATTTCGGATTCTCTCGCCACCGCCAGATGCAGGGGGCGCTTGAGTCGCTTGCTCAGTTCGTCGTAGGCAAAAATGTCGGTGGGATCACTCATCCCCACCAGCAGTGAACCATCGGGGTTTTCTTTCAGCGCGATGACGCGGTAACGCCGGGCCATGGTTTCCGGTATCAACCGAATGGTGTCGGGTTCGTAGTTGAATTGCCGGAGATCGATAAAGGGTAGTTTGAGCTGCGCAGAGAGCAGCTCCAGCATTTGTTGTTCGGAGACCAGGTTGGTGTCGATCAGGGTGCGGCCGAGTTTCTTGCCGGTTTTTTTCTGATCGGCCAGCGCCTGCATCAGCTGCGCTTCGCTGATGAGATTATTGGCGACCAGCAGATCGCCAAGGCGGATCTTTTTACGGGGTGGGGCTGCGGACACGTGGGCCTCGTCGTCGATAAATAGCTAATTCAATGAGGCTTTTATCGACGAGCAGGCGCTGATCTTTAGTATTTTGCCAGTGGCCAGCCAAGCATACCGCCTTTTCTGGTGACTTAATTGAGTATTAACGAGCCAGTGAGCTGGGCCACGTTGGCAAGATTGTGATCGTGCAAATAGCGGGCAATGCCCTCGTTTATTTTAGGACAGATCAGGGGATCGTAGAACAGGGCGGTGCCGATACCGATGGCGGAGGCGCCGGCAATCAGGAATTCCAGAGCATCCTCGCTACGGGTTATGCCACCCTGGCCAATAATAGGAATGCCGTGTTCACGGCAAACCTGATACACCTGGTGTACCTTGAGCAGAGCCACCGGCTTGATTGCCGGGCCGGACAGGCCGCCCTGATTGTTGCCGATGATGGGGCGGCGTGATTCGATATCGATAGCCATACCCATAAGCGTATTAATTACGGCAAAGGCATCGCTGCCGGCCTCGATGCAAAGCCGTGCATTATGGGCGATATCGGTCTGGTTGGGCGAGAGTTTGGTGATCAGGGGTTTGCGGGTAACTTTTCGTACCGCCGCCACCACCCGCGCCGACATATCCGGATCGTTGCCAAAGGCCACGCCGCCTTCTTTTACATTGGGACAGGAGATATTGATCTCGATGGCATCGACAGGCGAATCTTCGAAGCGTCGCGCGACCTCGACATATTCCTCAATCGTAGAACCGGAGACATTGGCGATGAAACGGGTCTCGGAAAAGTCCAGGGTCGGCAGAATATTCTTGACCACCGTATCAACCCCGGGATTTTGCAGACCAATTGCGTTGATCATGCCCATCGGGGTTTCACAGAGCCGGTGCGGCGCATTACCCCGGCGTGCTTCCAGGGTTGTACCCTTGAGGCAAACCGCACCCGCATCGCGGTTGGAAAAGCCCTGCACCCGGGTATATTCCTCACCGAATCCCACGCAGCCTGACAACAGCACGATAGGCGAATCAAACCGCAACCCGCAAAAGTCGCCGCCCAGCAGATCTTTGTCTTCGTTATTCATGGGGGGCTAAGATACAAGATACAGAGGCAAAGATAAAAGGGAAATGTGCAGGCTGGAATGATGGGTTTTCCTACTGGACTTTGCGCTTTGCTCTACCCATGAGGGAATCGGAGTAAACAAATTTTCCATTGTGCTGGTTTGCCTTTTATCTTTCCCCTTATTTCTTGTACATTGTTTTAATGTTCCACATCGTATTATTTGAACCGGAAATTCCGCCCAATACGGGCAATATCATTCGTCTGTGTGCCAACACCGGAATGCACCTGCATTTAATTGAGCCGCTGGGTTTTGACTGGGATGACCGCCGGCTAAAACGTGCCGGTCTGGATTACCATGAATTTGCTGAAGTGTGCCGCTATGCTTCGTTGCAGGCTTTTATCTCAGCCGTGCAGCCCGCACGCCTGTTTGGCTTTTCCAGCCATGCTCGGGGCAATGCTTTTGACGCCGCCTATGAGCCGGGGGATGCCTTCATGTTTGGCCCGGAAACCCGAGGCCTGCCGGCTGAAGTAACCGAAAAACTGGGCGAGGAGCGCCTCCTGCGCCTGCCCATGCGGCCCCACAACCGCAGCCTGAACCTGGCCAACAGCGTCTCGGTGATCATGTATGAAGCCTGGCGTCAGCAGGGGTTTGCCGGGGCGGTATAATGCATATCCAACGCAAAGACGCGAAGGACGCAGAGATCTAAAATAAGCGTTCCAGATATCAGTACACTTTTGGAAAGCTCGTTCGTCCTGAGCCTGTCGAAGGACCAGCGGATTAAGCGCTCTATTCACAGTATTTCCACAGGCTCATGGTTCGTTAAGGCTCTCCTGAGCAAAACCGAAGGGCTCACCATGAACGGGGAAGTTAACAAATAACCTGGTATCTGGAACAGTTATTTTAGATCTCTGCGTCCTTTGCACCGTGAGAATCTCGCTTCGCGAGCTTCGTTCGGTATTTCCTGCGCTTTGCTCCGGTCACGCCTTCTCGCGTCCTTGTGTTGAATGTTTTGTCTTTGAAATCGCTTCACAGCGCTTCCGGTGCAGGGCTTCGGCGATGGCTTTGCCCTTGAGTCCCTGTTTTAAAAGCGCATCAACTTTGATATTGGCAGCAGCTTGATATGCTTCGCGGAACAGCTGCGGCTCTTCAAGCTCGGCGTTTTCATAGCCGGGACGGCCGCGGGAATCCGCCTCGCAGGCGAGCAGGAAATGTTCGAAACGTTCGGGACGACGAAAAGCGTCCAGCGCTTCGAGGGTTTCCAGCAAGGTGGCGGGACGCAGTTCGGCTACGCGGTGATAATGCAGATGATAGCGGCACACCAGAACCGCCAGCTGCTGATAATCTTTCGGTACTTTCAGGCGAGTGCAGAGTTCTTTCACCAGCGGTACGCCGCGAGCTTCGTGACCGATGTGGCGGGGCAGTTGATCCGCCGGGGTGAGGCCTTTGCCCAGATCATGCAGCAGAGCGGCGAAGCGGACTTTAGGTTCGCTCGACAGTCGGGCGGCCTGTTCCAGCACCATCATGGTATGGATGCCGGTATCCACTTCAGGATGATGTTTTTCCGGTTGGGGTACGCCGAACAGGCGATCGATTTCCGGCAACAGTACGGCCAGTGCGCCGCAGTCACGCAGCACCTGAATGAACACGGCGGGTCGCTCTTCGCTCAGTGCGCGCTGCATTTCCTGCCAGACGCGCTCGGCTACCAGCGCTTCCACTTCGCCGTTGTGTACCATGTCACGCATCAGTTGCATGGTTTCATCGGCCACTTTAAAGCCCAATCCGGCGAAACGGGCGGCGAAACGGGCGACTCGCAGAATACGCACCGGATCTTCGACAAAGGCCGGGGACACATGGCGCAGCAGGCGTGCCTGTAGATCGTTGCGACCGCCAAAGGGATCGATGATCTCGCCGCTGTCCGACTCCGCCATAGCATTAATGGTGAGATCCCGGCGTGCCAGATCCTGGTCCAGGCTGATTTCGGGGGCGGCGTGAAACTGGAAACCGGTGTAACCGGGCGCGGTTTTGCGCTCGGTGCGCGCCAAAGCGTATTCTTCGTGGGTCTGCGGATGCAGAAATACGGGAAAGTCTTTACCTACCGGACGAAAACCGGCTTTGAGCATAGCCTCGGGCGTGGCGCCCACCACCACCCAGTCATGATCTTTGATCGGCAGGCCGAGCAGGCGATCCCGTACGCAGCCGCCGACTTGCCAGATTTCGAAGGCATCGGCAGGATTCATCCCTGTCCGCGGGTACTCAATTGCTGGCGAAAATCGTTATAACGGCGGTTATCGTTCTGATGCAGCAGGTAGCCGGGGACAATACTTTCCATGCTGGCGGGAGTGATGCCGAAATGGATCTGTAAATCATGGCTATCCTCCGGGCAGACACTGTCGATTTGCAGCGAACGGAAATTATCTTTTGAAAAAGGCTTGCCGGGAACATGTTCCAGCAGGTTAGCCTGTAGGCGTGACAGATAGTCGCCCAGCGGATTGACTACGCGCTTGAGTCCCAGTGTCTGACTTACATACTCCACGATTTCCTGCAGGCTGTAAGTATACGGGCCGCAAAAATCATAGCGCTGGCCGAAACTGGCCTGCATATCGAGGCTGTCGGCAAAGGCCTGGGCCACGTCGCCGACATAGACCGGCGCAAAACGTGAATAACCACAGGGTAGCGGCAGAAACAGCGGCGTGACTTTAAGAATGGCGGCAAAGCGGTTGATGAAATTGTCGCCGGGGCCGAAGATCGCCGAAGGTCGGAAGCAGGTCACGTCCATATCTTTTTCCTGAAACAGCAGTCGCTCGGCTTCACCCTTGCTGCGCAAATAGTAGCTGTCGGCGGCGGGATCGGCATTCAGGGCGCTCATATGCAGCAGTCGGCGGACGCCGCGATCATGGCAGGCATGGAGAATATCGCGAGTCAGATCAACGTGAACGTGGTGAAAACCCTTACCGTTATCGCGCGGTTCATTGAGGATGCCGACCAGATTGATAACGGCGTCGGCATCCGTAAAATGCCGACGCAGGTCGACGATATCATGCACATTGGCCTGAATCAGTTCGACCCCGGGTAGCACGGCCAGATCACGGTGGCGCTGCGGATGGCGGCTGAGGGCGCGGATGTGGTGGCCCTGTTTTGATAACAGGGAAAGCAGGCGGCGTCCAACGAAGCCGGTACCGCCCAGCAGGCAAAGCGTATTTCGTTTCATGGTGCTATTGCTTCCAGTATTAAAAGTCGGATGGTGTAAATTATAGAGTAAAACACGGTGAACAAGCTAGAGCGTGAAATTCATGCGCAGTCTCTAATTTGGCGTCTATACTATTCATTATTCTGAAATTTCTGGCTTTTCAAGCCGCAAGGAGAAAACATGAGCTTCAAAGTCATAAACCCGGCCACTGGGGAACAGATCAAGGAGATTCCTGGCTGGGGTGGGAGCGAAATTGAATCGGCGCTGAGTCAGGTTGCGGATGCCGCCCCGGCCTGGGCGGCGATGCCCATGTCCGAGCGTTGCGCCTTGATGCGTGAGGCGGGGGCGGTGTTGCGCCGAAACCGAGATCGCTATGCGGCCATTATTACGCAGGAAATGGGCAAGTTAATCCGGGATGCGCGTGCGGAAGTAGAGAAATGCGCAGTGGTTTGCGAGTTCTATGCAGAAAAAGGACCGGAATTTCTGGCGGACGAACAGATGGCTTCGGATGCCAGTGAAAGTTATGTTGCCTATCTGCCGCTGGGTACAGTTCTGGCGGTTATGCCCTGGAACTACCCGTTCTGGCAGGTCATGCGCTTTGCCGCGCCGGCACTGGTGGCGGGCAATACCGGCCTGCTCAAGCACGCCTCCAATGTGCCACAGTGCGCACTGGCGCTGGAGGAGGTTTTCCGCGAAGCCGGATTTCCCGCCGGTGTGTTTCGCAGCCTGATGATTCGCGCCTCGCAGGTGCAGAAGGTAATCGAAGATCCTCGGGTGCAGGCTGTGACCCTGACAGGCAGTGAGCCGGCTGGCCGCCAGGTGGCCGCCACGGCGGGGAGTGTGCTTAAAAAATGTGTGCTGGAACTGGGTGGCTCAGACGCGTTTATTGTACTGGAAGACGCGGATCTGGATGAGGCGGTGAAATGGGCGGTGGCTTCGCGTTACCTCAATACTGGCCAGAGCTGTATTGCCGCCAAACGTTTTATTCTCGTCGATGCCATTGCCGAAGATTTTCTAACCCGCTTCAAGGCTGCGGTGGAGGCGTTGCAGGCCGGTGATCCGCTAGATGAGAAAACCAGCCTTGCACCGATGGCGCGCACCGATCTGCGCGATGAGCTGCATGCGCAGGTGAGCAAATCCATCGCAGCCGGCGCGCTGGCGGTGACCGGCTGTGAGCCGCTGGATCGCCCCGGCGCCTATTACGCGGCGTCGATTCTGGATCGGGTGGAGCCAGGCATACTGGCCTATGATAATGAGCTATTTGGCCCGGTGGCCATCGTTATCCGCGCGCGCGATGAAGAGGATGCCCTGCGCATCGCCAATGATACGCCCTATGGTCTGGGCGGCAGCGTCTGGACCCGGGACAGCCAACGCGGTGCAGCGCTGGCCCGACGAATGGAGTCTGGTTGCACCTATGTCAACGGCATGGTGAAAAGCGACCCGCGCCTGCCTTTTGGCGGCATCAAAAATTCGGGTTTCGGGCGAGAGTTGTCGCAGCATGGGATTCGGGAATTTGTTAATGCCAAGACCATCTGGGTGAAGTGAGCCGCGATTAGCCCCTCGAATGGCGGTAACCGAAACAGGAATTTACCTGCTGCTGGGGGCGACAGCGGGCCTGCTTGCCGGTTTACTGGGTGTTGGCGGCGGGTTGATCATCGTTCCGGTGCTGGCCTGGGTATTTGTGCAGCAGGGTTTTAGTGCCGATATCATCATGCATATGGCGGTGGCGACCTCCCTGGCAACCATTGTTTTGACGTCCCTTTCCTCCATGTACGCTCACCACAAAAAAGGCGCTGTCCATTGGCGCCTGTTTGCCCGTCTGAGTCCGGGGATTGTGATCGGCGCGTTGCTCGGTGCGGCGATTGCCGACAGGCTGCCGAGTCGCAGTCTGCAGATTTTTTTCGGCCTGTTCGAGCTGGCAGTGGCGGCCCAGTTGAGCCTGAATTTGCAGCCGCCAAAAATAAAGCGGCTTGCCGGGCGTATCAGTCAGTTTGCTGCCGGCGCCGTCATTGGCCTGATTTCGGCCATTGTCGGCATCGGTGGCGGCTCCCTGACGGTGCCGTGGTTGCTCTGGAACCGGCTCCCGGTGCGTGAAGCGGTAGCCACCTCCAGCGCTTGCGGACTGCCCATTGCCCTGGCCGGGGCGATGGGCTTTTTGCTGGCCGGGGGCGAGACCGGGGTTAAATACAGCAGCGGTTATATCTACTGGCCGGCGTTCGCTGTGGTTGCGGTTAGCAGCGTCCTTTTTGCTCCCGTTGGTGCCGGATTTGCGCACCGTATCCAGGCACAAAAACTGAAGCGGGGTTTTGCCCTGTTTCTGTGCCTGGTGGCTTTGCTGATGTTGATTTGAACGGCGGCTAAGGCAGTTCTGGCAGTTAAAATCGATGAAAACTTTTTACTCTGAAGGTATATACTTAAATCAATATGGCGCCACAAGGCTTTTTTATGTCTGTTACAGGTTTGATTATTGTCTCGCGTGATCATTGCCTGCTGCCTTTGAATAAAAGTAACCCCAGATAAATGCTGTTCTCAAGTTATCGCTCCAAGCTGCTGGTCTATACCATAGCCATGATGGTGCTGTTAGCCGGATCATTGATCTATACCTATAGCTATGTGCGCAACATCCTGCTGGAAGAAGATGATTTGCATGTCGATAGCATGGCGCAAATATTTCATAATCAGTTGCAGGCGGAAAAAACAGAATACCAGCGTTATGCCGACATCGTTGCGGAAGATCTGCGGATTAAAGAGTACATGTTTGTTCTCACAAATGGCGGTGGCGATCCGCAGTCACTGAAAGATACCTACAATCGTCACTTTGGCTGGTTGCCGATCAGTCGCTATGTGGTGGTGTCCCGGGACAGGGGCGAGATACTGGTTGGTCGAAAACATTCCGTTCTGGGAAAAACGGTGCTTGAAATTCTACAGGACAACAGCCGCGGCACATTTTATACCTATGGCAGTTATGGCCTGGAACTGATCGCTGTTTCGACCATCGTTTATCATGGCCGCCGTCTTGGAAGTATTGCGGTAAGTTATCTTATGGATGAGGCGTGGTTGTTGCGGCATAAGAAAAATAGCGGCGGCGAATTATTCTTTACCCAGGACAGCATTGTCCTGGGTTCGTCTACCCAAAAATATATCGGTCAGCCTTTCAGGGTGGAACAGCATCGCGCCCTGTTTGGCGAGAATATCTTTTTTGTCCGCCCGGTGCAGCTTTTACCTGCATATGGCAGCATACCGAAGGTCTGGTTTAGCCTGCCGCAAACCTCATTGTTGAAGCGCCTGGAAAAACATCGCCTGACAACGATGGCGATCATCATGATCAGCTTGAGCATAATATTGTTACTTGGTTTTAGCATTATGCGTAACTTTACCCAGCCTCTGTCCCAGCTGGTTAAGTTGACCAGAGAAGTGGCGGAAGGCAGTTTGCCCCGGCTGGACAAGTCGGTGGAGAAAAATGAAATTACCGAATTGTCCAACCAGTTTGCAGATATGCTGCAGGCCCTGCGTGAACAGCAGGAAGAGATTCGGATGGTGCATGCAGAGCTGGAAAAATCAGCCATTACCGACAGCCTGACGGGACTATATAACCGCCGTTATCTGAATGATGTATTTCCAAAGCTAATGGCGCAGGCCGAGCGCGGCAGCTTGCGCCTGTATGCCTTGCTAATTGATCTGGATAACTTCAAGAATATAAATGATACCTACGGTCATATTTGCGGGGACCAGTGCCTGCAGCAATTTGCCGCCTGCCTGACACAGGTTTCCCGTGCCAACGACTACCTGTTTCGCATGGGTGGTGAAGAGTTTCTGGTGCTGGCGCTGAGTGACGACACCAAAGGAATTGTGGCCTTAGGGGAAAAGATAAGACTGGCCATTGAAAGCCTTGAGGTTAGCTGTAACGATCAGAGCATTCACTTTACTATCAGTTGCGGTATCAGTTACGCTCTACCCAGCGAGTCCCTGGATGAAAATATTAATACCATGCTCAGTCTGGCCGACGCCGCACTCTACCGGGCCAAAGAAGAAGGCCGTAACCGAGTCAGGGTGGATGAACATATCCAGGCTTAAAAAGCAGATAACAGGTGCGCATTCAGTATCATTCCTACTATGATCTTATAACGTAGATACCATCTCCCTCATCTCTGCGCAATCATGTTGTGATTGCGGCAGAAAAAGGTTGCTGGTGCTTGATGACGCCAAAACAAATATGCACCAACTTA
>VAPL010274943.1_pt1 | contig 12021 bp, 7 predicted proteins | sample 3395061 | NCBI WGS metagenome assembly VAPL01 (sample SAMN08290444, study PRJNA428436) | hydrothermal vent metagenome | isolation source: Deep-sea hydrothermal vent chimney 2 | place: Pacific Ocean: Juan De Fuca Ridge | depth 2182 m m
ATGGAAGACCATTCCCCGGATCCCGCTACGCTTTGTCCGGGTCACGCGGACGTGGAGAGGTGTGGGCGCGAAACATCGTCGCTATTTCCGGGTCACGCCTTCCCTTTCCAGAACCACGAATGCCCATATGTCAAGCCTGACCCCGTAGCTCGGGCTACGGGGAGCGGCGGGTCAGGGGTGGTAGCGGGCGCCGAGTTCGTGCACGGCGTCGACCAGGACCGCGACCCGCTCCGGATCGGTGTCCGCGTGGATCCCGTGGCCGAGGTTGAAGACGTGCCCGGAGCCGGCACCGAACGCCTCCAGGATCTGCGCCGCGGCGGCACGGATCCGCTCCGGGCCGGCGTAGAGGGCCGCGGGGTCGAGATTTCCCTGCAGTGCAATGCGATCTCCGACCCGCGCGCGCGCGGCGCTCAGATCGACCGTCCAGTCGAGCCCCGCGGCGTCGCAGCCGGTGGCGGCGATCGCCTCCAAGTGCTGACCGCCGCCCTTGGTGAAGAGGATCACCGGCACGCGGCGCCCGTCGTGCTCGCGCGGCAGGGACTCGACGATCCGCGCCATGTAGCGCAATGAAAACTCGCGGTACGCGGCGGGATCGAGCACACCGCCCCAAGTGTCGAAGATCATGATCGCCTGGGCACCGGCCTCGATCTGCGCGTGCAGATAGACGCCGACGCTGCGCGCGACGACCTCGAGCAGCCGATGCAGCAGTTCGGGGCGGTCGAACAACAACCGCTTGATCCGATCGAATTCGCGACTCGACCTCCCCTCGACCATATAGGTCGCGAGCGTCCAGGGGCTGCCGGCAAACCCGATCAGCGGCAGCGTCCCGCCCAACTCGCCGCGCACCAGGCGCACCGCGTCCAGCACGTAACGCAGATCCGTTTCGGGGTCGGGTACCGCGAGCGCGCGGATATCGCGTTCCGTGCGCACCGGGCGTTCGAACCGCGGGCCCTCGCCTTCCACGAAGTACAGGCCCAGGCCCATCGCATCCGGCACCGTGAGGATATCGGAGAAGAGGATTGCGGCATCCAGCCGGTAGCGGCGCACCGGCTGCATCGTCACCTCGCAGGCCAGTTCCGGCGTCGTACACAGCGTCAGGAAACTCCCGGCCCGCTCGCGCACGGTGCGATACTCCGGCAGGTAACGGCCCGCCTGGCGCATGATCCAGATCGGCGTCGTGTCCACGGGCTCGCGCAGCAGCGCGCGCAGCAGACGGTCGTTGGTCGGTTGGTTCATTCGATGAGCGCCGATAAGAGTCGATGAGGTCCGGGGGTGTTTCAGACACCCAAATAATCAAGTATACCCCGGGCCGCCTCACGCCCCTCCCACACGGCGGTAACCACCAGGTCCGAGCCGCGCACCATGTCGCCGCCCGCGAACACTTTCGGGTTCCCGGTCTGACAGGGGCGTTGCGGGTCGCCCGCAACCCGCACACGGCCTCCGGCGTCGGTCCCGATCCCGAACTGTGCGAACCACGGTGCCGGACTGGGGCGGAAACCGAAGGCGATGATCACCCGCCCGGCGGCGACGATCTCTTCGGAGCCGGCCACCGGCTCCGGGCGCCGGCGCCCGCGTTCATCCGGATCGCCGAGGCGCGTGGCGATCGTCTTCACCCCCTCCACCCGGGCATCACCGACGATCTCGACGGGCTGGCGGTTGAACAGGAACCGCACGCCCTCCTCCTTGGCATTCACGACCTCGCGTCGCGATCCCGGCATGTTGGCCTCGTCCCGGCGGTAGACGCAGGTGACGCTGCGCGCCTCCTGGCGGATCGCCGTGCGGTTGCAGTCCATCGCGGTATCGCCGCCGCCCAGCACCACCACGTCGCACCCGCGCATATCGTTGCGATCCGAGCCGGCCTCGCCGGGCCGGAGCAGGCGGTCGGCGTTCGAAATCAGGTACGACAGGGCGTCGAACACGCCGGGGAGATCCTCCCCCGGGAAGCCGCCCTTCATGGAGGTATAGGCGCCCATCCCGAGAAACACCGCGTCATAGTCCTCGAGCAGCCGGTCGAATGCGACGTCCCTGCCGATCTCCGTGTTCAGCACGAACTCGACTCCCATCTCCTCGAGCACCCGGCGCCGCAGCGTGATGACTCCCTTCTCCAGTTTGAACGGGGGGATGCCGAAGGTCAGCAGCCCGCCGATCTCCGGATACCGGTCGAAGACGACCGGCTTCACCCCGTTGCGCACCAGCACGTCCGCGCACCCGATCCCGGCGGGACCGGCGCCCACCACGGCGACCCGGCGCCCGGTGTCGCGCACCCCCGCGAGATCCGGGCGCCAGCCCTGGCGCAGTGCCTCATCGGTGATATAGCGCTCCACGGCGCCGATGGTCACCGCACCGAAGCCGTCGTTGAGCGTGCAGGCCCCTTCGCACAGCCGGTCCTGGGGACACACCCGGCCGCAGACCTCGGGCAGCGAGTTGGTCCGGTGACACAGCTCCGCGGCCGCGAACAGATTGCCCTCCTCGACGAGCTTCAACCAGTTGGGGATGTAGTTGTGTACCGGACACTTCCACTCGCAGTACGGGTTGCCGCAGGCAAGGCAACGCCCCGACTGAGCGGCGACCGCACTTGCCGTGAACGGACCGTAGATCTCCTTCCAGTCGCGGATACGGACCTCCACCGAGGTCTTCTCCGGCATCCGGCGGGGCAGATCGAGAAACTGGAACAGATCGGCCATGGCCCTCGTTGCTCAGAATCCGGCCGCGCCGCTCAGGCCGCGCGCTGCAGGGTGTCCAGAATGGTCGCCAGGTCCGCGGCCTTGGGTTTGACCAGCCAGAACTTTCCGGCGAAGTCGGAGAACTCATCGAGCACCCGGCGACCCCACGGGCTGCCGGTCTCCTCGACGAACTCGCGGATCAACCCGCGCAGGAAGTTGCGGTGGGCCTCCATGGCCTCGGTCTCGATGCGGTGGATGTCCACCAGCTCGTGATTGTAGTGATCGACGAACCCGTTGCCCAGATCGAGGGTGAAGGCGATCCCGCCGGTCATGCCGGCGCCGAAGTTGAGACCGCTCGCTCCGAGGACCACGACCACACCTCCGGTCATGTACTCGCAGCCATGGTCCCCCACACCCTCGACCACGGCGACGGCGCCCGAATTGCGCACCGCGAAACGCTCGCCGGCCAGCCCCGCGGCGAACAGCCGCCCGCCGGTGGCGCCGTACAGACACGTATTGCCGATAATGACATTCTCGCGGGTCGAAAGCCCGCTCTCCGACGGGGGATGGATCACCAGCTTGCCGCCGGCCATCCCCTTGCCGACGTAGTCGTTGGCGTCCCCCTCGAGGTGCAGATGCAGGCCGCCCGCGTTCCACACGCCGAAGCTCTGCCCCGCCGTACCTTTCAGTCGCAACGTGATCGGCGCATCCTCCATGCCGAGGTTCCCGTGGCGGCGCGCGATTTCGCCGGAGAGCCGCGCGCCGATCGACCGGTCGTCGTTGCGCAGCGTGTAGCGGAACTCCCCGCCCCGCTTGTGCTCGATGGCGTCGAGCGCGTCGCGCACCATCCGCTCGGCGAGTTCGCCGCGATCGAAGGGCGCGTTGCGCTCCACCCGGCAATACTGCGGCTTGTCGGCCGGCACGCCGGCGTCCGAGACCAGCGGCGCGAGGTTCAGACGACGCTGTTTCGCGGTCCGCCCCGGCAGGATCTCGAGCAGATCGGTGCGCCCGATGAGGTCCGTCAGCCGGCGCACCCCGAGGCGCGCCATCCACTCGCGGGTCTCCTCGGCCACGAAACGGAAAAAATTCATCACCATCTCCACCTTGCCGTGGAAATGGTCCATGCGCAGCACCTGGTTCTGCGTGGCCACCCCCGTCGCGCAGTTGTTCAGGTGGCAGATCCGCAGGTACTTGCAGCCCATGGCGATCATCGGCGCGGTACCGAAGCCGAAACTCTCGGCGCCGAGGATCGCCGCCTTGACCACGTCCAGGCCGGTCTTGAGTCCGCCGTCGGCCTGCACCCGCACCCGGCCGCGCAGGTCGTTCGCGCGCAGGATCTGGTGCGTCTCGGTCAGACCCAGTTCCCACGGGGCCCCGGCGTATTTGACCGAGGCGAGCGGGCTCGCGCCCGTCCCGCCGTCGTAGCCGGCGATGGTGATGAGATCCGCGTACGCCTTGGCCACCCCGGCGGCGATGGTCCCCACGCCCGCCTCGGAGACCAGCTTCACGGAGACCAGCGCCTGCGGGTTCACCTGTTTGAGGTCGAAGATGAGCTGCGCCAGATCCTCGATGGAATAGATGTCGTGGTGCGGCGGCGGTGAGATCAACGCGATACCGGGCTTCGCGTAGCGCAGCCGCGCGATCATCTCGTTGACCTTGTGGGCGGGCAACTGCCCGCCCTCGCCCGGCTTGGCGCCCTGCGCGACCTTGATCTGCAGGACTTCGGCGCTCACCAGGTAGGCCGGCGTGAGCCCGAAGCGCCCGGAGGCCACCTGCTTGATCTTGGAGGTGCGGATCGTGCCGTAGCGCTTCGGGTCCTCGCCCCCCTCGCCCGAGTTGGAGCGTCCGCCCAGGCGGTTCATCGCCTCGGCGAGCGTCTCGTGCGCCTCCGGCGAGAGCGCGCCCAGCGACATGCCCGCGCTGTCGAAGCGCCGGACGAGTTCTTCGACCGGCTCCACCTCCTCGATCGGCACCGGCTCGACATCCTCGCGCAAAGCCAGCAGGTCGCGCAGCACCGTGACCGGACGGGTGTTGACCCGTTCCGCATACTCGCGGTAATCGTCCTGCCTGCCGCTGCGAACGGCGCGATGCAGCGCCTGAACGACGTCCGGATTGTAGGCGTGATACTCGCCCCCATAGATGAACTTGAGCAGCCCGCCCTGATCGACCGGGGCGCGCGGGTTCCACGCGCGGCGCGCCAGGCCCGCCTGGTCTTGCTCCAGATCCTCGAAATGGGCGCCGCCGATACGACTCACCGTACCCGCGAAGCACAACGCCACCACGTCCTCGTGCAACCCAACGATCTCGAAGAGCTGGGCCCCGCGGTAGCTGGTGATTGTCGAGATGCCCATCTTCGAGATGATCTTGTAGAGACCCTTGTTGATCCCCTTGCGGTAGGCAAGGCCCAGCGCGCTCGCGTCCCGGCCCCGGACCTCGCCGGTGCGAATCAGGTCGTGAAGGCACTCATAGGCGAGATAGGGGTAGACGGCGGTGGCCCCGTAGCCGATCAGGCAGGCGTAGTGTTGAGGATCGCGGGCGGTCCCGGTCTCCACCACCAGGTTTGCGTCGCAACGCAGGCCTTCACGGATCAGCCGATGATGCACCGCGCCGGTCGCCAACAGCGCGTGGATCGGGATCCGGTCCTCGCGCAGGGCACGATCGGACAGCACCAGGATCACCGCGCCCTCACGCACCGCCTGCACGGCCCGGTCGCACAACGCCTCGAGTGCGCCGCGCAGACCCTCCGCGAGCCGGTAGTTCAGATCCAGGACCCGGTGGGCGTACTCCGGATCGTCCTGCGCCAGCAGCCGGCGAAACTTGTCCTCCGAGAGCAGGGGCGAGTCGATGAGCAGGCGCCGCGCGTGCTCGGGCGTTTCCTCGAACAGGTTCTGCTCGCGGCCGAAGCAGGTCTCCAGCGACATCACGATCTGCTCGCGCAGCGGGTCGATGGGTGGATTGGTGACCTGCGCAAACTGCTGGCGGAAATAGTCGTACAGCGAACGCGCCCGCGTCGAGAGCACCGGAAGGGGCGTGTCGTCGCCCATCGAGCCGATCGCCTCCTGGCCGGCCTCGGCGAGCACGCGCAGGATCTGATCACGTTCCTCGAAGGTCACCTGGAACAGCTTCTGATGGACACCGAGTTCGGCCTCATCGAGCGGCGCGCTCGTCAGGGGCTCGGCCTCCAGCGTGGACTCGATACGACGCGCGTACCGCCCGAGCCATTGCCTGTAGGGCCGGCCCGACTTGAGCCGGTGGTCGATATCCGCCGGCAGCAGCAACCGGCCGGTGGCGGTATCGGCGGCGATCATCTGACCGGGCATCAGGCGACCCTTGCACAGCACGTCGCCCGGCTCGTAGTCGTAGACGCCGATCTCGGAGGCCAGGGTAATGTGCCGATCGCGGGTCACCACGTAGCGGGCCGGGCGCAGGCCGTTGCGGTCCATGCTGCAAGCGGCATAGCGCCCGTCGGTAAGGACGATACCCGCGGGCCCGTCCCAGGGCTCCATGTGCATCGAGTGATATTCATAGAAGGCGCGCAGGTCCGGATCCATGGTCTCGACGTTCTGCCACGCCGGCGGGATCAGCAACCGCATGGCCCGGAACAGGTCCATACCGCCCGCGAGCAGCGCCTCGAGCATGTTGTCGAGACTGCACGAATCCGAGCCCTCCATGGACACCCAGGGCCGCACGTCCGCCAACTCCGGGAGCAGCGGGCTCTCGAACTTGTAGGCCCGGGCGATCGCCCAGTGGCGGTTGCCCCGGATCGTGTTGATCTCGCCGTTGTGCGCCAGGTAGCGGAACGGCTGGGCGAGACGCCACTGCGGCCAGGTGTTGGTCGAGAACCGTTGGTGGAATACGCACAGCGAGGAGGCCAGGCGCGGGTCCCGCAGGTCCGGATAGAACACCGGCAGGTTGTCCGGCATCACCAGGCCCTTATAGGAGATCACCCGGGCGGAGAGGCTCGGGACGTAGAACACCGGGTCCTCGCCCTCCAGCGCCTTCTCGGCGTGTCGGCGCGCGATGTAGAGCCGCCGTTCCAGGGCCGCCTCGTCGAGGTCGTCGGGCGCCCGGACAAACACCTGCTCCACCACCGGCAGGGTCTTCGATGCCTCGGCGCCGCACGCGGCGGGGTCGGTGGGCACGGCGCGCCGGCCGATGGTCGCCAGCCCCTGCGCCGCCAGCGCCTCGTCCAGGCACCGGCGCGCGGCCTCGGCCACCGTACGATCCGGGTTCAGGAACACGACGCCGACGGCATAGCGCGCGCCGAGTTCCAGGCCCTGCTCGGCGGCCGCCGCACGCAGGAAGACATCGGGCAGGCTCATCAGCAGCCCGCACCCGTCGCCGCTCTTGCCGTCGGCGGCCACGGCGCCGCGATGAGTCAGCCGGGCCAGTGAACCGATCGCGGTTTGCACCAACCAATGGCTGGGCTTCCCATCCATCTGCGCGATCAGTCCGAATCCGCAGTTCTCCCGTTCGAAGGACGGATGGTACAGGCCGGCGGAAGGAGGGCGGTTGGCACTCACGGCAGCAGTCATACCTCGGCTTCGCAAACGCGCCGCGCCCGGTTCGGACGCGCGCCCCGGCGCAGGATCGGCCCGCGCTCAACCCGCCGCGCGGCAAGCCGGCCGCAGGCAAAGGGCCGTGCAGTATAGCGCCGCGGGAGAGGGCGTTCAATGAAGCAACGGCCCGCCTGTATCGGCCTTTCCCCGGGTTTTCCGTAGGTTGCGCACGCGTGTCGGAAAGACCTGCGCCTGCCGCGCGACCTCAGCGCACCCCGGGGGTGCCCGCGGTGCGAATCGCGGCCTGCACGGAGGCCAGGCTTCGCACCCAGGGACGGGTGGAACGCAGGGCGCGCGGGAGGGTCACCGCCGCCCGCACGGCCGCCTCGCGGGAAGGATATATGCCGTACACCAACGCGTAGAGCGTTTCGCGGTCGCGCTTGCCGGTTACCGGAAACCACGCTACCGGCGCCGCCCAACGATGCCGTTGAAGCAGCCGCAACAATGCGTCGCGCCGGCGGACTACGATGACCTGTACCGTGTAGCGGTGCGGGTCCTGACGCATCAGCCAGGCCGCCGTGTGCACGCTCGTCGATTTCCGCCCAACGGGTCGCGATGGCACCCGGGCGGAGGCGCCGGCGTGAAGCCGGGGTTGCGACGGCCGGGGCTGCGACACTGGAGCCGTCGGCGGTCCCGGCGGTTGCGGCGCGCCAGATGGGTGGATGTCGGCACGAACCGCCGGATTCCGGGCCGGGACCGGCGGCGGCGCGCCATGGGAAAGCAGGGTTGCGACTTGGCGCGACCGCTCCCCCACCCCGGCCGCCGCGGACACCGGTGCGACGGTGCCCGCCGGCGGGCTCGGTTGCGCGGGCGGACGCCCGGAAGGGGGTGTGGCGGGCGGCGATGCGACCGGGGCTTGCGCAGTCGGTGGAGCCGCAGGGGCGGGCGAAGTCGCGGCAGTGGGACCCGCCACCCGGGCAGGGCGCATCCGCACCACCGGGGCCGGAGGCGCTCCGCCGCCGGGCGCACTCGCGCGTCCCGCGAGCCACCGCCCCAGCGGCCCTTGTACCCCGATCAACCCCACCGCCGCCACACCGGCCAACACCAGGAAACCGAGGGCCGACCTCAGGCGCGGCGCCGTCGACCGGTTCGCGCGCGCACCCTGTGCACCGGCGCCCAAGAGCAGGCGGTGGGCCTGTTCATGGATACGTCCGGGCAACCCCCGGGCGGCACGGTGGATCTGGCGGACTTGGCGGGACGTGAACGGACCGTCTCCGGACAAACCTGCGGCCAGCAGCCGGTGCATGAGATAAGCCGCCGTCTGCTCGGGTGTGAATGCCGGCAGCGCCTCGACGTGGAGCGACTTGCGCAATTCGGCGGGAAGCACCATCCCTTCGAGGGTGGCCTGCAGAGAGGGTTCGGCGAACAGTACGACACGGGCGGAGCCGGGCGCCGGCGGGCCGGCCAGCGAGAGGAGCGCCTCGAGAACCGGGACCGGCAGGAGGTGGGCGTCGTCCGCGAGAATGACCGGCAACTGCGCATCCTCGCGCAGGCGCGCCAGAGCGGCGCGTATCGCCTTGCCGTTCGCAAGGATCGCCGGCTCCACCCCGGCCAGGCCCCCTGCCAGTTGCGCGTACAGGGCGGCGACTCCCTGCGGGGGGGGGTCGCCGCCGAGGCGCTGCACGCGCCAACTCTCGTCGGCGTGCGCCTGGAGCTGCTCGAGCAGGGTGGTCTTGCCTCCGCCCTCGGGGGCCTGGACCACGATCAGCAGCCCGGTCGACTGGATCAGATGGCGGAGGAGATTGAAGCGCTGGAGGATCGCCGGGTCTTCGTAATAGAAGGGAGCAGATCCGCGAACGGCGCCGAACGGCCCCTCGCGCAAGCCGAGCGCCGCAACATAGGGGGGATCGCCGGATGGCCCGTCCCGTCCCGGATTGGATGCCATCTCCCTCTCCCGCTCCGGGCGCACCGCACCCCTCAGGTCCCGTGGGTGCCCCCCTCGACGAAGACCACCCGGTAGCCGCGCCGCAATTGCTGATCGCGGGCCGCGATGAGCGCTTGCTCGGCCTCCTCGCGGCTGGCGTAGTACTGGCGCCGCACGCGCCCGGCGCCGCCCTGGACGCCCCACTCCCGAACCAGCGTCCAACCCTCCCACAGGTCCGCGAGCAGGATCAGGTGACAAAAGCGCGGCGCGCCGCTGTCCATCGCCGGGATCTGTAGATAGATGCGCACGCCCTTCGAATCCCCCGCCCGCAGCGCGCCCCGCCCGCTCAGACCCCGGCCGGGGCCGCCCCCTCCTCGAGGACCGCCGCCAGCGCGGCCTCGTCGAAGTCGTCGGTCAGCACCGCGCGGCCGATCCCGCGCAGCAAGACCAAGTGCAGTCGTCCGTCGCGGACCTTCTTGTCCACCGCCATCCACTCACGCAATCGGGGCGCGATCTCGCCCGGCGGGACCACCGGCAGGCGTGCGCGGCGTACCAATGCCACGATGCGCTCCACCGTCGCCTCCGCCAGCCAGCCCTGGCGCGCCGACAGGCGCGCCGCCATGCACATGCCGGCGGCCACCGCTTCGCCGTGCAGCCAGTTGCCATAGCCGCTCCCGGTCTCGATCGCGTGCCCGAAGGTATGACCCAGGTTGAGCAACGCGCGCTGCCCGCTCTCGCGCTCGTCGACGGCCACCACCTGCGCCTTGTCGCGGCAGGAGCGCTCCACCGCGAACGTCACGGCCTCGGGTTCACGCCCCAACAGCGCCTCCATGTGGGCCTCCAGCCACTCGAAGAATTCGCGGTCCTGGATCAGCCCGTACTTGATGATCTCGGCGATCCCGGCGCGCAGTTGGCGCTCCTCCAGGGTCGCCAGGGTATCGATATCCGCCACCACGCAACGCGGCTGATGGAACGCGCCGATCATGTTCTTGCCCAGGGGGTGGTTGACGCCGGTCTTGCCGCCGACCGAGGAGTCGACCTGCGCGAGCAGCGTGGTCGGGACCTGGATGAAGGGCACGCCGCGCTGATAGCAGGCGGCCGCGAATCCGGTGATGTCCCCGATCACACCGCCGCCGAGCGCGATCAGCGTGGTCTCGCGGTCATGGTGCCGCTCGAGGAGCGCGTCGAAGACGCGCCCCGTGACCTCCAGGGTCTTGTACTGCTCCCCGTCGGGGAGGATCGCCGCGTCGCACTGAAAACCCGCGAGCGACTTCTGCAGCCGCTCGAGGTAGAGGGGCGCCACGGTCTCGTTGGACACCACCAGCACCCGGCGCCCCGGGATATGGCGCACGAACCATTCGGCACGATCCAGCAACCCGGGACCGATATAGATCGGGTAGCTGCGCGGCCCGAGATCGACTTGCAGGGTTCTCATTTCCATGGATGCCATTCTAGCAGCCCGTCGGACTCAGGGATTCGTAGCGAGGCGCTGTAGGATCTCGGCGACCACCGCCTGCACACTGCGCCCGTCGGTCTTCACCACCAGATCCGCGATCTCCCGGTAGAGAGGGGCGCGCACCGCCAGCAACGCCTCCAACCGGGCGCGACGGTCGTCGGTATGCAGCAGCGGCCGGTGCCGGTCACGGGTGGTGCGTTCGAGCTGTTGGGCGACCGAGGTCTCCAGGTAGATCACGCGACCCCCGGCCCGCAGGTCTTCGCGGTTGCGCGCGTCCAGCACTGCACCGCCGCCGGTGGCCAATACCACCCCGTCCAGGTGCGTGAGTTCCTCCAGTACCGCCCGTTCGCGGGCGCGGAAACCCGCCTCGCCCTCGAGATCGAAGATCAGCGGGATGTCGGCCCCGGTGCGGGACTCGATCTCGCGGTCGCTGTCATGGAACGCGAGTTCCAGGGAACGCGCCAACTGGCGCCCGATCGTGGTCTTGCCGGCCCCCATCGGCCCGACCAGGAACAGATTGACGGCTTTGCCCATGGGGCAGATATGCCAGAAAGGCCAAGGTACCGCAAGTGGAACCCCGCAATGCGGGAAGGCCCGTCACCGGGCCTTCCCGTCCGGAGCGCCCGCTATCGGGTCGTGCCGACGGTGTTGAAGCGGGTCTGATCGACGCGCAGGACGTCCTTCATGATCTTTGGCGTCACGAACACCAGAAGCTCCGAACGGTTGTTGGTCTTCTGAGTGTTGCGGAACAGGAACCCGAGGCCGGGGATGTCCCCGAGGAACGGTATGCTGTTCTTCTGCCGCTTGTCGGTGTGCTGGTAGATGCCGCCGAGCACCACCGTCTCCCCGTTATCCACCAGCACCTGGGTCTGGACGTTGTTGGTATCGATGCTCGGCACCCCGAAGAACACCTGACCGACGCTGTCCTTGTTGACCTCGAGGTCCATGATGATCCGGTTGTCCGGAGTGATGTGCGGGGTGACCTTCAGACTCAGCACCGCCTTCTTGAACTGCACCGAGGTGGCGCCGCTCGAGGTCGCCTGCTGGTAGGGGATCTCGACGCCCTGCTCGATCGTCGCCGTCCTGTCGTTGGCGGTGATGACCCGCGGGCTGGAGACCACCTCGCCCCGGCCCTCGGCCTGCATGGAGGAGAGTTCCAGTTGCAGCAGGTGACTGCCGATGCGGCCCACCACGATCCCCAGGGCGGCGGTCGGGTTGATGACCGGGAGCGAGGAGATCAGGCCCTCGTTGCCGCTGCCGGCCGGCTCCTCGAAGCCGGTGACGCTGCCGGGCTTGTAGTCGCCGGTGAGTGTTCCTCCCACGGTGTAGGCGCTTCCATTGCTGCCGAACGTGGTGGCCCGGCTGAAGCCGAACTTCGTGCCCAGGCCGCGGCTCCAGTCGTTGTTGGCGATCACCACCCGCGATTCGATCAACACCTGGCGCACCGGGATGTCCAGGGTCCGCACGAGCTTGCGGATC
>VAPL010848444.1_pt1 | contig 12015 bp, 12 predicted proteins | sample 3395061 | NCBI WGS metagenome assembly VAPL01 (sample SAMN08290444, study PRJNA428436) | hydrothermal vent metagenome | isolation source: Deep-sea hydrothermal vent chimney 2 | place: Pacific Ocean: Juan De Fuca Ridge | depth 2182 m m
ATTCATATAATATTAATATCTAAATAAGGATAATGAGATAATGCATTGTATTTACTACATTTAACAACATGCGCCCGATCGTTTGCGCGCTAGATAATACACCAAAAATGAATCTGCGTCCGATCGAGTTTATTTTTTAAGTCTTTTCGCACTTCCTTGTGCTCTCCGAGACATAAGCACATCCCTGTGCAAAGTCTTTTCTAGCACGATGGATAGAGCTTCAGCGCAATGGATAGAATTTCATGACGATGACTACCCGCCCCCTGTAACAGGATACATTCAGACCAGACCAAGACTACGATCGTAAGCGTTTAATAATAGGATAAAATACCCTTTTAAGTATACGCGATGCTTTTTCCGTAACGGTCGTATTAAAATACTGTTTATCATGCTCTGCTATATTTTCGTAATCGCCACGGTATTTGTGCTTTATCCATGCATTAAAATCTATCTTTTTCGCAAGGTTATAGAAAAAATAATTAACCGGATGAAAACCTTTTCTTTTTATTACTGCTACACCAAAATCTATAACACAAGGTTCTTTGGCATTAACGACGAGTAAATTTTCTTTACGCTTCATATCACCATGAGCGATACCACGTTGATGAATTTTTTGTATCAGAGAAAAATACTTCTCAATAAAATAAGGTCGATCTTCAAGCTCGGCGGTTCTTAGAGATTCGCCATCTATATATTCAAGAAGCAAATATTTATTCTGCAGGAAACCATAGCACTTAGGCACACCTTCTATTCCGGCGAGCTTTAAATAAACATGATATTCATTGCGTAATTGTAAATGACGAAACCAGCCAAACAACCCACTGTTAATAGTCGTTTTGATAACTATCTTGAATCCGTCCTGGTCATACAAATAAGCTGAACCGTGATAACCTTCACCAAGAATATTATTTTTTCCACGAATACTATTCTCAATCCAGTGTAGAAACGCTTCTTCAGGCAGATCTTTCAGATTATGTTCATGCAGTGAGTTCATGGAATGAATATGGAGTGAATTCATGGAGATAAGCACATGCTACACTAGGAGGCTGTCCGAGAATAGAAACCGTCACGAGGGGAAGCCATTTTGGTCAGATTTTTCGATAAAATAAGGCAAATATTGGGTATATTTAACGCATTTTATCGGAGAATCTGACCGAAATGGCTTTTCCGCAGTAGGTTCTCTATTCTCGGACAGCCTCCTAGGCACACACTAAGAATTAAAAAATACGAAATGCGTATTGTCAGGATAACTATAACTGCTGTCAGGCTATCTGCGTATAAAGATATCCGAGCCAAAATAACAAGAACGCGACGATAATAGGTTCACCATTATCTCGCATGCTCTTTGCAAAAGACCAGTCACCTTTGTCTTCAGATGGATAGGGGCTTAAGCTGGGAATGAGGGCTTTTGTCACACCACGCCATTTTTCCCACTCCGTACCAAATATTTTATGTAACTTTGAATCTTCATATTTTATTGTCGGCGGATAATAAAGATAAATCAAAAATGCCATTAACAAATAACTCCACCACAATCCTGATGAAATCGAATATCCCGCCAAAAGAAGGATGTTGCCAACATACAGTGGATGCCTGACATAGGCATAAGGCCCATCTGTGGCTAACACTTTGTTCTTTTTCACATGTCCGGAAGCCCAAAGACGCACCAAAATACCCAGGATAATGAGCGGTATACCCGCAAGGTAAATGACGATGCCGGGCTCGCCCAACGCACTGACAAGCACTACAAAAAGTATGGCAAAAACCTGCCGCGAAGCTTCATGGTAGCGAATTTCCCGGATAATCCGATGTAAAAGCGAGCCTTCAGAAAAAGAAAACGTTTTGGTTCGATGAGACATAAACACCTGTATTTAGCCAATTCCAGCAATTAATGGATGCCATTTTAGCTTGATATTGAAGAAATGTCGATATTAGTACAGACCCTAACCAACTCAACGCAAAAAGGGGGTGCAAAATGCACTTCGGTTATTGTCTTGCCCGTTCTATAAGATCCCGGTTTTTATTAATCAAAACCGTGTTATTTGCGGCAAAAGAATTGGATTTAGCGGCAAGATTTGCCGCCAATCGGTGTTTTCCCTGATCAAACCTGATTAATGCCAATCGATACCATAGTTGAGGATTGCGCGGTTCAATTCGCAATGCACGCTCAATCGTCGCGGCAGCCACTTCCAGATTGCCTGCTTCGGTTTGCTGTATGGCATTATCTAACAACGCAAGTGTCGCATTATTCGTGCTCGGTGCAGCTTGCGCTTGATCCGAATCGTCCGTACTGTCTACAGAATCAGACTCGAATAGAGAAGTACAACTTGCCAATGAAATAGACAGTAGAATCACACAAATTCTCATATTAACTTTATAAAACTTCATTTTAATACACCTTGCTTAATAAACTGGCAAAATCCAATTGCATTGCCTACCTAGTACACCGTCAAGACTATTTTGACGGTGTACTAGTCTTTTTCCACTACAGGAACACCTTCATTACACGACGATTCTTCTATAGGCGCCGATCCCACTATAAAGGGAAACTGAACCGCCCCTTCACAATATTGGCTTACCCGGCGGTTGCTTATGCTCAGTGGGTTAACCCAAACGTATTCTATATTATCCGGCTTTGGAAAACGCGTTGCTTGTGCGCCTATTGCTTTTATTATGTCGCCCCAGACACGCAACGCACCGCTTGATCCGGTTAAACCTGCGGGTTTATTGTCATCCAGGCCCAACCAAACAACCGCCAGACGATCGGAAGTAAAGCCCGCAAACCAACTGTCGCGAAGCTCATCCGTGGTACCCGTTTTACCGGCGACAGCCAAAGACGCCGGGAGCATATCATACAAGGAATGTCCGGTGCCATCACGCACCGCTTCCTGAAGTAGGGTGTTGAGTAAATAGACTGAATCATCGCTAACGGTTTGTTCTATAGACAAGGGATAACGCTGCAGCGGTTTACCTTCCACCGTTAACACCGCTCTGATAGCACGTAACTCAGATCGAAATCCACCGTTGGCCAGAGTATGGTACATCTGAGTCACTTCTAATGGCGAAAGTGCCACCGCACCCAGTAACAAAGACGGGTAAGCTTTAAATTCTCGCTCGATACCTAACTGGCGCAATAATCGCAGTACATCTGACAATCCCACCGCCATACCAAGGTACGCAGTGGAAAGATTATAGGATTTTGATAACGCAGTATGTAATGGCGTTAAACCGTGAATTTTATGATCAAAGTTTTTTGGTTGCCAATATTCATCTTTGTCTTTGCCGGATTTGAGCTTGATCGGCTCATCGGGTATCGGTGTAATTAATGTATAATAATCGGGTCGATCAAGCGCAGTTAAATATACCACGGGCTTTATTAACGAACCTATTTGACGCACCGCGTTTAATGCACGATTAAAACCGGCAAACCGGGGATCTCTACCGCCAACCACCGCTAAAACCTCGGCGCCATCCACGCTCACCACAATAGATGCGCCTTGTAATTCACCCTCAGACAAACGGCGGTTTCTCTCAAATCGTTTAATTCGACTCGATAACGCTTTTTCTGTATCGCGCTGAATCAACGGATCTAATGTTGTAAATATCTGCAAACCTTCCGAAGTAAGATCCTTGTCCTGATAATCGCGGCGTAATTGCCGCCGTACTAAATCAATAAACGCAGGAAACTCAGAAACCCGACTTGTCGCCCGCTTAGTCACGCCCAATTTTTTATTCTTAGCCTTGTTTGCTAAATCGCTGAGTGAATTATTATTCTGCTGATTATCAAGAATATCCTGTTCTATCAATAAATCTAAAATCAGGTTTCGCCGTTTTTTCGCCCGCGCAGGGTGCCTGCGTGGATCGTAATAAGATGCACCTTTAACTAACGCAACCAACAACGCAATTTGATCCAACTGCAACTTGTGTAATGGCTGCTGAAAATAAAACTGACTTGCCAGGCCAAACCCATGAATAGCACGTTTACCGCTCTGGCCAAGATATATTTCATTCAAATAGGCTTCTAATATTTCGTCTTTCTCGTAGTGAAACTCCAGCAACGACGCCATAATAGCTTCATTAAATTTACGCCATAACGTTCTGTCTTGGCTCAAATAAAAATTTTTCACTAATTGCTGCGTTAGCGTACTGCCCCCTTGAACAGTGCCCCCTGCACGTAAATTTACCAGCAATGCTCTAGCAATGGACTGTGGCCGAATACCCCAATGCTGGTAAAAATTCCTGTCTTCAACTGCAAGTAAGGTCTTAATTAACAAAGGCGGTACATCCCGCATCTTGAGCAGAATACGGTCCTCGTTATGGGCAGGATAAATACTCGCGATTAACGCAGGGTCAAGCCGTACCAAACCAATATCATCACCACTGCCAGCATGTTTTAGACTCATTATTCGATCGTCATTAAATTCAAGCACAACAGGCACCCATGATTCTTTGCCATCCCAAAACGTAAAGGCACGCGTTACTATGTGTATAGTAGTATCTGAATTCGAGTCCGATCGTGAATATGATCCAGGTTGCGTCGGCGTATTGACTTTTTGGTAATTGAGTTCCTTGATTTCCCGTATAAATTGATTCGCGTTTATTACTTTGCCGACAAATAATTCTAATGGCCGCGCGTAAACACGCGCAGGTAACGCCCAGCGTTTACCTTCAAATTGCGAACGTACAACATAATCGAGATAAAATACGTATGGTGGAAAAATAACAATGAATGCGACACTCAGACCGATAAACCAACGTTTAAAGTTCGATGAATTGCCGGAACTACGAAAACGACGCAAGCTTCGTTTTAGCAACCAAAAATAATAACTGAAATTACTAATAGCCATAAAAAACCAGTCTAATTATATAGTATTATGACTGCAATAAATATTTTCAGTTAATGATTATCAATTTTTTCTATTAATCACCACTTAAATCGTTCGCTGCTGGATAAAAGTGGTATATGCAAGGTGCTATTGTACAAATCAGTTAAGCCAATTAATTTCAATAGCTGTCACCGTGCCTATTAGAACGTCATCAAGCGATGACGGTTGCAATGATTCATGCTCAGATACCGGTATTTTTCCTGCCATAATTTCAGCCTGAATCTGTGGATAAAGCGGCTGCAGAGAAGGCGCGGCATATCCCTGTGGATAGACTGGCAAACCTGTCTTTAAATCGTACTTATCCGATGCACCTACGGTATGCAACAATTCATGGGTTATTACAATATTATTGTACTGTGTCACAACTGGAGATGCATAGGCGTTAACAACCCCGAGCAAACCTTTTTTTAATCCCAAAGAATGATCTAATTCGTGATCTAGTTTCGGATCATAATAGACAACAAATATTTTAATATCTGCTGGCGGACCATTGATTTCGTCTGTTATTTTTGAAGCCCAATAACGTATATTCAAACTCCACCAGATAACGCCGAATATATTTCTATTTACGGGTGGCTTAGGGGGCAATTCATTTATTTGCGGGCCTAATTTAACTTTTACAGGATTTGATAATTTCAATTTATAACCCGTTGCTTGCTGCTGCATAAAGGACTCGATTGATGTGAAATGCCGGTCCTGTAAATTGTCGATATATTCAGCCGCCGCACGACTACCATCACCGTTAATCGGATATACTGCAACCCACAGAGGAGCTTGCCAACCGGTTGAGCGTGCGTTATTTTGCCATTCATTTAATGCAACAAACAACAAAATAGAAAGTAATAATAGTATGCGTATCCGTTTAAACATAAACGCGCTTTATATATATCAAGCCAACCAAAACCATTCATGTTATCGGGTTTAGCTGATAAAAGTTAAGTAACTGCAAAGTTTAAGTTAAGAAGAGTACGGCAGGAATATTCAGGAGGAGTAACACCAGAAACAAAACCGGGACTAATGCACAGTAAAAGTCAGATTGCTACCAGGATATTTCGGTAAGCAAACCTGCAGCCACCCAGGTTTTTAACAAACTGGCAGCACGAAGCGGTATTTCATTCTGATCTTCGATAACGCCTGCTAATGCTTCACACATTGCGACAAAACTACCGCCATCTGCCACCACCCGCAGCGCAACCGCTTCATCAGGTTGAAGATAGCGGTATTGCGTCTTGATCGTCGACGCATCCCGCCAAACCAGATAATGATCCGGCGCAGCTAATTCTGCAACTTTGGGAAGTGGTTTTTTATCTTTAACTGCACGCCAAATAGCAACAACATTTTGCGTATGCTTGACCAGTCGGATAGAAGGATGCAGTGTCACTTTTAATGCCAGCCAGGCGTCCGGCGGAATTGACGCAATATCATTTTCAGCTATAGGTTTTTTATCTGCTGCATCAAAAGCCTCTATAAATGACCATTCAAACTCGGCTAACTCAATCGTGTACCGTTTAGACTTGAAATCAGAATGACTGCGAAAAAACTGGGACAGATATTGACCAAAAAATCGTAATGTAAAATACGTTGATGGATAAGCGCGCGTATACTCATGGCACAAGGAAACAAATGTCTCTTCGCCTAATAAAACACGCAAAACCGGATAATCATTTTCCAGCGCCTCCACCAGACGGGCATAATAAGAATTTGAATAAAGCCAAAGCCGCACATCATTGGAGACACTCGTTGTACCGACAACGTGGGAAGAAATTTTGTCGTCATCATCAAACAAATACTGTTTAAATTCTGACTGTAATTGCTGCAAACTAATCATAATGTATTGTTAACAACCGGGCTTGTGCTGAATTTAGCTTGCATTAAAGCCTTTTCGCCGATATCCCTGACCATTTGTAACTCCTGCATCAGTTCCTGGAACGGTGGAAATTTATCATCGCGTTCGATCATCGCTGACACCGGTCCAAAATGAGCCAATGCATCAGCGTATAGTTTCCACACAGGATCAACAACAGGGTGATCATGTGTATCAATAATATAATCACCATGATCTTCATGGCCCGCCAGATGAAATTGCCGGATTCGTTCACCAGGTAGATTATAAAGATAATCATGTGGATCAAACTCATGATTAACAGAACTTACATAAATATTGTTTATGTCCAGCAATATCAAACAATCTGCCTGTTCAACAATAGCAGATAAAAACTCCCATTCTGCCATTTGTGAATGGCGAAAAGTCACGTAACTGGATAAATTCTCCAGTAAAATTTGCCTGCCAAGATAATCCTGGACCTGCTTAACGCGTTGCACTACGTGTTTAATCGTATCCTCGTTATAAGGAAGCGGTAATAAATCATGTAAATTATGTCCTCCCTGGCCTGTCCAGCAAAGATGATCTGAAATCCACTTTGGTTCAATTCGGTCAGCAAGCACTTTGAGTTGTTTAAGATAATTTTTGTCTAAGGGATCAGTACTTCCGATCGACAAAGATACCCCGTGCATCACTATAGGATAATTTGCTCTTATCGAATCCAGATAATAAAGCGCCTTTCCACCATCGACCATGTAATTTTCTGAAATAATTTCGAACCAATCAACGTTGGGCGATTCTTCCAAAATGACATCGTAGTATTCGGGACGTAACCCTAAACCGTAACCAAGGAAGGGACGTCGAGCGCCATTTTTTGACACTTTTTTTGAAGCCTTATTTAATACAGAGCCAGAGACAGGCTCTGTTGCTGAGCTTTTAACTGCACTCATGGGTGTGCCCAATTTAAAAAGAAACCCCAAACTATATTGGGGCTTCGTTTGTTTTACTCATGTTAATAACTCAAGCGTGCTTATAATACCAGTCCTTAAAAACGCCAAAGCTTATTAATGCTGATGATTACTCACCCACCTTACCACCGACCTTTTCACAAGCGGCTTTAGACATTGAGACAAAACCTTTACCTTTACAGGAAGACTTGCCTTTGCACGCATTGGAAGCAGATTTGCAGTCATTATTACCTTTGCATTTGTTAATGCCATAACAATGTATATCATCGTGATCAGTACCCGCAACAGCAGCGATTGGCGCAACAGCAAACATACCCGCAGCCGCGAGCGCTAAAGCAACACCAGTAGATTTATTAATTTTCATAAAACTCTCTCCAAATTCTCTAAATATTAAAATTGATAGATAAACGTTTACTCGTCTTCGGTAAAGTACCCGTTTTCCTAGACTAAGTCACACTTGATTTATTACAGTATAAATATCATATTATTATCACGGAATTATGTTTAATTAACCGAGACAAGCTACAATTACACAAATTGGGGCAAGTTTTGTTAGCTAAATTACACTGTATTTGCTAAAAACAGCGAGCATTTGACCTCCAAGTTCAGTGAAACAAGGCGTATCAACCTGATCTAAAAATAGGCAAACTCGACAATGCCCGTCTTATGTAAAATACAATTAAACGCCGATCGAGGTGCTCTGCTGACATCTTCTACCCTATTCCTATCTTAATTAGTAAAAACGACAGATCTTCTGTATTTTAGTCTCTGCCATAGGAACTTCTGATCAGGATTGAGAACAAATATATATAATAAGCACTATTTTTGCGCAGTCTCAGTGTAGGCGAAACAATAGAACCCTCGATGGCAAAACTCTATGAAATAACGCTATAAAAAAGTTAAATTGCGGTTCCAATATCCAGCAAAAGACCATTAAACTGGCAGAAATAAGTATTGCTCGCCAGAATTCACTACAAATTAAGTCCTTCAGTTAAAACGGAAGCACCTAAAAGATAAAAAACAAAGAATTGAACAAGATAAATCATGTAGCTAAATATTTTTTACAAACGGTATTAATAATCAATTCAACAATGATAGGGTTATCAGGCTGCGCCACGTCTTCGATTTTTGTTTCATACCCGTTATCAATACAACCGATCAAAGAATATATAAGGAATGACCAGTTCAAAATTGCACAAGACATCCTTGATAAACAGCGATATAGCGCCGATAATATATTGTATATGATGGAACGCGCTCGAGTTTCTCAAATAGGTAACGACAAATTAACTAGCATAGAAGATTTCAAGCAAGTCATCGAAAAATTTCGATTAAATGACGATAAAGCGATTATCAGTGCCTCAAACACAGCCAGTCAAAGCGCTTCATTATTAACTAACGATAATGCCATACCGTACGCTGGCGAAGCTTATGAACGGGTGTTTGTATACCATTTTCAAGCGCTAAACTACCTGTTTAACAACGAGATCGAAAAAGCATTAGTAGAAGTGCGCCGTGCTAATGATGAGCAACAATTTGCACTTGAATTGCATGAAAAAGAAATCGCAGCAGCTCAGGAGCAAATCCAATCTAAAGCAAAAAGGAACGAAAAATTCCTGCGCTCTTTCTCTGCATTGGAAAATGCAGCCGGTCGAGTTAAGAACTCATTCCAAAATGCTTATACCTTCTACGCATCCGGTATAATTTATGAAGCAACTGGTAAATATAATGATGCCTATATTGATTTTAAAAAAGCATTAAATATTTTTCCTCAAAATAAATATTTACAAAGAGACATACTACGTTTATCCAAGCAATTGGGCATGAGAGAAGACTACCAACGCTACAAAAAAACTTTTTCTATCAAAGAAAAAATATTACCAAAGAATAACGGCGAGATCGTTGTACTATATGAGCATGGGTACGCACCTATAAAAATGGAAATCAAGGTGCCATTAATTGTCGACAATAGAGTGCACGCTGTTGCATTCCCTATTTACGTTAATGCCTGGCAAAACACCTCACCACTGACTCTATCTATGGGCAATAGACAGGGCAATGAAAAAAAACTGGGCCGAACAATGCCCATCGTCTATGTGCAATCGTTGGCCGCAAAAGCCCTCCAGGAAAAATTACCCTCGATGATGTTCCGACAAATTTTGCGATTAATCGCAAAAAAACAAACATCAGATGCTTCTCGTAAAATGTTTGGCGAGGTTGGACAACTTGCGGCGGATATCTTTAACTTAGTCAGCGAAAATGCAGACAGGAGAAGCTGGCTAACATTACCTAATGATGCTCAAATTTTTCGTGGTGCAGTTCCAGTGGGAGAACATAGATTAATTTTAAACAATGCGCATGTTTCCAGTTCGATGTATGTCGAGGTGAGGCCTGGGAAAAAAACCATTATCCGGGTCATAGATACGGGTACGACTTTACGCACTGAATATATAGTATTATAAAATTATTGGAGATTTAAATATGAATTTACTCAAATACGGTATTCTACTCATGGTATTGGCGGTGATTTCCGCTTGTGCGACATCAGGAATTGAAGCAACGGGCAAACCAATGGGTGATCCTAAATTCGCCAAACATTTAGTGATTCACAATGAACCTTTAGCTGATAATATAATTATTACTGATATGCACACACGCACTGTCGGCGGTTTATTGGAAGTCAGCGTGATACTGGAGAATTTAACTAACACAGACCAACAAATTCAATACCAGTTTTCTTGGTATAGCCAGGATAATTTTGAAGTGGAACAAGGAAGTGAACCCTGGACACCCACTACCTTACACGGCAAATCCACTTTCCAAATGCAAGCCGTAGCGCCTAATCCAACAGTAACAACTTATAAAGTTAATGTGAGGGAACAATAAATGAAACCATCCACAAAAATATTCAGAAACATTATTGCGACTAGTATTGTTAGCCTCACATTAATGAGTTGCAGCAATATAAAATATGACGATGCATCGGCGATAGAAACCACGACAACGGGTTTTGGCTCTACCGATCTACAGCAGATAGCCAGTAAAATGATCGATTCATTGTTGACCTTCCCACCCATAGTTCAAATCACCGAGAAGCGCCGACCGGTCATGTTCGTCGATGATATTAAAAATAAAACATCAGAGCATATCGACACAGAGTCAATTACCGACACCATTTCCACTCGCGTATTACGCTCCGGTAAATTTCGTTTTGTCGATATGACAAAAGTGAATGCAATGAAAAAACAAATGGACTTCCAAAAAGGCAGCGGAATGGTCAATGAAGCTACCTCGATAAATATGGGGCGGCAAATCGGTGCTGAATATATGATGTACGGTAATTTATCCAGTATAGTAAAAAGAAGTGGCAGCACGAAGGATGTTTATTATAAATTCACCCTTAAAGTCATGCACCTGGAAAGCGGCATTATTGAATGGTCTGACGAAAAAGAGATACGCAAGACCAAGAAAAAATCACTGTTTGGCTCTTAACAATAGAATTAATACTCAACAAGCACTACCCAATAAGCGCGACTCAAAAAAGGTAAGCGGGCGTGATGCCCGCTTACTTAGCAATAGTTACTTAACAAGTAAGTATAATCAAATTATAAATTAAACTTCACGCCTACTGAATAATTTATTATATCTTCGTTTACCTTTCCGACAAACACTTCGGGATCCAAAGAATAGATATCCAGTGCAAAACGAACTGCATAACGACTACTTATCTTATAATCTACGCCAACCCCAAAAGTTACATCTACACCCGAATCACTGTCAGAACCTATGCCTGTTGTTGTATCGTATTCCCAAGCAAACAAACCAACCTGCCCATATAAGCTAAGGTCACTCTTAATACCGATACTTGCCATAATTTCCGCGTGCGCGAGCGTCACCTCGGCTGAATTTAACCCATTGCTAGGTTCACCCAATGTTGCAAAACCACCCTGTACCGATAATAATTCATCCAACTGATACCCCAGAAATAGATCCAGTGATACATCTGAATCATCTACATTGTCATAATCGGCATTGCCTGCTTTAACACCAAAATATAGATGGCCGTCACTGCTACGAGGTTTGCTAACAATCATATCGCTGTCGGCAAAGACCTCAACAGAATTCAGTAAAAATACTGCCGCGACCATACACAAACTTATACGCATTTTTTTCCCCATACTATTTTCCTTAATAGTTTTTCTAAATGGTTTTCTCTAACAGATAGTTCGACAAACGTTACTTCTAAAAATATTCCTGAAGAAACTATTCATATTGTAACACGTGTTTGTAGGGAGTCGTAAAAGAAGTATTGGGTAATAGTTATGCGACACAATACAAT
>VAPL010376083.1_pt1 | contig 12007 bp, 13 predicted proteins | sample 3395061 | NCBI WGS metagenome assembly VAPL01 (sample SAMN08290444, study PRJNA428436) | hydrothermal vent metagenome | isolation source: Deep-sea hydrothermal vent chimney 2 | place: Pacific Ocean: Juan De Fuca Ridge | depth 2182 m m
AATTTGATGTCCCCACTATTTTTTGTGTATTGACAGATAATAATAGACAACAGTCCATTGAAAGATCTGGTGGAAAACACGGTAATAAAGGAATAGAAAGTGCAATTGCTGCAATTAAGATGGCTGCTTTAAAATGATTTACTAGAACTACTTCTTTTTCAGATTTCTAAATTAATTTTACCATTTGTTTGGTACAAGATTAATTAGCCTAAGTGATTTAACATCATTTTATTTGATAAGCTAATCCGATTTCTGTAATTTTGTTTACACCAACTAAATAAAGTGCTATGTTTGGAAATGCTTTTAAACCAAGAGCCCATTATGTTTATAATTATAAACCTCGTTATTATGACGAGCGTAAAGAACGTTTGAAAAGTTTAAAACAGAAGTATAAAAATAATAAAGAAACTTCTGAAGAAATTTCAAGAATTTCTATCTCTAAAAATAATCTTAAATCTGACTGGCAGAGGCATAAAAAAAGTGTATCCAATAGAAATACGAATCGTCGACTTGCCATAATTATTGCTATTTTAGTTGGAATTTTAGCTTATATATTTGAATTGCATAAATTATTTTAATGTCAGATATCATTCAATTACTTCCTAATAATGTAGCCAACCAGATTGCTGCAGGAGAAGTTGTACAACGTCCTTCTTCTGTGGTTAAAGAACTGCTCGAAAATGCTGTTGATGCAAAAGCTACAGAAATTAGGTTAATTGTAAAAGATGCAGGAAAAACGCTCATTCAGGTAATTGATAATGGAGTTGGAATGAGCCAAATAGACGCCAGAATGGCGTTTGAAAGACACGCTACTTCTAAAATTAAAACCGCAAATGATCTATTCGATTTACATACCAATGGCTTCAGAGGAGAAGCCCTGGCTTCTATAGCGGCCATCGCACATGTGACTTTAAATACCAAACAGGAAAATCAAGATTTAGGTACTCGAATAAAAATAAAGGGAGGCGATATTATATCTCAAAATAGAATTGCAACCCAAAAAGGATGTAATTTTGAAATAAAAAACTTATTTTATAATATTCCTGCAAGAAGAAATTTTCTAAAATCAAATACAGTTGAAACTCGCCATATAATTGATGCTTTTCAAAGAGTTTCTCTAACCTACCCAAATATTGCTTTTAGTTTTTATCACAACGATAGTGAAGTTTATAATTTGAATAAAGGCAATACCAGTTCCGTTTCGGCGAACTTAAGACAAAGAATAATAAACATTTTAGGAAAAAATACAAATGAAAAATTGGTTCCAATTAATGAAAAAACAGATATTCTTGAAATACAGGGTTTTGTAACAAAACCGAATTTTGCAAAGAAAAAACGGGGTGAACAATTCTTTTTTGTCAATGATCGATTTATTAAAAGTCACTATTTACATCATGCAGTTGTTAATGCTTTCGAAGGCTTGTTAAATTCAGGATATCATCCCTCCTATTTTTTATACCTAAGGGTTCCAACAAAAAGTATTGATATAAATATTCATCCAACAAAAACAGAAATAAAATTTGATAATGAACGCGATCTCTATGCAATCATACGTTCAACTATTAAACATAGTTTAGGGCAATATAGTGTATCTCCTGTACTTGATTTTAACAGAGATGCAACACTTGACACTCCTTATTCCTTTCAAAACAAACATCTTAGTAAGGTGCCAAATATTGAAGTTGATTCAAATTTCAACCCTTTTAAATCAGATTCCAATCTAATACAAAAAGAAAAATCTACCCATTTCTCTGGAAGAGAAGTTAAAACGAATTGGGAAGCACTTTATCTGGATAACAAAATTGAAAATGAAATAATTCAAAATATCGAGGTTGAAGCAGAAAATATAAGCCAGAAACTATTCGATGAAAATCAGGAAACCAGTTCTTACAGCACATTTCAAATTCATAAAAAATACATTGCGAGTTCCATTAAATCTGGTATGGTATTAATCGATCAGTCCAATGCACATCAACGTATCTTGTATGAGGAATTTTTAGGCAAATTAACTACAGATGGATTTGGTAACCAAAGATTATTGTTTCCTCTAAAAATAAATTTGAGCAAATCGGATGTTCAAATTATAAAAGATATTAAAGATGACTTGAACAGTACCGGATTTCATATATCAAAAATTCTAGATGATGCTATCATACTCGATTCAATTCCCAATACCATTTCCGAAAATAAAATTTGTGGAATAATTGAAGAATTGATTGATCATATTAAAAATGAAGTACCCGAATCAAGCTTTAGCCAAATTGATATTATCGCAAAAAGTCTAGCCAAAAGTCTAGCTATTAAATCAAGAACTAAACTAAATCATAAAGAACAAGAAACTATTTTAAACAAATTATTTCTTTGTAAAGAACCCAATTTTTCACCATTTGGTAATAAAACTATTATAACACTGACTTTAAAAGAATTGGAAGACAAATTTAATTAAAAAAACTATGGGAAGAATTACAGATGCTGTTAAGCATTTAATTATACTGAATGTTATATTTTTTGCTGCAAGTGAGTTGCTTGGTCTCAATTTATCCAATTACCTGGCACTCTATTTTCCTAAAAATGAGCATTTTGGACTATGGCAAATGGTTAGTCATATGTTTATGCATGGTAGCTTTATGCATATACTGTTTAATATGTACGCACTTTGGGCTTTTGGTTCTCCTTTAGAGCAAATGTGGGGTAGAAATAAATTTTTGTTTTTTTATTTCTCTGCAGGAATCGGTGCTGGCTTAATTTATACTGCCGTTAATTATTTTCAATTTAATAATATTTTCAATGAATTGATAGGTGCCGGAATATCCAGCTCTGATATACAAAATCTTTTAGAAACTGGCAGATACAATTCAGATATCCTCAATTTGATTTCAGAAAAGAGATTAACAGATCTTTATCAAATTTACAATACCCCGGCAGTTGGTGCCTCTGGGGCTATTTATGGAGTTTTAGTTGCTTTTGGCATGAGTTATCCCAATGCGAAATTAGCTTTGATATTTTTACCCGTACCAATTGCTGCTAAATATTTTATTCCGGTATTAATCGCTTTGGATCTGTTTTCTGGAGTAACTGGTTTTTCTCTTTTTGGAGGCGGAATAGCCCATTTTGCACATGTAGGCGGAGCTATTATTGGATTTATTATGATGAAATACTGGGAGAAAAATCAATTTAAAAGATGGAATTAAATAAATATAAAAAGGGTGAATAACTGGATTAAAAATATAACAGACAAATATGTAATTGGAAGTATAGTTGAAAAAATTATTTTCATCAATATTGCTATATTCATTTTTACTTACCTCATAAAAACTCTTTCATTTTTGTTTAATATGGAAGGTGATATAATAATTGATTGGTTTGCCTTAAATGCCAATTTTAATTCGCTTTTAATAAAACCATGGACTCTTGTGAGCTACGGTTTTTTACATAGTGGCTTCTTTCATATTTTATTTAATATGCTTCTTCTGTATTATATAGGAAATATATTTTTAGATTTTTTTAATAGAAAACAATTTTTAACTTATTATATCTTAGGAATAATTACAGGAGGAATTTTCTATATTTTATCTTATAATTATTTACCGGCATTAAAAACACAACAAACAATTTTAGTTGGTGCTTCAGCTGGAGTTACAGCTGTTTTAGTTGGAATTGCCAGTCATATTCCTCAATATGCATTGCGCTTTCAATTTATTGGAAATATCAAATTGTTGTATATTGCATTATTCTTTGTGGCCTTAGATGTAATTCAAATTCCGGTTGGTAATGCAGGAGGTCATATAGCACATTTAGGTGGTGCCTTAGTCGGGTTTTTATTAACCAGTCAATTCAATCAAGGAAAAAACTATATAAATTGGATAGAAAAATTGTTTCAACCCAAAGGAAAAAAACCACTTAAGACCGTTTATAAAACCAAAAAATCAACGACTTCAAATAAAACAGAAAGTCAACAAGCACAAATTGATCGTATTTTAGATAAAATTAGTAAGTCGGGATACGAAACCTTGTCAAAAGAAGAAAAGGATTTTTTGTTTCAAGTAGGTAAAAAATAAATTGTTAATTTAATCCCCTCAAAATGAGTAAGCTTATAAAAGTATTTTATTTTTCATAAAGGTTTAATATTTACGTAAAATCTTGTTTTTTTATAAAAAACAGGATACTTTAATCATCTATTTTAAACAAATTACAAGTAATTAAGATTTAACCTGTGAAAAACTTATCATTTCTAAATAAGATTATTTTTTTCTTTAATAATGTTTTTGCATTGTTGTTTTTGGCATCGTTTATAATTCCATATATAGCTCCAAAAACATTTCCCTTACTTTCTGCAATGAGTTTAACAATTCCTTTAATCATATTAATACATCTTGTATTTATACTTTATTGGCTTTTAATTGGCTTTAAAAGGCAATTATTGCTTTCGTCCTTTTGCATTTTTCTGGCAATTGTTTTTTCTTATTTTCCATATAAATTTCAAGGTAAAAATGTGATTAGTGGTAACAGTATATCCATTATGAATTTTAATGTAAGACTTTTTAATCTTTACAATTGGATAGATGATGAAAACATACCAGATAAAATATTGAAATTTATCAAAAAAAACAACCCCGACATTATTGCTTTTCAAGAGTTTAATGCTTCTATAGATGACTTAACGGATTACCAATATGTTTACAAAGAATTAAAAGGAAAGAAAAGAAAATTCGGACAAGTAATTTATTCAAAATACAAAATTGTAAATAGGGGTTCTTTAGATTTTGCAAACTCGACCAATAATGCGATTTTTGTTGATATTCTAAAAGGAGCTGATACCATTAGAGTTTATGATTTACACCTAGAATCGATAGGTATAGAAGCAAAAAATGTAGATCTTGAAGAATTAGACGAGAAAAAATCTAAAAAACTTATTCAGCGAATTACAACAGCCTTTACAAAACAACAATCTCAAATTGAACAATTTAATAAGCATAAAAATAATTGTAATTACAAAATAATAATTTGTGGTGACTTCAACAATACTGCATATTCATGGGCATACCATCAAGTGAAATCTGATTTAAAAGATACCTTTATAGAAGCCGGAAAAGGATTTGGTAAAACCTATTCTTTTAATCGATACCCTTTACGGATTGATTTTATTTTTGTAGATAAAAAGTTCGAAGTTAACAGGCATGAAAATTTTGAATTAAACTATTCCGATCATGAACCAATTATTGCTAATATAAGTTTGTAGTAATTGTATAATAATGAATCTATACCTTTCATTTTATAAACCCATAATCTTTTTCTACTAAAGCTATTCTTACTTTAAACTCACTGTACCATTCGTCTTTTCCTTTTTGTCTTGCAATTTTATGTTCAAACTCGTTTTTCCATTTTTTTATACTATCTAAACAGTCCCAATAGGAAACAGTTATTCCTATCTCTTCTCTTGCCGATTCAATTCCTAAAAAGCCTTCTTGTTTTGATGCAAGTTCAATCATTCTTTTTGAGGTTTCGTCATATTCTTTAGAATAACTGGCTTTAAGTGAGCTAAAGATCACCGCATAATATGGTGGTTTTGGTGTTTTGGAAATCATAATAGTAATAATTGGTTTAAAATTTATGTATTTTTGCGAGCTATAAAGATACATAATGAGATTTGAAAAAAAAGTAGCTTTTTATACTTTAGGATGTAAATTAAATTTTTCAGAAACTTCAACAATTGCCAGAGGATTACAAAATGAAGGCTTTGAGAGGGTTGATTTTGATGAGAAAGCCGATATATATGTTATCAATACTTGCTCAGTTACAGATAATGCAGATAAACGGTTTAAAACTATAGTTAAATCTGCACTTAAAAAAAATAGCAAAGCATTTCTTGTTGCAATTGGTTGTTATGCACAATTAAAACCAGAAGAATTAGCCAATATAGAAGGTGTAGATCTGGTATTGGGTGCAACCGAAAAATTTAAGGTTACAGATTATCTTAACGACCTTAGCAAAAATGAAATTGGAGAAGTGCATTCTTGTGAGATTGATGAAGCCGATTTTTATGTTGGCTCCTACTCAATTGGTGACAGAACTCGTGCCTTTTTAAAAGTACAAGATGGGTGTGATTATAAATGCACCTATTGTACAATTCCCCTTGCAAGGGGGATTTCAAGAAGTGATTCTTTGAAAAATGTATTGAATAATGCACAAGAAATATCAAATCAAGGAATTAAAGAAATTGTACTTACGGGAGTCAATATTGGTGATTATGGAAAGGGAGAATTTGGTAACAAAAAGCACAAGCATACTTTTTTGGATTTGGTTAAAAATCTGGATAAAATTAAGGGAATTGAAAGGCTACGAATTTCATCAATAGAACCCAATTTACTTAAAAATGAAACCATAGAGTTTGTGGCGAATTCGAAATGTTTTGTTCCTCACTTTCATATTCCATTGCAAAGTGGTAATGATGAATTACTGCAATTAATGAAACGCAGATACAAAACTAATATTTATATTGACCGAGTAAAATCTATCAAAAGAACTATGCCTAATGCTTGTATAGGAGTAGATGTTATTGTGGGTTTCCCGGGAGAAACTGATGAAATGTTCCTAGACACCTATAACTTTCTAAATGACCTTGAAATATCTTATTTGCATGTATTTACCTATTCAGAAAGACCCAATACAGAAGCCATTAAAATGGAAGGAATTGTGCCTCAAAACATTAGAAACAAAAGAAGCAAAATGCTAAGGGGTTTATCTGTAAAAAAAAGAAGGGCCTTTTATGAGAGTCAACTTGGTAATGAGTTATCAGTTTTACTTGAAGGAGAAAAAAAAGATGGGTTTATGTATGGGTTTACCGAAAACTATGTCAAAGTAAAAACAGCCTTTAATACAGAATTGATAAATACAATTCAAAAAGTTAAATTAACTACTATTGATGAAGATGGTTTAGTGAAATTTAACTTTCTAGAAAAAACAGTTTTACTTAATTCGTTTTAAAAGTCTTTTATTTTAAATATAAAGATTAATAATTCATGCCAAATAAAACACATATCTATTTTGTTCCCGGATTAGCTGCCGGTTCGAACATATTTGAATTTATCAAATTGCCACCTAGTAAATATGAACTTCATTTTTTAGAATGGATAATTCCCCAAACTAAAAATGAAAGTATGGAGAGCTACGTAAAAAGAATGGCAGAAAATATTAACCACGACAACCCTGTACTGGTTGGTGTATCATTTGGTGGGATCATTGTACAAGAGTTAGGTAAAATAGTTGACTTCAAAAAAATCGTTCTTATTTCAAGTGTAAAAAACACAAATGAATTTCCAAGGAGTTTAAAATTTTTAAAAATATCTAAATTATACAAGTTATTCCCTACTAGTAGAATAGCAAAAGTTAACGATTTTTCAAAATTTAGTCTTCATGGTTTTTTAGATAAAAAAACCTATTTGTATAATAAGTACATGACGGTTCGCAATAAAGATTATTTAGATTGGGCTATCCATAATATGGTGAATTGGAAATCAAATACGCAAATTGAAGATATTATTCATATCCATGGAAATAATGACGAAATATTTCCAATAAAATATATTGAAGACTGCATAAAAATTGATGGTGGAAATCACGTCATGATTATTACTAAAGCAAAAATAATAAATCGTATTTTAGAAGAAATAATTTAATATATTGCCCAAATGATAATTGAAAATACTCCAATAAAAGACCTAATCATAATTACACCCAATATATTTGAAGACAACAGGGGTTATTTTTTAGAATCTTATAATCAGAAAAAACTAGAGAAAGTAATTAAAACCAAATTTGTTCAAGACAACGAATCACTTTCTCAAAAAAATGTATTGAGAGGCCTGCATTTTCAAAAGCCTCCATTTGCTCAGGCAAAATTGATTAGAGTTATAAAGGGTAGTATTCTCGATGTTGCTGTAGATCTAAGAATTAATTCTTCTACTTACAAAAAATATTTTAAACATGTTCTAAGCGGAGAGAATAAGAAACAATTGTATATTCCTGTAGGATTTGCACATGGTTTTTTATGTTTGGAAGATAATACAATTATTAATTATAAATGTTCTGAATACTATAATGCTAATAGCGAATCATCTATAAAATGGAATGATCCAGACTTAAATATCGACTGGGAAATTAAGGATCCGATTTTGGCAGAAAAAGATCAATTAGCCAAAAATTTTATTACATTTGAAAATCCCTTTTAATTTAAAAATTTAGTTATGATGAAAGCCCACCGTTTTATCTTAATATTGAGCGTTGCAATAATTGGTATTTTCTTTATCAATGCAGATAAATTTTCGAACGATAGCAAAAAGAAACCAATCTCGACAAAAGATTCTGTTAAAAGCACAAGTGATACATACCAAATAAAAGCTTTAAAAATGCCTAAGGATTTGGTTTTTGCTGGTGAAAAGGTAGAACTGACTAAAACCGATATTAAAGAACGAATTGATAGAGAACTTTTGGTAAACACCTATTGGCAATCAAACGCCTTACTTTGGTTTAAAAGGACACATAAATATTTTCCCATTATTGAACCCATATTAAAAGAGAAAGGAGTTCCAAATGATTTTAAATATTTAGCGGTAATTGAAAGTGATTTACGAAATGTAACTTCTCCTGCCGGCGCAAAAGGTATGTGGCAGATGTTAAAAGGTGCTGCAAGAGAAAACGGCTTGGAGGTGAATGATAATGTTGATGAGAGATATCATTTAGAAAAAGCTACCAGAGCGGCCTGTGATTATTTAATTTTGGCTAAAAACAAATTGGGAAGCTGGACCTTAGCTGCAGCAGCTTACCATGCTGGTAATTTTGGAATTGAAAAAAGACTCAAAGAGCAAAATGTAGATAGCTATTACGATGTTTTAGCAGGTGAAAATACAGAGAGATACATACCACGAATAGTTGCTGCCAAAGAAATTCTTAGTAACCCTAGAAAATATGGATTTATATTTGATGATGAAGATCTATACACCATGAAACCAACTTATTTAGTAAAAGTTGATACGGCAATAACGAATATTGCCCAATTTGCCAGCAAATATAATACCAACTACAAAGAATTAAAAATGTACAATCCCTGGTTGCGAGAAAATAAACTAAATAATAAATCAAGAAAGATGTATGAAATTAGAATTCCAAAATAATTTATAATTTTTATTGAAATTCTGATTTCACTTTGTGGAATTCTGAAATTATTTCTTTTACAATTTCAGATGCCGATTTAATTTGATGAATCAATCCTGCAATCTGACCTATTTCCAACTCACCTTCGCTTAAATCACCTTCGAACATTCCTTTTTTTGCTCTAGCTCTTCCCAAAAGCTGACTAAGTTCCTCTTTACTAGCCTTTTGTTGATATAAATGCTGTACCTTTTGATAAAAATCGTTCTTTATGAGTCTTACCGGAGTTAATTCTTTTAATGTTAAATCTGTCCCTCCATCTTCCGTTTGAACAACAGTATTCTTAAAATTAATGTGTGCAGAGGATTCTTCACTCGCAACGAATCTGCTTCCAATTTGTACTGCATCCGCACCCAACACCATGGCCGCCAGCATACCTCTTCCAGTAGCGATACCTCCAGCGGCTATAAGAGGAATATGTATTCTTTCTTTCACCATGGGTACTAGCGCAAATGTTGTTGTTTCTTCTCTTCCGTTATGTCCTCCTGCCTCAAATCCCTCAGCTACAATTGCATCTACACCTGCCTCTTGCGATTTTAAAGCAAATTTCACACTACTAACAACGTGAACAACTTTTATATTGTTCTCTTTCAAAAAAGATGTAAATAATTTAGGATTACCAGCTGAGGTAAACACGATTGGGACTTTTTCTTCAATAATAATTTGAAATATTTCTTTTAAATCTGGATAAAAAAGCGGGACGTTCACACCAAAAGGTTTTTTTGTGGCTTTTTTACATTTTTGTATATGCTCTCTCAACACTTCAGGATACATAGAACCGGCACCTATTAATCCTAAGCCACCTGAATTACTTACTGCTGCGGCCAATTTGTATCCACTAACCCATACCATTCCTGCCTGAATTAGTGGGTATTCTATTTCAAAAAGCTGAGAGATCTTATTTTGCATAAATTTAAATTGCGACATGAAGCAAAAATAAAACAATAATGGATATTATAATCTCATCCTTTATCATTTTTTTTAATTTTAGCTTAACAATTAAAATTTAAGTAATTTTAAAAAATAACTAAGTGACATGAATAAAATTGAAGAAACGCTTGACCCTATAAATTGGGATCAAAGTGAAGAACTGGCACATCGAATGGTCGATGATGCCATTGTGTATTTAAAAACCGTAAGAGATCGTCCGGTTTGGCAGCAAATGCCAAAAGAGGTAATAGAAGAATTCAATACATCTATACCTCAAAATCCGTCAAGTCTTGAAACCGTATATGAAAACTTTCAAAAAAATGTAATGCAATACCCTATGGGAAATATTCACCCCCGATTCTGGATGTGGTATATGGGGTCTAGTAATTTTACAGGGGCAATGGGTGATTTTATGGCAGCAATTATTGGATCAAACCTAGGTGGTGGTAATCACGCTGCGGCAAGAGTAGACGATCAGGTAATAAATTGGTGCAAACAAATGGTGGGTTTTCCAAATGATTCTAGTGGTTCTTTGGTAAGTGGAGGGTCTATGGCTAATATTATTGCTCTCACTATTGCTCGCAATGTAACTTCGGGTGTAAACATAAGAGAAGAAGGTGTTTGTGCCATAAAAAAACCATTGCGGTTTTATGGATCAGATCAGATTCATGGTTGTCATCAAAAAGGTCTCGAAGTTTTAGGGTTGGGTAATAAGTCGTTGCATAAGATAAAATCCAATGCCAATTTAGAAATGGATATAATCGCTCTAAAAAAGGCTATACAAGAAGATAGAAAAGCTGGATTACAACCGGCCTGTATTATTGCTACGGCCGGAACAGTAAACACGGGTGCAATAGACAATTTAACGGCCATAGCCGAAATTTGTAAAAAAGAGAAATTATGGTATCATGTAGATGGCTGTATAGGAGCCTTAATAGCTATTGCCCCAAAAAATAAAGATTTAATGAAAGGGATGGAATTGGCCGATTCTATTGCTCTTGATCCGCATAAATGGTTACATGCTCCCTTCGAAGTAGGTTGTATACTGGTTCGAGATAAAAACAAACACTTCGATTCTTTTTCAACATCTGCCGAATATTTAGAAGGCACAAAAAGAGGTATTCCTGCTGCTAAGTGGTTACATAATTACAGCATGCAAATTTCACGAGGATTCAGAGCTTTAAAAGTATGGTTGGCAATTCAAGAACACGGTATTGATAAATTTGGCAGATTGATAGATCAAAATATTTCTCAGGCATTTTACTTAACCAAATTAATAAAAGAAAATGATTATTTAGAACTTATTGCCCCAACAAAAATTAATATTGTCTCTTTTAGGTTTTTTGTTATTAATCTTAACCAAGACAAACTCAAACAAGTAAATATAGAAATTATGATGCGTTTACAGGAAACCGGTATTGCAGCTATATCAGATACAACCGTACATGATGTGCATTGTCTAAGAGTCGCAATCTGTAACCATAGAACTAAAATATCTGATTTAAAACTACTTACTAATCAGATAGTTAAAATAGGTAATACTATCATAAATGAATAAATTAATAAAAACAATTATATTAACTTCTTTGGCATTAATAGCCTTTGCGGCCAATTCTGTTCTTTGCAAAATGGCCCTTGGTGAAAAAACTATTGATGCTTCTTCATTTACCATAGTAAGGCTTTTATCGGGTGCAATTGTACTTCTTTTTATTTTATTAATTAGAAATAATAAATCTACATCTTATGAAAAAGGAAGTTGGGTTTCTAGTGCCTTGCTTTTTGTATATGCTATTTCCTTTTCCTTTGCTTATATTTCGTTAGATACTGGCACAGGTGCACTTATTTTATTTGGAACAGTACAAATATCAAT